>Ga0156095_108_pt2 | contig 2447 bp, 3 predicted proteins | sample RifCSPlowO2_02_FD_107748 | JGI IMG/M metagenome (GOLD analysis project Ga0156095, IMG submission 107748) | Candidatus Magasanikbacteria bacterium RIFCSPLOWO2_02_FULL_47_16 | reverse complement strand
TCATGGTCGACGTGGTGGGTTCGCCCGCCTACGACCTGACCACCCTGGCCGCGCGGCTCGAGGCGCGGCCCGGCTGTCGGGTGACGGTGGTCCGCAAGGACACCGGCCCGATCGCCGGGTTCGAGAAGAAGGCGGGCCGGCCGGGGATCCAGTACTCCCTGGCCGTGCCCAAGGCGCGGCAGGAGGAGGTGAATCTGCAGTCCCTGCTCCCGCAGGGCTTCACCTCCTCCCCGGCGTCGGGGATCATCTCGAACACGTCGTTCTTGCTCCACGTGAGCGAGACGGTGTGGGCGGAGAAGATCTTCTGGGGCCTGTCGGTGTGGTGCCTTAACTGGTAGACCACACCGAACCCTCACCCGACTCTGTGGAGTAGTCGGGAGCCACGAGGGATCGAACTCCACACAAAAGACCAAGTCGTTCTGAGGTAAAAATGAACGAGCCTTGCCGCGGGCAGTAGCTATAAAACACTCGGTCCGATGACGATATAGCACTCATCGTCGGACCCCAAGAGTTTCGAATCAATAGGGATTCGGGATTGTTGGGGAAAACGCACGTATCACGAAATATGTGGTATGTGGATCGTGATATATGAGCATGTTCTTTACATAAACAAAAAACAACCTTGCAAAAGTAAGATTGTCTCTGGTGGTGGACCAGACGGGAATTGAACCCGTTCCTCTACTTGTCAAGGGTAGCATGCTGACCACATACACTACTGGCCCGCTAGTCCACCAAAAAAAGTATAACATAAAAATCACCCTCTCGGGAGACTTTTATGTGACAAGTAGAGTTGGCCAGATGTATCTGGTCAGCTACCCTTTAAACTCATTATATCAGAAATTTTTGTTTTGTCAATACCTTTACACGACTGCTGCCGTGTTCTTTACAAGAGGGCGTTGTATGTTACCGAGGTGATTTTCTTTTGGGTTCCATGTGGGGGAATGATCCTCTTCCATCATTTGGACTGAGAAGAAAGAGGTAGTAGTATTTGGTGTTGTCATGAAACCCGGGAGCATTGAGTCGATTCACAACAAGATCGTGTTCGGAGGCAAACGTGCGCACCGTACTCCATATATGATTGATCATTCCTTCATAATGTGGTCCCCATGCGACCAGGCCGGCCTTGGTTTTCTGGTAATACTGGTTGAGGTGGGGTGGTATGCGCAAGGTGATGAGGACTTCGTCCGGGAAAATACTTTGGGGTTCCAGACGATACCCACATTCGCTAGCCAATGCGGCAATGGAATTGGGCGTATCATAGATTTCCGTTCGCGGCAAATTGGCTGCTCGTTCGGAGAATGTTTGTTTCAATTTTTTCGTCGCGAGAGGTTCCTGGCCGAGCAAGTCGGTGAGCAGTGTTTCCGTGGTATGCCGCAATTCAGCACTGAGGTCCTCGGCCAATGCGCGAGTATGCGTCGCTGGGTCTTTTTTTGAGTCAGGCATCCGTTCGTACGCTTCAAAGAGTTCGTGATCAAGCTCGGGGGAGACGCCGGGAGTGTGGAGGTATTCAAACATAAGGAAGTTAATCAAAATAATGAAGAAAGTATAAATAAGTTCAATGGAAAAGACAACATTTTTGTTTCGACACGCGCGCGAGACGACATGATATCTCGGTGAGTAACATATTGTTTGTTTCTTTCTTTAAAAAAAGAAACCTCTCTTCACAATGTGCTGCTCATGCGACATCGATATCATCTCGCGTGCTTGCCGGGATGGAAATTCTGGAATAAATCGCCGCAGTTAAGGCTCGCTCCACCGGGTGGTGTGAGGGAGCCGAGCGGCACATCTCTGCCTTAGGAGGGCAAGATGAAGAAGAATTTTTTTGAAACGATGACCCCCCCGAGCCTCCCCGTCGACCCGGCCTGCGGGCCGGATCGCGTCATGCCGCTGGCGGGCTTCGCGCCCGGCCAGTGGCGGATCAGGGGGGACGTGGCCCGCTGGGGCCACGAAGCCTATGACTACGAGAGCGACGACGGGGGGCGTCGCTATGTGGCGGCTCGCTGGTGGTATGTCCAGCGAGCCCAAGACAGTGCGTGGGAGCTCTCCCGCGAGGCCATGGAGATGTTCTCCATGGCCTCTGACGAGAGGGTGGGGCGATATGGCGGCACCCGGAAGGCGTCATGCGCCTTCCGGGGCGACCAGCTCCTCGCCGAGATGGGGGTGGCGCCCCAGAAGGTCGAGGAGATTGTCCGCCTCCTCGACGACGAGCGGACGACGGCCTGGAACTGCTATTCGGCGGCGGTTCAGGCCTACGCTCTGGCCATTATGGCCGAGCCGGCTTTTTCCGCCCTTTCGGCCGAACTCCGCCAATTGGTGGAGTTTCGGAAGGGCGGGGATGACACACTGCCCGGCTACTGGCCCACGGACTATTCGAGTCTCTGGGCCAATGTCCGGGAGGCCTGGCCCGTAGCCGAGGCGGAGCTCCGCCGGCGCGAGGAGCTCCGCCG
>Ga0156095_101_pt2 | contig 8316 bp, 11 predicted proteins | sample RifCSPlowO2_02_FD_107748 | JGI IMG/M metagenome (GOLD analysis project Ga0156095, IMG submission 107748) | Candidatus Magasanikbacteria bacterium RIFCSPLOWO2_02_FULL_47_16 | reverse complement strand
TCTCGTATGCTATAATTATGTTGATAAGTAAAAGACTTGGGGATAACATCAAGAAAATACGTACCCGTAAGGGAATGTCGCAAGGCGACATTTGCCGAGCGCTTGATATGGATAGGGGTTATATGAGCGCGATTGAGAATGGGAAGAAGAATATCACTATTCAGCAGTTGGAGAGGTTGGCGCAAGCGCTCGGGGTTACAACTGATAAACTTTTGAAATAAATATGGAAAGATTTGAAGCCCCACAACCAAATAAGTTAGAAAGTTCAGAACCACAAAAAAAATTACAACGGCAGTTGCATTTTGACGGCATTGAATTAACACCAGAACAGGAATTTCCGATAAATATTCGAGTTAGGAAAGAACCGATTGAAGTTCAAGACGGAGACAGTTTAGGTTCTAATTCTGTAGAAGTAAAATTTGAAGGCGAAGCACTATCCCTTATGGAAGAAGCCGAAAAGTTATCAGAACTTCCCGAAGAAGAACGTCTTGCGGCTTTAACGGAATTAGTCCGCAGTAAATTAAAATATCCCTATCCTGATGTTATGGAAACGGCGGGAGCAGAAAATCCTGAACTGAAAGAATGGCTTGAAAAAAGATTTGGACCAAATCCAAGTCTTTGGAAACTTGAACTTAATGATTTTCTAAAAAACGGCTTCGGTGATTGTAAAATTATGGCCGCCGCTTATCTTGTTGCGGCACAATCCGCAAAAATGAAAGGTATTTATGCAAATAGCGGAGTTAGTCTTAGAAATGTAACTCGACCAGATACCGGCAAGCCAGTTTTTAGATCGGTAGAATTAGATCGCGATACCACTTCAGCTCACGCTTGGGTTGAAATCCAGTTATCAGATGGGAGATGGATCCCCGTTGATCCAACGACCAACATGGTTGGTTTAGGAGAAATGATAGAAGTTTTTAGGCAAGCTGGTTATAACGTTCCAGTTGCTTTCAAATCTGAAGTTCCTTCAGATTTAGAACTAGAACGAGACGGTTCTACTTTTGGGCCAGGAGAATCAGAGAAAGAACTGCATTTGAAATTGAAAATCGGCTCGGTAATGAGTTTCGGTAAAGGTGCATCTACAAAAAGATTAAAAACTGATAAATTCTCTGGAAATGTAGATATAAAACTTAATTCGAGTACAGATTCAAAAAGTACAAATCTTGATTTTATAGATAACCAACCACTAACAGAAGAAAATAAAGCCGAGCAATTTTTTGCTAATAATATTGATGTTGTGCCAGTATCAAAAGAAGAATTTCTTGAGATGGTAAAGCTCAAATATCCCGATAAAACTGATGAAGAAATACTTCAAACAAAAGGAATAAATTTTGATCAAGATGGTAAGGTAATCATATTGTTGCGTGATGATGTGTTTCCAGAGGAATATATGCCCTACATGGAAACTCATGAAAAATGGGAAGCTTATGTTGCTCGGAAGGAAGGATTTAATTTATTTAAAAAAGCAGTTCGAGAATATAAAGGCGATAAAGAAGTTGATTTAACTGATGATGAGAGTAAAAAAGAATTTTATGATGAGGTATCAGTTTATAATTACGATTTTCGCCATGAATATGCTGTGTATAAAGAATACCAACAGGCAATGGCAGATGGAAAGCTTGATGAATACCACAAATGGATTTTGAATTTGCGCGAGCAAGAAAAATCAACAGCTAGCCAAGAAAGTCTTACTTTAATTGAGAATGATACAAAAATAAGAGAGTCTGTTTACAAAAAATTAACACAAGGTACTAAGCATTATTTTAATAGACAATAAATTTGAATATGGAAATATCACAAATAAAAAAGAAGATTCAGGAAAAATGGCCTCACGATTATACTCAAGAACATACTCTTGCGGTTACCCTTGAAGATATCGAAAAATTTCCTAAACTTTTACGAACTGAATTTGAGAAGTTTTTAGAAACTGGCGACTTACCAGAATTCGAAATTGAAGGGTGGAGTTTTAAAAGACTTACACAAGAGAAGAGTCTTCATCCGATAGGTGCTTTTACTATGCTTGATTGGCTTACGAGAGAACCAGAAAAAGCAAAGGCAGCTTTAGATCGAGGATTTGATAGTATAATTAGTAAATAGGTATTAGTTAACCACGACCAGTATCGAAGTCACGAAGCCTAGAGCTACCACAGAACGTGGAGAGGAAGCGCCTCGGTCGCCGTGAGGACGGAGAAATGAACAACTCCAAAGAACCATAAATGCTATAATACAAATGTTCATTTTGTAGTCTGAAACGGCGAAGCAAAACCAAAAATTTCCTTTCCATTTCTTTTTCCGCTTCGCGGTGGAGGGGTGGGGGGAGGAGACGCGAGAAAAATGCAAGGAAATTTTTTGGTTTTTGCACACGCGAGTCCGCGAGCGTGTCCGAGGCGCGCATCATTGGTCGTCAGGGTTCAATTCAAAATACATTCGAACTTCGTTCAATACACACCGCCTTCGCCACGCGAAAGCGGGCTTCGCTTCGCCGTAGCCTTTGGCAAAGGCGAGCTTCACTATTTTAATTCTACCAAGGAGGTATGTATTACGTCTATAGTTTAAAATGTAGAGATGGTTATTATATTGGTTGTACTGATGATTTGGAGAGTCGGTTGAATTAACCAATTCCTTGCAACTCTGTTACGGGGTAATTGATTTGAGCTGGTGGAGGGGGAAATCAGTCAGGTTTTGACTGAGACATAGCTCTCCCGTCCATAGGCGGGTGTGTATAATTTCTTTACATTTCTATTGACAAGAAATTCTACATCACCTATACTGGCAGTATATAGCTAACCATCTTGTTTCAAGACGTGCCGATGGAGATTGGCAGGCAAAGAAAGAGGTGGCCGACAGGGTGAGCGGGATTTTTGATACTCAACGTTCGCCCAAAGATAAAGTACACTAAAACTATGCTTGCTAAATTTATCCAACAACAACGCAAAAAGCGCAACCTGACGCAAGAATATCTTGCATTAGAGCTTGGTATTTCCCGCCCGACCTATATGCAAATTGAGCGGGGCGAGCGAGATTTAACGATTACCGAAGCCAAGAAATTGGCAGAGGTTTTTGATATTCCATTTGAAAATTTTTTGGAGGGAAAGGAAGACGCGAAAACAATTGTAAAGATTGAGAGCAAAAAGAAGCAAAAACAAGAAGCTGTGAACGAAATTCGCATCAGCATCCCGCAAGAAAAGGCGGAAAAATTTGAGCAAACACTCTTGTATATTTTGGCAAAAATCGGCGGCAAGCCGAACATTGGACAGACAGTGCTTTATAAACTGTTGTATTTTATTGATTTTGATTATTATGAAAAGTTTGAAGAGCAGTTGATTGGGGCAAAATATATTAAAAATCATTATGGCCCCACTCCCGTCATGTTTGCCAAGTTTATTGAGCGACTTGAAAAAGCGGGTAAAGTTGAAAAGATTAGAAGCAAATTTTATAAACATGAGCAAACCAAGTATCTGGTCAACCCAAACGAGCCGTTAAGCTTGTCTTCGCTTTCCGCGCAAGAACTCGCTCATATTGATTGGGAAATCGACCGACTTGGTGATCTAACCGCGACGCAAATTTCCGCCCTGTCTCATCTTGACACGCCGTGGATTTCGGCAAAAGACAGAGAGCCGCTGGAATACGAACACGTATTCTATCGGCCGGAAGAAACCTCTGTAAGGGAATATGAACCACTTTGATGCTCTTGCGGAATTTGAAAAAGAATTCAAGCGACTTTTCAAGAAATACAGAACGCTTGATGATGATTTGGAAAAGTTCAAAAAAATTTTGATAACCACTCCAACCGGTATTGGAAAAAATTTTGTCACTGTTTATTCCTCGCAAACCGTAAAAATTGTAAAAGCGCGTATGGCGTGCCGCGCGCTTCGCGATAGATCGCTCCGTATTATTTATTCCTATTTTGAGCAAGAGCGACGCATTGATTTTATTGAGATATACTTCAAGGGCGAAAAAGAGAACGAGGATCTGGAGCGAATTAAAGAGTATTTGAAAAATCAAAACTCCACCCGCCATCCAATTTGAGGTCCTGCCGTTCGGAAAATCCGCTGGGATTTCCCCGCATTCGCCTTTCGGCTTTGGACGGGCAGGCAACAGGCGGGCAAAAAGGAAGGGGTTTGGGGTCCGCCAGTTGGCAGACGTCCGCCGAGCCAATCGGTCGCAAAATCAGTTCGGATTTTTTCAAATACACACCGCCAATCAAAATAACCATGAGATGATTGGTTATTTTTATTTGGATAAGTTCGGCCAGTATATATGATATACTATGTGCATACATAATTTTATAAACTCTATGATGAAAAATATATTCGTTGTTATAGCCGTGTGTGTCGGTAGCACATTTTTTTCACAAAGCGTTTCTGCCTTGACGCCATTACCAGAGATTGATGCGTATTTTGATTTTTTTCAAAAAGATTTATCCGGGGGAGCCGTACTCGAGACCGTGGTTATTCCGCAAGTATTGCATGATAAAAAAATTTATGGCATCTCAGTGGATTATAAAGGCCAACGCACCGGACTGCCAGAACCGACTGGAAAGGCTTCTGCAATCAGTTCCGAAGTTGCTTCTCCAATAATTGATTGGGACGGGGGAGATTGGCCCTGCACTGTAAATTCGGTGTCTGTTGTATGCAGTGGGGCATCCCCTTTGGAAGTCGGACAGGCTCTTCATATTGCGCTTTCTTTTGAAGATGCGTCAGCGCCCCAGTACGTGCTTGTTCATTTTTTGGATGGACAACAAGCAGAAATAATGAACATGGGCGTTCCCGCTCGGGCTGAATTCACAAAAATAAATCCCTATTGCGTCACACCGCCAGCACAAAAACCGGTCACGTTCGAAAAATTGCAAATAAATACCAGCGTTAATAGCGTGAGTGGAGGGAACTCTGTATTTTCTTTCAAAAACGTTTCACCATATAATGTGGCGTTGCCAGTCGCAGTGGCGGTATTGGGGGCAGGGGTTGCTTTTTTCTCGCGTAAAAAGTTTTTAGTCAAGCCGGTATTGTCCGGTGCAATTATTCTGGCGCTTACTGCTATGGCGAGTATGCCGTTGTATTATGATATTATTCAAAAGCTGGACGCTGGAGAGTCGATTGGCCCCTGGTGGTGTCCCGACCAATGCAAACTCGGTGAATGCCGCAATTTTCACATCACAAAAATGTTGTTTGTGCAAGCCGGTGAAGATCCGCTCACCGCTGGCGATGATATCGCACAGATGATTGATATGATTGGTTATTTTAAATGGTTGCCCAACCCGTTGGTGCCTTCCAGCATGACTGATCCTGCACAGATTTCCGATTGGGTCATCAGAAAAAAAATAAATGATTCAAATGCTGAAGCGTTCAAAGAGGCTCTAAAAAAATTTCATGAAAATCAAGTATTGGCTGATAAAATGTTGTTTGGCGTTGACCTGTATATTTATCACGAACGAGAACAATGCGGGCTGTCGGACTGTTTAGGCGGTATTGCGATGCGGTATAATTGGAAGAATAAAGCCGTTGGTCCCATACAAATATTTCCGCCCAAAGATAATAAAGAAGCGCGACAGCCCTATGTCCCCGGGCTTACGGGGGGTGTGCCGGATACTTGGAGATTGGGGTATCTTATTGATCCGGGCAATAACGATGCACTGGCAAAATATCTCACTGACGCAGTCGGTCAGGCGAGTAAACCAAAATGGTGTGATCAATAATTGATAATTCCTGACGCGCTATCCACCTTTTTTGAGATGAACACCGGGTCAAGGGGCATCGGGATCTCGGCGGCCGGATCCGAGGTCGATGCCCTCTCCTTGATTTTGCTTCCCGCGTCCGGCCGACGCGGGTGTTAGCCGTGGCGCCGCCTGCCCATCAAGGCGGCGCCGAGTAAACGGGACCCTCTGGCCCCCATGCCGAAACATCATTTCGGCATGCACAGTCTTTCGGGGGTGTGTACTGGATCATGGGGAGCCAGTTTTTACCCTCAAAAAAACCGCAGATGTGCCGACATTTAAAAAAATCTTTACAGTTGTTTCCCTCTGGGAGGAGATACCCAACTGCTTCTAATTTTTCAAATGGTGGCACGATGTATATGTCGACGGCATGTCCCTCCTTGCAGCAAGGGTTTGCTGCGATTGGAAAGGCCTCACTTTGGACCCCATTTTGAATTGAGAAGTTTTTAACTCCCCAAAGTTGGAGCCCTGTGAATTCTACCCCGATCATAGATTCACAAGGAATCTCAATCGGGGTATGCATGCAACCCGTCGTCGGGTCGCAGGCGTCGTCAGTGTAGAGGTTGCCGTCGTCGCAGGCCCCCGGCTCGTAGGTGCAGCCCACGGCCGGGTCGCAGGCGTCCGCCGTGCACAGGTCGCCGTCGTCGCAGTTGGCGGGTGCGTGGAAGCACCCGTCCGCGTTGTTGCAGGTGTCGACCGTGCAGACGTTGCCGTCGTCGCAGTCGGCCGGCTGCGTGGTGCAGCCGGTGGCGGGGTCGCACCCGTCGATGGTGCAGATGTCGCCGTCGTCGCAGTTAACCTGTTTGCAGAGGTCAACTGCGACTTCTTCCCCACATCCTGATAGTGCTTTGTGGGTGCAGCCCACGGCCGGGTCGCAAATGTCGTCGGTACAGGCGTTCCCATCGCCGCACTCGACGACCGTGCCCGCGCACGTGCCGTCGTCGCAGGTATCGCCCGCGGTGCAGGCGTTGCCGTCGTCGCAGAGCTGTGTGTTCGGAGTGAACACGCAACCCGTCGTCGGATCACAGGCGTCGTCGGTGCACGAATTGTCGTCGACGCAGCTGGCCGGCACGCATGCCGGCTCGATGACGACCCATTCCCGTCTTTTTTTGGGAGGTGGAATTGATGAGTTTTCACCACGCGTGATGAACTTCACCTCCCAGCTCATTTCGTCGGCGGTATCCTCCCCCCAAACGTCCTCACCACCGCCATCGGTGAGAACGTCACCCCCCGTCGTGTCCCAATCAACCCGCTTCGCCGCCTGCATGTCTACACAAGCAGAAAAGAAAGAAAAAAAAGACACAACGATCAACAAATTCTTCTTCATGACAAACCTCCACCCCGACTGTTGTGCCGGGGGAAAAAGAGAAAAAGGGGAAATCTTACCCATACTTCATAAAAATATTTTTACAAAAAATGGGTAAGATTTGTGGAAGAATTACAAATGTCGTAAATTGAAAAGAACAAAAAAATATCTTAACCCAAAAATTGAGTTTAAAACTTCTTAAGATACCATAAGTATAGCCTTAGGTCAACAAAAAATATATATACAATGTGGATAATATGTAAATAGGGGTATTATAAGCTACGTGTCGGTTGGAAAATGCCGGATAAACTGCTATATTATACTCAATTTGGCCTGAGATTGGAAGCTATGATGAAATACATACCACGAACTGCGGTATTGAGCGCATTAATACTATTTTTTGGTATTATTTTTTTGTTTTTGTCATATACTAAACTTCGTAGAGATTCTGTACCGCCATTTTCAAAGACTGATTTAGAAGAAACAGATTTGGATAAGATACGACAACAAGTCGAACAAATCAATCCTTTTTTCATCAAAAACAAGGGGCAAGCGCCGGAAGATATTTTGTATTATTTTCAAGGAAATAATGGCGCAGTGTATTTCACGAAAGAAAAAATAGTATTTCAAAATAAATATCCTATAGCGAGCGAAGAATCCAGTACTACCACGTTACTGGTTCGTGAGGTGGTGCATCAAATGCGTTTTGAAGGTCAGCAAGACGACGTGATGATTAGTGCCGAGGATAAACAAGAAGCGACCTTGAATTATTTTGTCTCGGGTGTGGATGTGACAGACATTCCCACGTATGGAAAAATTATTTTTAGAAATATATACCCACATATTGATGCAGTTTTTTTCTTTGCAGATAACAAACTTAAGTATGACATTGTCATACATCCAAACGGAAACCCTGAGGATATTCAGCTTGCCTTTGAGGGGATTGATGAATTGACCGTGGACCACACAGGAAAATTATTGCTTAAAACGGATGCTGAAACAGTTGTGCATGAAGCGCCACACACATATCAACAAGATGGCGGGAGCAACATTTCAGTTTCTGCATCGTATGTGGTGAATAGGGATAACACAGTGAGTATAAATTTTGGTCAATATGATCTGTCAAGAGATGTTATTATTGATCCGACTTTTTCCAGTTTGGCGGCGTCGACATTTTTGGGCGGGTCATCCTCTGATGTTCTAAACGGATTGGTAAGTGATGTGACTGGTAACATATACATCACCGGGTATACATGGAGTTTTATTTTTCCTACAACCACAGAGGCGTATGATGAAG
>Ga0156095_101_pt1 | contig 9719 bp, 6 predicted proteins | sample RifCSPlowO2_02_FD_107748 | JGI IMG/M metagenome (GOLD analysis project Ga0156095, IMG submission 107748) | Candidatus Magasanikbacteria bacterium RIFCSPLOWO2_02_FULL_47_16 | reverse complement strand
ACCGTGAGCACTAATTTCCCAACGTCTACAGGAGTATATGGGCAAAGTAATAGCGGTGGCGATGAGGTCTTTGTCGCAAAATTAAATTCGAGTCTTTCTTCATTATCTGCTGCGACATATCTCGGCAATTCCGGCAATGAAAGAGCAAGTTCACTGGCACTATCTGCTGATGAATCGAGTGTGTACGTTACGGGATATACATGGAGTGGCAGTTTTCCTACGATTGGCGCCTATGATAATTCACTCGCCGGATTACAAGATGTTTTTGTTTCAAAATTATCTGCGGATTTGACCACACTTTCCGCTTCAACTTTCGTTGGTGGCAGTGACGCGGATCAGGCGAATGCACTGGTATTGGATTCAGCGGATAATGTCTACATCACCGGCTACACCGTGAGCACTAATTTCCCAACGTCTACAGGAGTATATGGGCAAAGTAATAGCGGTGGCGATGAGGTCTTTGTCGCAAAATTAAATTCGAGTCTTGGAACTTTACTTGGTTCCTCTTACCTTGGCGGTTCTTCAAATGAACGGGCTGACGCTATTTGTATATATAATAAAAATATGTACGTCGGCGGATACACAAGAGGAGCAGACTTTCCTGCAGTCAGTTATGACCCCATTCATAATGGCAGTGATGATATTTTTTTGTCAAAATTAAATTCAAACTCCACCCCCACCGCCATTCTCGGTTTCCCATCCCAAACTACCTTCTCCACCGTCACCGTAACAACAACCATCACTGATGCCGACGCCGATATCACCTCCCTCACCATCGAACACTCGACCAACGGCACAAGCTGGACAAGCTCAACGATTTCAGACGTGGTTGCAGACTATGGCGCGTCTATTCCTGGAACTGGAAGCATTACAGGAATAGATACAGACAGTGCAGGTACAAATCCTGATTACGCCGTCAATCTCACTATCTCATGGAACATTGAGGCAGATCTCCCCAACACCGAAGACGCGGGAGTCTTTCTTCGGTTTGTCCCCAATGACGGATTAGAAAATGGCACGCTTCAAACCTCTTCTGCATTTCTCATTGATACCAAAGCGCCAAGTGTGCCAGGAGATCTTGTTTTGAATACGGTTTCTCCTGCCAGCATCTCATTTGTATATCCATCAGTGACATCGACGGATGCCAATTTTCAAGAATATAAAATTTATTACGATACTGTCGCGATTGTTTCGGTGACAGATAGCGCCTTTACCTCTTCCACCGATCCTGCGCTTGGTGATGACGATTTTAATGAGGAAGACATAAGCGTGGCATTTTCCGGCCTCACGCCAAACACCGTCTATTATTTCAATCTTTTTACGTATGACGCATGGGGACACGTCGTTTCCTCAACAACAGAAATTTCCACAACCACGCTTTCTGCCGTTCCAAACGTGTTGACTGCGTCCGATGTGTCCGGGGAGGCCGCGACGATTTCTTGGGCTCAAAATGGAAATCCAAATGGAACGGAGTATCGTATTGAACATATATCAAATACCGCAATGACGTCCGGGTGGACGTCTGCGACCGCCTACACATTTTCCTCATTAAATTGTGGAACGGATTATACCTTTCATGTAACGTCGCGCAATAGCGTCGGGAGTGTTTCGGCCTGGTCGTCGAACATGACGGTAACGACGAATGCATGCGGGGCAGTGCCCATTCCGGTCGTGCCGCCTGCTCCGCCCGCTGAACCCCTCCAGCAACCGCCCGTTGAATCGGAAGAAGAAGAACCGGAAGAGGAGTGCGCGCCGTCCGATCCACTCTGTTCAGAAGAAATACTCCAACCGACAGGGTTGATTACCATTGTTGGGGATAATGGCGAACCGGTGTCTTTTACCAAGATACCCGATGTCACTATAAAATTTGACGTTTCCTACGCGGATCAGGTTGCGCTGACGCTTTCTTCAGACATGCTTGCTCCAAATTTTGGCGATGCAAGTTTTATGCCAATCGTTTCTCAACTCCCATTTTTTCTGGAAGGTCAAGATGGAAAAAAATGTATTCACGCGCGATTTCGCAACACATCAGAACAGTTTACCTACGATACCTATGCGTGCGCCTATCTCGACACCATTGCTCCGGCTGTGCCTGTTTTTTTAAAATCTTCGTTTGAACCGGATCCAAACGGAAACGGTATGAACGTAACTTTTTTGGGGACGGCAGAACCGGGCGTCACTGTTTTTCTCTCTCAGCCAACCATACAAGTATCCTCTGTTTCAGAAGGTGCGTTTTATGGGTTTCCCAGACTGTGGGTTGCGGCGCTGGAGGGTTATACGACCACGGCGAGTTTGAGCGGCACGTGGTCATTATCAATTCCGGTAGTGTTTTCTCCAGGGGCCTATACATTTACGCTTCAAGCGGCAGATGTTGCGGGAAACAAGAGCGCTATCGCTTCGTATACGGTCAACGTTTCAGAACAAACCGAAGAAGAACAGCCAGAAAAATCCAAAGAAGAACCGCAACAAATACTTGAGGAAGAGTCATTGCAAGAACCGGAAAACAAACCGCTCTCAGAACCCGCGAATGGAGAACAAGCTGGTTCCAATTTTTCTTCTGACATACCTCTTCCAACAGGCGAACAGGGCGTTTTTCCAATTTCTTCATCAAATAATAGTATTGACACCGAGGAAGACACAGACAAAAAGACGTTGAAACAGTCCGCGTCTTCTCTTTTGCTTCTTCCACCATCTGTTGCCAAAACCATGAGCGCTATTGGGAAAAAGGTTGCTCCGGTTGTGGAAGATATTATCAATGATCCGCGCGTGGAAAGCGCGAATCAGATCTACGTGGCTCCGGCGGTCGCGGTCGCGAGCGCTGCCAATGTCGCGGCCGGCTTTGGCATGGCGCAGGTATTATCGTACATGCGGTACCTTTTTACGCAACCGTTCACGCTTCTCCGTTTGCGCAAACGGAGAAAAACAGGGGTTGTGTATCACGCGTTTACCAAGCGGCCGATTGATCTTGCCGTGGTGCGTTTGATCAACAAAAAAACAGGCGCCATCCAAGAGTCTCGCGTCACAGACATGGAGGGGCGTTATCTCTTTATTGTGCCCAAAGGAAAATACTCGATTGCGGTTACAAAATCGGGGTTTCAGGGATTCAGCGAACATCTGCATTCAGCGGATGAGGATTCATCGTATACGGATTTGTATCACGGAGAGACGATCACCGCTCTCGACGATGGACGCGTTATTGCCTATAATATTCCTTTAGATCCTGGAGATATGGTTCGATCCACTTCAGAAATTCTCAAAGATCATTCACAAAAAATCGTACGGTACGCCATAAGCAGTTTGGGGATTTTTCTCGCGTTTTTGTCTTTTCTTATCAGCCCAAATCTTTTTATTTTTTTTCTTCTTTGCCTCCATATACTCTTTTTTTCTTTGTTTCGACGCTTGGCACGTGTGAAGATTGGCAATCAATATGGGGTTATTTTGGATAGTGAAAAAAAAGAACCGCTTGATAAAGTGGTGGTTCGTATTTTTGACGCGGTGTATAATAAATTAGTGGATACAAAGGTAACGGACAGAAAAGGACGGTATGCGTCGTTGGTCGGTCCGAGCAAATATTATGTCACGTATGAACGATTGACGCACCATAAAAAACAAACAGATGTTATTGATTATACGCCGCAGTCTCGCGGAGGTATTATCGCCCGGAATGAACGGCTGGAACCAAAAAATACGGTTTCCCTTTCCGCTTGAAAAAGAGGCCCTGATATGGTATGATCCGCCATGTTCTTGATACAGGAAGGGTGGCTGAGTGGTTTAAGGCGGCAGTCTTGAAAACTGTTGAGGATGAAAGTCCTCCGCGAGTTCGAATCTCGCCCCTTCCGCTTTGATCGGGAAAATTTCACTTCCTCCTTGATGCGGGATGGTTTGATTTATGTCCTTCTCGGCTGTTATACTCTTGTTATATGGCCTTAGGACAAAGCACTCATTTTTCTTCTGCATCCCCATCCTTTTCGGATCAGGGTTCATTTTTGGTTACGGATGACCAGGAAACCATTGTATACGCGAGTCAGGGTCTTGAAGGACGTCTCGGCTTTTCACCGCATGAAGCCATGGGGAACCGCCCTGGCAATTTGTGGGGTGGATCAATGGATGACTCTTTTTATAGAACAATGCGGCAAACGGTGAAAAAGGAAAAGCGTCCGTTTGTGGCCTCTGTAGAGAACAGAAAAAAAAGCGGTGACGTTGTCTTTGAATCCATTCACGTCGCCCCTATTCTCGACAAGGATGCGACTGTCCGCTATTTTGTTGAAGTGCACCCCAATCCCGCCTTTCGGATGCATAAGCAATTTGAACAGGAGTTTGTTTCTTTTTTTTCCAATCAAGCACAGACGTATGCGGATTTTTTGCCTTGGATGAGTCGCTGGGTTTCTCTTGATGTATCACATTTTTCAGTCCGCGCCCGCGCTCTCCCGGAATATATCCGTGCTGTTTTTGTGGAGCCGGCACAGGCGCGATATCTTCCACGGTATGATGATGCGGCGCTGATTGAATCCGCTCAAGAAGATCCTGAATTATTTGGCGCGCTCTATACCAAGTACAAAGATCGTATCCGCCAGTATTTTCTTTCTCGTGTTTCCCATGATCCGCAGTCGGCCGATGATTTGACTCAAGAAACATTTGCGCGCGCTTTTCGCTATATGCCGTCATTTCGCATTCGAAATGCGACCTACCTCACCTATTTATTGCGCATTGCGCACAATTTATTGGTTAATTATTATCGAAAGACTGCAACGATGTCTCAAGAAAAACAGCGGTTGGATTTGTCTGACAGCGAACCGGCAATCGATGGCTGGGCCGGAGCGATTGCGGCAGAGGTATGGGATCTTTTGGGTGTGTTATCGGATGTGGAACAGTATGTTATTTTAATGAAGTATCGCGATGGATTAAAAGTTGCGGAAATAGCGGCACTCCTGGACAAAAGTGAAAATGCCGTGAAATTGCATCTGGGTAGAGCCAGGAAAAAACTCTCGGAGGCTATTGGTGTCTTTTGACACCTTTTTTGTTTTTCCGTGTTTAAGAGAGTAGAACCTATAAAATATTTTAAACATTTTTTTATGCCCCTTTACAAAATTCAAAAACGAAACGGGACAATCGTTGATTTTGACCTTTCCAAGATCCAGCGCGCAATTGGGAGCGCCGCCAAAGCAATCGGCAATGCCGACGAGGCGATTCCTTTTACATTGGCAAAAGAAGTGTTGGTTCAGCTTGAGGAGCAGTTTGGCGACACTGTCCCGACCGTGGAACAAATTCAAGACGCGGTGGAGCAAATTTTGATTCAGTTTGGGTATGCCGATATCGCCAAAGCATACATTCTGTATCGGCAAAAGCGAAAAGAGATGCGGGAGCAAAAGGACGTCGTGGTCGAGGTGGAAAAGACAATCAGCGAATATCTGGAAAAGGTGGATTGGCGGGTGAATGCCAATTCCAATCAGGGGTATTCGCTGGGAGGGATGATTTTGAATACGGCCGGAAAAGTGACGGCCAACTATTGGCTGTCTCATGTGTATCCGAGCGCGGTTGGCGACGCCCACCGGAATGCGGATTTTCATATTCATGATCTGGATATGTTTTCCGGCTATTGCGCGGGATGGAGCCTGCGCGCGCTTTTGGAAGAGGGATTCAACGGCGTGCCGAATAAAATTGAATCCGGGCCGCCGAAACATCTCAGTTCTGCCGTGGCGCAAATGGTCAACTTTTTGGGCACCCTGCAAAATGAATGGGCAGGCGCGCAGGCATTTTCGAGTTTTGACACGTATCTCGCGCCATTCGTTAAAAAATATGAAATCGAGGCCCGCGACATGCTCCAGCGTTCGGGGGTGACATTTTGGTCCGAACAGCAAAAAGAAGCATTTATGGAACAGAAGGTATACAACTATGTGTACCAAAACATGCAATCGTTCGTATTTAATTTGAATATCCCATCTCGGTGGGGGACGCAGACGCCCTTTACCAATATCACGCTCGATCTTTCTTGTCCGGAAGATCTGAAAGGGAAAAGGCCTCTTCTCGGGGGAGAACCATTCGCTTATACGTATGATCAGCTCCAAAAAGAAATGGACATGATCAACCGAGCTTTTGTGAGTGTCATGACCAAGGGCGACGCCAAAGGGCGCACCTTTACGTTTCCGATCCCTACATACAATATCACCAAAGATTTTGATTGGGATAATCCCAAATATGAAGGGTTGTTTGAAATGACCGCCAAATATGGAACGCCCTATTTTCAAAATTTTATAAATTCCGATCTCAATCCCGGCGATGTCCGCTCTATGTGCTGTCGGCTCCAACTTGATCTGACCGAACTCAAAAAACGAGGAGGCGGGTTGTTTGGATCGGCGGAGATGACCGGCTCAATTGGCGTCGTAACGATCAATGCGGCACGGATCGGGTATCTCTACAAAGGAAGCCGGGAGCAATTTTTTCGCCGCATTGCTCAGCTTATGGAATTGGCGAAAACATCTTTGGAAATCAAGCGGAAAGAAATACAGCGGTGGATGGATAGAGGGTTGTTTCCGTATACGAAGCGCTATTTGGGGCATCTCAATAATCATTTTTCCACTATTGGCATCAATGGCTTAAACGAAGCCATTCGCAATTTTACGTACGATCAGGAAACGGTTGCGACCGCGGCAGGACAGGCATTTGCGAAAGATGTCCTTGATTTTATGCGGGACATGCTTAAAGTTTTTCAGTATGAAACCGGGAATCTCTATAATTTGGAAGCAACGCCTGCCGAAGGAACGACGTATCGGTTTGCCAAAGAAGACCAGAAACGTTTTTCCGACATTATCCAAGCGGGAACGAAGGAAGCACCTTATTACACGAATTCATCCCAGCTTCCGGTAGGTTTTACCGACGATGTATTTGAAGCCTTGCGCCTTCAGGATGATTTGCAAACCCGCTATACCGGCGGCACCGTTCTTCACTGCTATATGGGCGAGCGCATCAGCAACGCCAAAACCTGCGCCAACATCGTGCGCAAAGTTCTGACCAATTTTCGTCTGCCTTATATTACAATTACACCCACGTTTTCCATTTGTCCCAAACATGGATATCTCGCGGGCGAATTTGATTTTTGTCCGAAATGCGATGAAGAAAATGGCGTTATCGCGACGACATCGTTTGATCACGCATATCGAGCGACCTATGCCTCGCTCACTCCAGAACGATAATTTTTTATTTTTATCCTATGTCTCAGACATTTTTCTCAGCAGGAGCTTCTCAGGGAGGCGCTCCGCAAAACGTGTTTTCTCCTCAATCTGGGAGCCAGGCGGTATCGGCATCACAGAGCGCGCCGGAATCCGTCGGAGAATTAAAGCGGACGCGCTGTGAAGTGTGGACCCGCGTTATGGGGTACCATCGTCCGGTTTCTCATTTTAATACCGGGAAAAAAGCCGAGCATTATTCGCGGAAGCATTTTCAGGAATGCGTTGTCATGAACCAGCAATTTATTGAGCAATATTCCGCCGAATAACAGAGGCCGGCTCTCGCTCATGGTATGTTGATAAGCGGTATTCAAAAATTTACGATATTGGATTATCCCGAAAAAACAGCCTGTGTCGTTTTTACGCCAGGCTGTAATTTTCGATGCGGGTATTGTCATAATCCGGAGTTTGTTTTGCCGGAGAAGATTCAGGCTATACGATCGAGCTTTATTCCGGAAGAAACGTTCTTTCATTTTTTGGAAGAGCGGGTGGGGTTTCTCGAGGGCGTGGTTATTTCCGGCGGAGAGCCCACCATGCAGGGAGATCTTTTGGATTTTATACGCCGTATTCGCGCGCGGGGTTTTTTGGTGAAGCTCGATACCAATGGAAACAATCCGGAGCGGCTGAAACAAATCATGGACGAAGGCCTTCTGGATTATGTCGCCATGGATGTGAAGATAAGTCTTGCCGCATATCTCGGCTTGGTCGGTCCTCGGGCAAAAACTCAGGCACTGCAACAAAGCATTGCCCTTCTCATGCAATCATCCGTTCCTTATGAATTTCGCTCGACGCTGATCAAAGAAATTCATTCGGAGGAGATCCTCGAGAATATGGCGCAACTGATCGCCGGCGCGGCATGTTTGTTTTTGCAGTCGTTTCGTCCCGGCCACACGCTCGATGAATCGTTTTCTGCGTATCACGCGTTTTCCGGGAAAGAGATGGAACGCATACAGGCTCTTTTTGAAAGAACGGTCGCGAAAGTGGTTATTCGTTGAGATTTCTTGGGGATCACGATATACTGTCCGTATATTTTTCAAACATATGAATACCAAAAAAACGTTTGTGTTGTTCGGTTTATTGCGCATCAGTCTTGGGCTGGTGTTTCTTTGGGCATTTTTTGACAAAGTGTTCGGGCTGGGGTTCGCGACCGCGGCCGACCGCTCTTGGCTTGCGGGTGTTTCTCCCACGTTCGGTTTTTTGTCGCAAGGCACACGAGGGCCGTTTGCGCCGCTCTATCAATCGATCGCGGGAAATATGGCGGTTGACTGGCTTTTTATGCTCGGCCTTCTTTTGGTTGGCGTTTGTCTCATATTGGGCATTGCCATGCGTCTTTCCGGTTATGCGGGCGCTTTGCTCATGCTGTTGATTTGGGGTGCGGCCTTTCCGCCAGAACATCATCCGGTTTTGGATGAACACATCATCTATGCCTTCCTGCTTTTGCTTTTTATTTTTGCAAACGCAGGGCGCTGTCTTGGTTTTGGAAAACAATGGGAAGAGGCCGCTCTCATCAGGCGTTTGCCTTTTCTGAAATAGTGCGGTATTTTGAGTTTGATCGTTTCCGATTTGGAGACTATGCACGTCATTATTGGATTATTCTATAGGCACATTCTGAAAAAAGTTTTTTTTCTGTTTGACCCGGAAACCGTCCATGACCGCATGATTCGATTTGGCGTTTTTTTGGGCTCGCATCCAAGCGCGAGGCGGCTGGTTCGGCGGTGCCTTCTGTATCAACATCCCATGTTGGAACAAACCATTTCCAACATTCATTTTAAAAATCCAATCGGTCTCGCGGCAGGGTTTGATAAAAATGCCGAACTGACGGGCATTCTTCCATCGCTTGGGTTTGGGTTTGCCGAAGTGGGTTCTATTACCGGAGAACCCTGTGTTGGAAATCTAAAACCTCGGCTGTGGCGACTCAAAAAAGACCGTGCCATTCTGGTTCATTATGGATTGAAAAATGACGGCGCCGTTGCCATCGCGGACCGTTTGCGAGAAAAAAAATTTTCCATCCCCCTTGGCATCAGTGTGGCAAAAACAAATTGCGAGAAAACCGTGGAGACGCAGGCCGGTATTGATGATTATACAAAAGCGTACCGGCTCTTTGTCAATATCGGGGCGTATACGACGGTCAATATCAGCTGTCCAAACGCGTTTGGCGGCCAGCCGTTTACCGATCCTCAAAAATTGGACGCGCTCCTCGACAGTCTCGACGCTGTTCCCTCGCAAAAACCTGTTTTTTTGAAGCTGTCGCCCGACCTTTCTTCAGCAGAGATTGATGCTATTCTCCGCGTGTGTCATTCTCATCGCGTCCTTGGATTTATCTGTACGAATTTGACCAAAAAACGCTTGCCAAAACACAAGGCAGACCCATACCTTCCTTTGGTCGGCGGCATGAGCGGAAAAGTCGTTGAACAATCATCGGATAATCTGCTGAAGACGCTTTATCAAAAAACGAAAGGGCAGTATATCCTTATCGGGTGTGGCGGCGTTTTTACC
>Ga0156095_104_pt2 | contig 25185 bp, 24 predicted proteins | sample RifCSPlowO2_02_FD_107748 | JGI IMG/M metagenome (GOLD analysis project Ga0156095, IMG submission 107748) | Candidatus Magasanikbacteria bacterium RIFCSPLOWO2_02_FULL_47_16 | reverse complement strand
TTTACCTTTGTCACCTCTAGTTTAGCAGAGTGTCACCTCATATGGTGAACTGTACATCCTCTTGACAAAAGAGGGGCGCTGTGGTAGAGTGCAAAGCTGTTCTTTGAACAATTTAGGGCAAAAAAAGGGAAAAATAAGCCAAAATTCCACCTTCGCTTTTTCAACGAAATTTTTTTGCGTTCAAAAAGCGGAGGTGGAGGCGGTGGATGTTCCGTTTGTGCTCCCCAAAGCAACCCTCAACCACAGGAGGTGGATCATGAGGGCATGGATGATGAGGTGTTCAAGTTTTTTCGGCCTGCTGGCGGCGATGATGGCGACCGGGTGCGCCGACGAGGCGCTCCCCGGCGGGACGACGAACGAGGACGGAGGGTCGCCGTTCGGCGAGTCCTCCGACGCGGGGACCTGCGAGACCGACAACCCGTGCGAGCGGGTCGAGACCGTTGGTGGCGAGTGCAAGCTCGTCACTGAGGTAGACGGCAAGGCCTGCGACGACGGCGACTTCTGCACCGAGAACGACGAGTGCGTGGCCGGCATGTGCGTGGGCAAGGCGCTCACGTGTGACGACGGCAACAAGTGCACCGACGACTCGTGCGACCCCGCCGAGGGGTGCGTGCATGAGAACAACACGAAGCCGTGCGACGACGGCGATGCGTGCACCGACGGCGATGGCTGCACGGACGGCGAGTGCGCCGGCGGCGTGACGGTCAACTGCGACGACGGGCATCCGTGTACCATCGACGACTGTGACAAACTGGCTGGATGTTTCTATGACCCCGCGCCATATGGCACATCCTGTAACGATGGTAATGCGTGCACGCTCACCGACCACTGCGAAGGGCCATCCGAAGGCCCCGGCGGACAGACCGTCATCGGGGAGTGCGTGGGCCTCACGCTCGACTGCGACGACAACAATGTCTGCACGACTGAACTGGGGTGCGATCCGGACGCAGATGCTCCTCCAGGTGTTGATGTCGCGGCATTGAGAAAGTTGGCGTGCAACTACGGTGCGGCCGAGGGTATTTCATGCAGTGACGACAATGCCTGCACGACTGGGGATATCTGCAGTGGCAAGAAGTGCGCTCCGGGCAAGCCGGTCGAGTGCACGGACAACAATCCCTGCACGGAGGATAGCTGTCTACAGAAGACGGGTTGTTATCACGAGGTGTATCCGATGTCGCAATCCTGCGACGATGGCAACGCGTGCACCACACTCGACAATTGCCAGCAGGCCAAGTGCACCGGAGTGGCGCCAATGGATTGCAATGACGGCAACGCGTGCACCGTGGATACCTGTGACCCGGAAAAGGGTTGTCAATACAAGAACGTTCCGGGTCCATGCTCGGATGGCAACGCCTGCACGGTCGGCGACAAGTGTATCAGTGGACAGTGCGCCACACAGCCAATTGATTGCAATGATGACGATTCATGTACAGATGACTCGTGCGATACGACGACCGGCTGCCTGCACCAGAACAACACCGCGCCGTGCAACGACGGCAATGCGTGTACACAGAGCGATACGTGCGTTGCCGGTCAGTGTAAGGGCAACTCAAAGGTGTGCAATGACAACAGCCCATGCACGGACGATACGTGCGATTTTGCCAAGGGCTGCGTCAACACGCCGAACACGGACCCGTGTGACGACGGCGACGCCTGCACGCTGAACGACGCGTGCCTTGACGGCGAGTGCGTCGGCGACGAACTCGACTGCGACGATGGCAACGTCTGCACCGACGACTCGTGCGACGACGTTGAGGGGTGCGTCAACGTGGCCAACGCCCAGGCGTGTACTGATGGCAGTTTGTGCACAACAAATGACGTCTGTAAGGACGGCCAGTGCATGGGCAAGCCGCTCGTCTGTGACGACGGGAACCAGTGTGTGAACAGCACCTGTGACCCGGCCGTCGGCTGTATCTTTACCCCGGTCATTGGCCCCTGTAATGATCAGGACCCCTGTACGAAAGGGGAGACCTGCATTCAGGGAAAATGCACGGGTGGGGCAACCACAAATTGCTCGGACGGCAACTCATGCACAACGGACGGTTGCGATTCTGACGGCAAGTGCAAGTATGCACCGGTAGATGCAAAATGCGATGACGGCGATGCCTGCACAAAAGATGACGCTTGCGTCGACGGAGTGTGCCAGAGCGGGAAGCCGGAGTCTTGCGACGACAACAACCCGTGCACGACCGACTTGTGCGACCCAATCGCGGGTTGTAAATACAAGGCAGTGCCGAGCGGCACCACGTGCAACGACGGCAAGGCCTGCACATACACCGATAAGTGCAACGACGAGGGTGTGTGTATCGGTTCGGACTTCAAGGATTGCGACGACGGCAATCCGTGCACGGACGACTTGTGCAAGGCTGGTAAGATATGCGAAAGCGTACCAAACACCAAGCCGTGCTCGGACGGCAATGCCTGCACGGCCGGTGACACGTGTGCCAATGGCAAGTGCGTGGCCGGGCCTGTTCCGAACTGCAACGACAACAACCCTTGCACCAAGGATTCCTGCGACGCGGTGAAGGGGTGCGTCAACGAGCCGGTTTCTGGCTCGTGCACCGACGGAAATGCCTGTACGGCGGGCGACACCTGTTTCGACGGGAAGTGCATCGGCGCACCCGTCGTCTGCAACGACAACAACGTCTGCACAAGCGACTCGTGCAACCCGGCAAGCGGGTGCCAGTACCAGGCCACGGCGTCATCTTGCGACGATGGGAACCCCTGTACAACCGGGGATACCTGCGTTGGCAAGAAGTGCGAGGCCGGCCAGGTAATGGTTTGCAACGACAACGATCCATGCACGGATGACGTGTGCACGGATGGGGTCGGTTGCGAACATACCCCATCGCACGCCGGCGTTGCCTGCTCGGACAGCAACGCGTGCACGGAAAATGATAGTTGCCTTGCCGGCAAGTGCGTGCCGGGCAAGCCGCTCGTCTGCGACGACGGCAAGGCCTGTACGGCCGACTCGTGCAACAAGCAGAACGGCTGTCAGTTTCAGCCGTTCGCGGCCGGGCAGCCGTGCAACGACGGCAACCCGTGCACCACGGGTGAGTGCAACGCCGTCCAAGAGTGTGTCGCCACGCCCGTGAAGAACGGGCAGGCCTGCAACGATGGCGTTTGCTTCGTCGGTGGCACGTGCACCGACGGCGAGTGCGTTGACGCCAAGCTCAAGAGCTGCGACGACGGGGTCGCGTGCACGCTGGACGCGTGCGACTTCGTCAAGGGGTGCCTCAACACCCCGAACGATGAGTTGTGCGACGACGGCGTCGCCTGCACATTCGACACCTGCGACGCCACGACCGGCTGCGTCGCAACGCCGGACGACCCCACCTGCGACGACAACAACGCGTGCACGGTGGAGGCGTGCGACGCGGACGAGGGCTGTCAGTTCAGCCCGGTCGTGTGCAACGACGCCAATCTGTGTACGCTCGACGCGTGCGACGCGACGCTCGGATGCGTCGCGGCACCGGTCGTCTGCAACGACGGCAACGCCTGCACGCTCGACGCGTGCGACCCTGCGATCGGTGCGTGTTTCGCGGAGCCGATCGTGTGTGACGACGGCAACGCCTGCACGCTCGACGTCTGCATCCCGATCGTGGGGTGCGCGGCGGGCGAGCTCGACTGTGACGACGGTGTCGCCTGCACGCTCGACAAGTGCGATCCGGCCACGGGTTGCGTCCACACGGCGGACGACGTGGCCTGCGATGACGGCGACGAGTGCACCGAGAACTTCTGCGACGAGGCAGAAGGGTGCCAGACCGACCCGCTCATCTGCAACGACGGCAACCCGTGTACGCTGGACTCGTGCGATCCGGCGACCGGGTGCCTGAAAACCCCGGTTTCGTGTGACGACGGCAACGCCTGCACGCTCGACGCGTGCAACAAGGCGACTGGCGCGTGCGCGCACGTGGCGGCCACTTGCAACGACAGTAATGCGTGCACGTTCGACGCGTGCGACTCGGCGGTCGGTTGCAAGACGACGCCGGTCGTGTGTGACGACGAGGACGACTGCACGGTGGATTCGTGCAATCCGGCGTCGGGGTGCGTCAACGCCCCCACGTGTTTCACATGCACGGAGGACGTCGAGTGCGACGACGGCAACCCGTGTAGCATGGACATGTGCGTCGGCGGGACGTGCGGATACACACTTCCGGATCCGCCGGAGGGTAACACAGTCTGCAATGCGTGCACGTCGGCCGGCGAGTGCGCGGAATTCCCGCTCGGCGGGGCAACGACGACCTGCGCCCAGGTGGACGACGGGCCGGATGGCGCGTGCCTCACCGAGTTCGCCTCGGGCAATCTCGGCGTGGCGTGCTACGGAACCGGCACCGGGCTCACGGCGGTTTTCAAGCCGGCCGCCGGGAGCAACAAGCTCTACTCGAACGTGGCCATGCCATACAGCCACTTCGAGACGACGACGAGCTTTGAGTTCTCTGTCCTTCAGGGCTCGACGGTCAAAGACCCGGTCGGCGACTACCACTGCCACTGTGTGGCGGATGGCGCCGTCGGCGGGCAGACCGTCAAGAAGGATGGAACCGGCAAGGTCACGGCGCTCGTCTGCCCGTGACCTCGGCAACAAGGAGGGAGCGTTCTGAGCTGTGAAGCCGCCTAGGCGGCTAAGATCAGCGCGCGGCGCAGCAGCGGGGGGAGACAGCGCGTTCTCCTCCCGTTCCCTTAATTATGTTTTTATCCTTTCGTTTTTTGGATGAAGATATTGAGAGGGAATGATAGTGTGTATTGAACTTTGCGATACGTGGGGATAACCCCGTTTGACGCTTCCACAAAATTTCTTTACACTCGGTATAGCATTTTATGAAAAAACAAAATAACAATAATAACAAGAATAACCCGACCGACGCGGCATTGTTGTAGTTTCCATGAAGAATACACAAAAGCCCGCGCAAGCGGGTTTTTTTTCTTTAATTCCGGGATAGTTGAGTGGTACAACGCCGCGCTGTTAACGCGGATATCCCTGGTTCGAATCCAGGTCCCGGAGCATAAAATTGACGTCAGACATCGGACGTCAGACACGCGACAAAGTCTGATGTCCGTCAACCACTATGGCCCTACCTGCCACCCACATTCAATTTGCGCTTGATTTGAAAGATCGGTACGTTATTACCGACCTTTCATCCTATATCGCCGGATCGGTCTATCCGGATAGCCGATATGTGACCGGACTTAATCGCGCCCAAACGCACAATGATGCGCTCCTCTCTGATGATCGTTTGGAGACGGATTTTGGCAAAGGATGGCGGGCACATGTGTTGTGCGATCGGTTGGGCGCAAAAGCCGCGAGTGACCTTCTCCCGGAATTGTTTGTGGACGCTGGTCCCATGGCACACGGAACAGAGCAATGGGTTATACGAACCGCGATCAAAATTATTCAAGATATTTCTGTGTTTGAAACGCACAGTACTGAGCCGTATCTTACAATGCTTGATGCAATGGAATCGCCAAATGGGGAATCCACAGAAGCGATGAAACAATATATTTCCATTGTAAAAGCCATGTACGAGGGAAAGGAAAGAATTGACATATCTGATGCTGTAACGCTCTGGCGCGCGTTTGGCATTAGGGACGAACTCGTGGATCGAGTGGTACAAAAAGCCGTGCTGTTTTTTGAGGATAGTGACATCCACGAGCGCATACGTCTTCTCTACGAGAGAACATGTGCCATGACAAAACAATAGTTTATTTTTTTTATTTTTTTTATGCCAGCCATAAAAGCCGAGTATATTTGGATTGATGGACAACAGCCAACCGCCAAACTTCGGTCCAAGACAAAAGTGTTGAACCACGCGGTATCGCATTTAGAAGATATTCCGGAATGGGGATTTGATGGGTCAAGCACCATGCAAGCGGCCGGTCATAAAAGTGATTGTTTGCTAAAGCCGGTATTTTTTGTGAAAGATCCTGTGAGAGACGAGAATAATATTTTGGTATTGTGTGAAGTATGCAACCCGGACGGGACGCCGCATAAAAGCAATACCCGCGCAAAACTTCGCGAGATTGCGGCAACGTACAAGGATCATGAGGCATGGTTTGGCATTGAACAGGAATATACGTTTTTTCAAGGCGCGCGGCCACTCGGCTGGCCAAACAGCGGGTTTCCCGCACCGCAGGGGGGCTACTATTGCGGGGTTGGCGCGGATGAAGTTTTTGGGAGAGAGATTGTGGAAGCACACATGTCGGCCTGTCTTGAAGCAGGGCTTACATTTTGTGGCATCAATGCCGAAGTGATGCCCGCGCAATGGGAATTTCAAATCGGACCGCTGGGACCGCTTGACGTTGCTGATCAGCTTTGGATGGCGCGATGGCTTTTGTATCGCATTGCGGAAGATTTTGACGTCTCTGCCACCCTGTATCCAAAACCGGTGAAAGGCGATTGGAATGGCGCGGGCGCGCATACGAATTTTTCCACGAAAGAAATGCGTGCGCCGGGTGGGATCAAAGCCATTGAAGCGGCATGTGAAAAATTGAAAGCAAAACATGAAGAACATATTGCCGTGTATGGCGCGCATAATCAGGAGCGTTTGACCGGCCTCCATGAAACCTGTCCGATTACCGAATTCCGGTATGGCGTGAGCGACCGTGGCGCGTCTGTTCGTATTCCTATGGCGTCGGCCAACCAAGGTTGTGGTTATTTGGAAGACCGTCGTCCTGCCGCGAACATGGATCCATATCAGGTGTGCGGGAAATTGATTGAAACGGTATGTGGCGAGTAATGGTCGAGGACTACTTATCCACAATGCACCTTTTCAATACACCTACAAATTGGTATAGTTGTTTTTGGTATTACACGTTCTCTGTAATACCTGTGGCGAGTGAGTAAAAGGAGGGCGCCACATTTGTTGTGTGATATTTTGCACACACTTGGGATATACAGTCAGTGCATTCAGTAAGATATATTGGGAGTTTTCTTGGCTTTAATCCATTTCTTCTCCAAGGAGGAATGGAGGGATGTCAGGAATGACTCCTATAGGGAAAACTCAGAGAAAGGCTCTGGGTTATAGAGATGTTCTTTTATGCAAGGAGATCGTCATGAAGACGAGCCAGCGGTTTCGTCGTGTGACCATTGTGCTTCTCTCCCTCTTCCTGCCTGCGTGCGTGGAAGTCGGTGATGAGGCGCAGACTGACTTCGAGGAAGTTGATGCTATCGAGTCTTTGAGTGTGGCAGAGGACATCAACACCGTGAGCAGTGCTCTTTCAGGCAAGCCGTTCGTGTGCCCGCTCACTGAGTGCACTCTCACGTACGGATTCAAAGGAACGCAATACGGTTGCGCTGGCAAGTATCACCTCGGCTCTGATCTGCAGGCGGCGGCTGGTACTGCTGTCTACGCTCCGTATGATGGTGTGGTGAAGGAGACACACTGGCGTAGTGGCTACGGCGGGACAGTCATCATCGAGCACAACATCGGCGGCACGAAATTGCAGAGTCTTCTGGCGCACCTGAGCTGTGGCAACAAGAGCGATGGCACTGCTATCTGTGCGAGTGGCATGCAGTGCACGGCGACAAATGTCAAGCCGGGCGACTCCGTGACCAAGGGTGTGACCAAGATCGGCGTCGTAGCTCCCAAGGGCACCTGTTCCAACGGCAACTGGTCTCCCCATGTTCACTGGGGCGTGCATAAAGGGGCATATAATGGCTGGAAGTACGAGACCTGCTTGGTCGGTGGTAAAAGCTACTGTTGCTCATATAACTTCAGCGGCTATGCTCCGCCGTGCAACTCGTGTAATGGGTGTAATACCGCGGCGACTACCTGTGCTCTCAGTGATTCCTCGGTGTGCAATTGTGTTCTCGACAATTGGGAAGATCCGTGGACGCTCTACTGCGGTGACGTAGATACCCCATGCACTGCCTCTGTCTGCAACAATGCCGGGCCGTTCTCGGGTTCGGGTGCAAATGGCGGAAGCGGAGCCACCTGTCTCAACAGCTACTCGTTCGATGTCATTCAGGGCAACACCTACAAGATCTCCACCTGTGGCAACTTCAGCGGTGATTCGTATCTGAAAGTCACGGACGCGTGTTCCTGTTCCAACGACGATACCTGTGGATATGGATCCGAGTGTACCTGCATCGCGAGTTCAACTGGAACCGCAACGATCTGCGCTTCCACCTACAAGGGCAGTGCGGCTACATGGAAGTACACTGTCACTGCGACATGCAATAGTCCTGGCTGTAGCAACGCCGGGCCGTTCAATGGCGATGGCGCCAATGGCGGTAGCGGCGCGACCTGCCTCAGCTCATACAACTTCAACACTGTCGCTGGCAAAACCTACCAGATTTCCACTTGTGGAAGTTTCGGTGGCGATCCTTACTTGAAGGTGATCGGTTCGTGCACCTGTACGAATGATGATTTGTGCGGTCTCGGGTCACAGTGCACTTGCACGGCGACAAGCACCGGCACGGCCACGATCTGCGCCTCCACCTACGGGGGCGACTTCGCCTATTGGAGTTACAACGTTACCTGCCTCTAGTTTTCCCTACCCCGCCCGCGTGCATCCTCACTGCGGGCACTTCCATTTGTCATTTCTTGTGTGAGTTAATCATGAATTATATGAATTCTCATATAAATCCGTCCGCTCCAATTGCTTCTAAAAATGTTATACGTATCTTTTTTATTGTTTTTGTTATTATAGTCGGTGGATATATCTGGCAACAAGTAAAACAAAAAAATATCATTCAGCCCACGCCAATTGCAGAAGAGACAGAGTCACAAAACAAAAATTCAACGGATAAAAATGATTGGCAAATATATCAGGATCCAGAAAATGGTTTTTCTATCCAATATCCAAGACATTGGGAGGTATTTCAGGATGAAACCCAGTCCGGGAAAGGTGTAGGGTTTAGCGCCAAAGAGCTCAAAAAGATGCCTGATGATTACGGGGTTTTTTCTATTGTTTTTATCTCCGGGATATCTCTCAATGATTTCATTGAAAAATATCGTTATCTTAATCCTTTGCCGGACAGGTCTGGGTATAGAGATTTGGAACAGAAGCCATATATATTAGATGGAGTGTCAGCCACGAAACTTATGGGGGGCAAAGATGATGGGAGCGACGAAAATATTATTTTTGCTAGACATAATGATAAAGTCTATCTTATCTATTACGCCTTTAATGGTACGCATCAAGAAATACTATCTTCATTTCAGTTTACAAAGTAGCCGAGTGATACAACGTCCATTGGATCAACCAATTCCCCGCAGTTCTGTTGTGGGGTTTCCTTTATGATAACAGTGGGCAACTTATCCACAAGAACACCTTTTCAATACACCCATAAATTGGTATACTACTTTTTAGTATTACAGGTTTTCTGTAATACCTGTGGCGAGTGAGTAAAAAGGAGGGCGCCACATTTTTCAATCGGTTCACTCAGGTAGAGGCGGACCGAAATGCTGATGGTGACTGTGATTTCTCCAAAGGAGGTACTTTCATGTTCATCACCAAACCGCAGACGTTCTTTTCTCTTCTTCTGTGTGGATTCCTGACGATCGGCTGTGACGTCGGTCATCCGGACCCGCAGGACAACCCGTCACAGGCGGGCACGACCATCGAGGCCTCGGGCCTCGCCTACTACGATGCCGATCCGGTGTCGGATGCTCAGGTGCTCTTCGTCAACGCGGACAACACGGAGCTCTACTTCACGACCATGACCGACGAAAACGGGCGCTTCGCCCTCTCGCTCGATCGGGCCGGTGAGTACGAGGTCTACATCGGCCACGCGACCGAGGATGGGTACTTCGGCAAGGAGTACGCGGTGACGATTGACACCGGCGTCATGACGTATGACGTCGGCGAGATCGAGGTCGAGTTCTACGGACCGCTTCAGTCGGCCAGCGGACTCAACGCCGAGACGCTCGCGATGTACGAGCTCGAGTACAACGACGACGACTTCGGCGACGATTTCTCTACGGTTGAAGGGGAGCTGGGTCTAGGTTGGGGGTGCCTGGCCATCGGTTGCAGTTCCAAGTGCTGGGCCGGCATCAAGGCCATGTGCTGTGGCTACAGCATCTGCATCTCCGGCCTTGAGGGTTGCATCCCCTACGGCAAGTGCGCCAAAAACAAGTACGGGTACTAGACGATATTCCTGGTGAGGGGTTTCCCCCAAATCAGGATCTCAAACCCATATCCCGATGGTTCACCATCGGGATTCTTCAAAAGGATGGGAGGGAATGCTTTCCTTTTGGAGGAACATGTGATATATGAGAGTCATCAAAAAAGAAATAGTATTTTTGGCAATTTATTTTTTCCTTTCGGGTGTTTTTTTAGCTGTTTTCCAACAATTTTTTCCTCACGAAAAGACACAAATCAACATGGCAATCAGCTTTTTTCTATCTCAGGTTCTGTTTCCAATTATAATAGGATTTCTATTTTATAAGAAATTTGATACTCAGAAATGTCGCTCTTTTTTTTCATATTGCGTTACCGGTTTTGGCGGATCACTGGCGGCATCTGTGCCAATCGTTTTACTTTTCCTTTTGGGAGGAATTGTATTGAATTTTTTTTCCGATGGCGTTTCTTATTCATTCCTTGGGATCATACCCTTTGTTTTTCTGCGCGCTCTCTATATTACACTCTTTTTTATTTTGGGTGTCTCTGTGTCCAAGATCGCGTATCGAATAATCAGCGCGCGGCAAGTTTCCTTGCCAGACAAATAGCATAATTCCATATATCATATATGAAGAATTTTATCTTACTAACGGTGCTTTGTCTTTTGGTTGGGGCGGGCTGTCTATCGCAACCACAAATTCAGTCTCAATCTCAGCCCGATGTCTTCGTGCCAGACAAAAATTTGTTTAACCCGTCGCCTCCAGACGTATCTCCAACACCTACTTCAACACCTGCGCAAACGGATCAACTGGTGACAGACGGAGAATGGCAAAGTCTGGTTTTTTGGCACGATCTGTTTTATTCATTTTCATTTCGCTATCCGAGAAGCTGGGGAGAGGTGACGATTGAAACCATGGGACCGGATGAATTTGTCAAAGGAACAAGAACAATGTTTGACTTTTCATTGCGGGATGGCTGGTCGTCGAGCACAGATATTCCACATATCAGCATTGAGTCTGTTGGCTACCAATTTCTTGGTCCAACCGATGGCACGAGTATTGATTTTGACGCGATTGACATGAGTCTTTCTCCGGAAATTCTTTCGACAAAATTAAAACGAGATGAGACAAAAGAACTTGTGGTAGAGAAAGTTTCTATTGGGGGCAAAAAAGGACTCAAACTTATCGAAACATTTGAAACGCTCGACGGAGAATTGGAACAAATGGTGTATTATGTGGTTCCAAAATATGATCATAAGGAATCGCGTCATTTTATAGTATATTCATGGGGGGACGGACGACACGCTCTGGATTTCCTTATATCGACCATTCAATTTTGATGTTCATGATCTTACTTGTCTGTCTCTTTTGTAATTTTCAAGACTGTTTTTAAGGAGGGAGAGCGGCAAGATCAGGAAGGAGGGGATTGCGCCTGGTCTTGGGTGCTCTTTTTTGTTACCGTCACCATAGGAGGTGCGTCGTGCGGTGTGTTGCGGTTTTCATGTGGCTCTGTGCGGTCATGTTTTCGCCGTCGGTTCTGGCCAAGGCGCAGATGTTGGTGTTTCCGTTCGCGTCGGAGAGTGCCTACACCAATTTTTGGGTGCTTGAGAATTCTTACCAGAACCATACGGGTGTGGACTACGCCTGTCCCGAGGGGACACCGGTCTACGCGTCGTTTTCTGGCACCGTGGTCGAGGCGTACGATGGGCAGGTCAAGAAGATCTGCTCCGGCTGGGGCAATACCATCGTGATCGCTCACGGAGATTTCACGATTCGTTACGCTCATTTGCTCTTCGACTCGATTCCCTACACTGTGGGCGACACAGTGGAAGTGGGCGCGTTCGTGGGCTACACCAGTAATACTGGGAAAACCACCAACACCAAACTCGAGTGCCTGCCGGGCAACGGCTACCACTTGCACTACGAGATCCGTCACAAAGGAAAGTTCGAAAATCCATACACCTATTTGGACGGCATGTTCTTCAAGGATCCGGACAGTTCCTTCCACTTTCCCAGTGAGGGAGCGCCGTCGTACTACTACGACGACAACATCACCTCCTGCCTCGGGCCTGTGACCGGCGGAGAGTCAACGGATTGGTGGTACACCTGCGCCAATCCGACTGCCACGATCAAGCAGGGCGACACAGCGTGGGTCATGCTCAATCTGGAAGACGCCATGGTGAACCACGCCTACAAAGTCGTGGCTTACCGCAATGGTGTCTATCAGTGGGAGTGGTCGCCCGGGTGGAACACGGTCGGAGAGTGGGGCTGGAACACCAGTTTTTTTTGGGCTTCATGGTCCAATGTTCCGCCTGGAAATCTGAAATTGGAAGTGCACCTTGACACTGATTATGGATTTCAACTCTTAAACAGTGTCATGGTCACGGCCAAGCTCACCACGCCATACCTCTACGACGATAATGGCCACACCTGCCAGGGGCCGGTCACCGGAGGCGCGTCCACCAATTGGTGGTACACGTGTCAGTGGCCCACGACCTTTTTTGCATCTGGCCAGACGGTGTGGGGGCTCTTTCGTCTCGACGATGTATATGTCGATCACGGTTTCAAAGTGGAAGCATACCACGAGGGCGTGCTCAGATGGCAGTGGAGTCCCGGGTGGAATATTGTCGGGGCCAGATGGAACACGAGTTTTTTCTGGTTTCGACTGTTCACTGCTCCCGTTGGGAAGTGGGAGTTCAAGATCTTCGTTGACATCGGCAACGGTTACACCCCGCTCGACACTCTTGTCGTCACCGTGATCTAGCGTTCTTTTTTCTTCATATACCCTGACAGGCGTTTGCCTTTCCGGGTTCTTCGTTCCCGAATTTTCTTCGGGATCTCCCAAAGGACATCGATATTTTTAGAAAAAGGAGGGTGTATTTTGGGAGTTGTTTTTTCACGAAGTGTATTATAGTATACCTATAGACACAACATTTTATTGTATATGTCACTTTCTCTTTTCAACATCATTTCAACCCTTGGGATCGTCGCTATCTTGACAGCGTTCTTGTATGTTGGCAAAAAACTTCAGATTTTAGAAAGCATGGATGAATGCATGAGAAAAATAAAAACCAATGTTAATGTCATTACGTTGTATCTCACGAGACACCATGCGCAGTTTAACCCCTCAGAACTGCAAACATTGAGTCCGTTTCAGCTTACTCCTACGGGGGAAGATTTTATTAAATCCATAGGTTTTGACACGGTATTCGCGCAACATGAATCTGATTTTTTTGCGTTTGTTGATTCAGAACAGGTCAGGCTCAAATATGACGTGGAAACCGCGGCGATCAAATCAATTTATGGATTGTATGAAAAACCGTTTATGGAATTTTTGAAGATATTTTTTTATAACCATCCCGATCGCAATTTGGAAAATACTGCCTCAACCCTTGGCGTATACGTGAGAGACAAATATCTTGCAAAACATCCTGGGATCACTCAATAAATAGTTCGTTGACTTATCCACAAGAACACCTTTTCAATACACCCGTAAATTGGTATAGTCATTTGTAGTATTACACGTTCTCTGTAATACCTGTGGCGAGTAGACAAAAAGGAGGGCGCCACATTTTGACGATTTGAAGGGATTTGATATCCCTTCTTTTTGTGGGGTATAGTGATGTATATGTCTTTACTGTTCGTCTTGGTTGGCATTTTTATAAGTATAAGCGTGCTTGTTTTGGGTTTTGCGTTTTGGATAGTCATGAAAAAAAATAAAGATTTACGTATCGCGAATATTCGGCTTGAAGAGCTCGACCGGCAGAAAACCGAATTTCTTTCGATAGCCGCGCATCAGCTTCGGACGCCACTTTCCGTAGTCAGTGGGTATCTGGAATTGATCAAAGAAGGGGCGTATGGCGGAGTTACTCGCGAGCTCCATCAGATTTTACAACACCTTGATATCAATAATGACCGCCTTGTAAAACTGGTTGATGAATTTTTAAATATTACAAAGATTGAACAAAATGATCGATGCGGTTTGCGGCGAACATGCGATTTGCTTCTCTTGGTGGAAGAGGCAGTTCGTTCTCGCGAGCCGTTGGCAGAAGAAAAAGGGCTGATTTTAACATGGGAGACGCCACATTCTCATGTTTTTCTTTCATTGGATTATGATAACACATGCCATGTTATTGGAAATTTTCTCGATAACGCGATTCAGTATACCGAACGGGGCGCCATTCATGTCCACGTCGCCAAAGATAGCAATGGCGCGACGGTTCGAGTTACTGATACAGGAGTAGGCTTTGAGGAGTCTGACCGGGTCAATTTTTTCCAAAAATTTTATCGCGGACAAAATGTGCAACACATGAATGTCAATTATGGCACCGGACTTGGGCTATATATCGCGAAAAAATTTGTTGAAAATCATGGGGGGAAAATTTGGGCGAAAAGCGAAGGGTTGGGGAAGGGAAGCGAGTTTGGGTTTTGGTTGCCGATGAATTAATATTTTTTTTCGCTTTGTTATAAAAAAGTTGTATACTTTTAATAAAGTTTTTTGTAAATAATTATTGAAGGAGACCTCGGGGGTCTCTTTTATATTATGTGGAAGTATCCCATAAAGAATTATCAAGCGTGGACAGTTAAGCCGGAACAGTTTCCCTATAATGGCAATTTGGTGGATCATATCCATTTTCTCTTACGATATGCAATTCTTGCTCCATCAAGTCACAACAGTCAACCCTGGCGTTTTTTTGTATCAGCGAATTCATTGGATATATCTTTTAATGAAAAAAGGTTGCTCCCGGTCTCGGACCCTTTGAATCGATTGGCATATATTGCCCTCGGGTGTGCGCTCCAAAATATACGGATAGCGGCTGATTACTTCGGATTGCAGATGGTATGTATGTATCTTCCAAATGGAGAGATAGGCTCTCCAGCCGTTCATATCCAATTTTCCACCATAGGCAAAGGAAAAAAAGACGTCACGCACCTCATTCATGCTATACCGGAGAGACGATCGAATCGGATGCCCTATACGCCCAAACCAATTCCCGATTTGTTTTTGCACAAACTTCGAGAATTATCTTTCGGTCAGAATAACATCTTCTGCACGACAACAGTTGAGATGCGCAATCATATTGCCGATGTGTTGATGAAAGCGCGTCTTACTCTATTTGATCACGTGCCATTTAGGGTAGAACTGGCAGGGTATAAACGCCACAATCTTACGCGATTAGGCACTGGCATGCCAGGGTTTACTATGGGATTTCCACTTTTGATGTCGTTTGTTGCACCATGGGCCGTTCGTAAATTCAATGTAATTAAATTATTACAGGAAAAGGAAGAAAGACTTTTGAGGGAACAGTCGCCGTGTTTTCTTATCTTTGGGACAAAAGAAGACATGCCCCATCATTGGGTAAAATCCGGTGAATGTCTCCAAAAAATTTTGCTTGAGGCAGAGCGTGCCGGCATTCATTCTTCAATTTCAGTTTTTCCGCGCACTTCGGATGCTCTGGCAGTGTATCGGTCGGTTGCGCCAACTGGGTACTCCCCGCATATGTTTTGCCGGCTTGGTTTTTCTCATGAGAGACCGCGACACAGCCCTCGTCTTCTTCCTGAAGAATTATGAACATTCGTGAGCTTCCACAATCGGCAGTTGATCACTTGGTAGAGTATAATGAACACGAGGCAGTGTATGAGCTGTATGATAAAGCATCTCTTCCTTTAGGTTTTATTGCGGTGCATAGAAAAAATGTTGATGTTCCCTCCATGGGCGCAACCCGTTTATGGTATTACACCAATCCGACTGATGCGCTTCGTGATGCCTTGAGATTGTCCAATCTCATGACGTATAAAGCCGCGGCCGCTGAATTGCCATATGGAGGAGCAAAAGGCGTGCTTATGATGCCTGCTCAGGGAGCAATTGATCGCCGACAATTTTTTACAAACTACGCCACCTGTGTGAACGAACTGCAAGGAATGTTTGTCACCGGCACCGATGTGGGTTTAACGGCCGATGATCTGGCCGTGCTTGTTGAGTATAGCCCATATATGATTGGGTATGGGGTGGATGCCGCGTATTACACGTCCATTGGAGTATTGCATGGTATACAGGCAGCTTTGCAATATCTTGATCATACGGATGAGCTCTTTTATAAACGGTTTGCGTTGCAGGGGGTAGGAAAAACTGGTTTGAAACTTTTGCAATTGTTAGTTGAGTGGGGAGCACGGGAAATTATTATCTCTGATATCAATGACGCGGCAATAGAACAGGCACGAGCAATTGCGCCATTTGCGCGAGTTGTTGACCCACAATTGATTCACACGCAATTGGTTGATGTGTTTTGTCCTTGCGCCCTTGGAGGGATATTAAATACCACCACGATTCCTGAGTTGCGGTGCCGGGCTGTGGTTGGGTCGGCAAATAATCAACTGATATGTGAAGAAGATGCCCTGGCGCTCTTTGCGCGTGGTATTGTGTACATACCGGATTATATAGCCAATGCTGGCGGATTGCTGAGTGTTGTAAGTCAATACGAAAACAAATATCACGATGTCGAGCAGGTTGTGGCGAGATTGAATAGGCTACAGCGACGGATCGAAGAAATAATTACTCAAAGCAGTATTCACCAAATTCCGACCACTATGATTGCTCAAAATTTTGTCTATGCGTAATGTAGTATGTCATTGTTAACAGAATTTACTCCTGAAAGTTGTTTGGTTGCATTAAAGACACAGCCAGAAGCATACTGGTGGGAGCGGGGGTGGAAGGCAACGCATCAGTTATTTCAACAGATGGCCGCGCGCGTCCCGGCCTATCAGGATTTTTTGCACAAGCACGGCGTAGATGCAACCAAAATTCAAACAAGAGAAGATTTTGTGCATCTCCCGCTCACAAGTAAAGAAAATTATCTCTTGTCGTACGAACTCAAAGATCTATGTTGGGATGGTGTGTTTGCGGGTCGTTCTTGGATGATTTCTTCGACCTCTGGCTCCACCGGTGAACCTTTTTATTTTCCTCGCACCATCATGCAAGACGAACAATTCGCCTTCACCGCTGAGATATGTTTGCGTGAATATTTTGAAATTGATAAAAAAACCACTCTTTTCATCGATTGTTTTGCGTTGGGAGTGTGGATTGGGGGCATGTTTATGTACCAGGCGGTGCGTCTTATTGCCAATACAGGTAAATATCAGCTGAGTATCATTACGCCAGGAGCTGATAAAATAGAAACACTCAAAGCAATCAAAAAAAACGGATCACAGTTTGGTCAAATTATTATTGGCGGGTATGGACCGTTGGTGAAAGACTTGATTGACATGGGGAGACAATATGGGATTGAGTGGAATGAGTATGACGTAAAATATTTTTTTGCGGCCGAAGGATTTACGGAAGGCTTTCGTGACTATATTATTCGTCACGGAGGCGTGAAACATCCATTGTCCGGAACGATTAATCACTATGGCACAGCCGATTTGGGAACTATGGCCCACGAAACACCAATCAGTATTTTATTGCGTCGTCTGGCTGTTGGGGATTCCGCGCTTTTCCAAGGATTATTTTTAGAAGCGAATCGTCAACCAACACTTGGCCAATTTATTCCTGAATTATTTTTCTTTGAATCAGTGAATAATGTGTTGGTCTGTTCTGGTGCTGGTGGTTTTCCACTCATGCGATACAATTTAAAAGATCGCGGCGATGTAGTCACCTGGGAAGAAATGCAAGAGCGGACTGGTCGTCAAGGTGTCCATTTGCTAGAGAAAGCACAGGCCGAAGGGATTGATCGTTTCTTATGGCATCTGCCATTTGTGTATTTATACGAACGTAGTGATCTGACGACCAGCATTTATAGTGTCAATATTTATCCAGAAAGTATCCGCAAGGCATTGGAACATGAAGAATTGACAACACACGTGACCGGAAAATTTACTATGAGCGTCGAGTTCGATGAGCATCAGGATCAACGATTGTATATTCATATCGAGTTGCAGCCGCACGCAACAGAGAGCGAGCTACTTCGCGCGCGCGCCTTAGATTCAATTGTTGTCTGGTTGAATAAAGAAAATTCCGAGTGGCGTGATTTTTATGTTGATCCATCCATCCAGCACAAAGTAACTCCTCAATTGGTATTCTGGCCGCACCAACATTCGACCTATTTTCAGCCGGGTAGAAAGCAGAAGTGGGTAAAGGAAAATTGATCTTCTATGTTTGAAAAACCAATTATTCTGTCGTGGACACAGCACACACTGGCTGATCTCGAGCGTATAAAGCAGACATATCCTATCTGGAAGACGGTCGATATTTTTGAACGACAACTGGGAGAATTTTTTGTTATAACCCACCCTGATGTTGTAGGTTCAGAAGAATACGAGCAAATAAAGGCGGTCTATGTAAAAAAATGGCTGGCTGGACAAGAGAAACATTTGGCTGGCGCCTGGGTGTATTTTTCCTGGAGTGGGGTGCTCCTGCACATGCTTGATGAATCAGAATATACCACTCTTCGCACCAATCGGAATCGCAATTTAATTACGCAGGAAGAACAAGAAGTGTTGCGCAATTCTTGCGTGGCGTTTGTGGGGTTGTCTGTCGGGAGTAATATTGCGGTGAGCCTTAGTTATAGTGGGATTGCTAATACCATGAAATTAGCTGATTTTGACACATTAGACACGAGCAATTTGAATCGAGTAAAAGCGCCGCTTGAACAGGTAGGTTTGCAGAAAGCAGAGATGACTGCACGGCTGATATATGAGAGCAATCCGTTTGCTGACTTGGTATGTTTTTTGGACAAAATTACAACCAAAAATCTGACAGACATTACTTCCAATCCACGACCGTCGCTTATTTTTGAAATTATGGATAGTTTTGAGATTAAAATTCATTTACGACGATTAGCCCGAGCAGAAAAAATTCCTGTGATCATGGTGACCAATTTAGGGGATAGGGTACTCTTGGATGTTGAGCGATACGATCTTAATCCGCAAACAGAATTTTTTAATGGACGAGCCGGAAATGTGCCCGATGAAATGTTAGCTCATCCTGATATATCAGCCGAGGATAAACACGCTTACGCCGTTGCCCTGGCTGGTGTTGAGCATATTCCTGCGCGGGCGCAAGAGTCAGTAAAGGAAATTGGCAAAAGTTTGATTGGTCGTCCACAGCTTATGAGCACAGTTACCACTGCTTCTGGGCTGTGTGTGTATCTTGCAAAGCAAATTTTGCTGGGGAATTCGGTGAGTGGTTCCTGGCTAGTTGATTTTGATAAAATTTTTCGTCCTGGGTCACCATTTTTTATATAATCTGGTATAATGAAGGCCTATGACTTCAGAACAACGTCTCGCTGAAACCCTTGGAATACCATATTCCATTCAACAAGTTCAAATTGGAAAATATTCGATTAATTATTTAGTTGCTGGCAGTGGCCCGCCGTTGTTGTTGATTCACGGGGCGAATATTGGATGGGGGATGTGGTACGCCAATATAAAGGAGTTGTCTAATTTTTTTTCAATATTTGCTATTGACTTGCCTGGGGCTGGGGGGTCAACCATACTTGACTTTCATAGAGCGAATTTATATGAAGATTTTGTCGACGTAGTTGATAAATTCATCCAGGAAAAGAGATTAAGCCCTATTTCAGTTATAGGACATTCATTTGGGGGATGGATTGCTCTACAATTGGCGCATAAAAAACATATTAAAATTGAAAAATTAATTTTAATTAGTTCACTTGGTTTTAGTACTTATCTTCCTTTGAAACAGCGTTTAGCGACCTTGTATCCTTTAGCTGTTTTTTTAACTAAGACTGCGCTGAAACCAACCAAGGAAAATATGAAAAAATTTTTACTTGAGGTTTTTTATGATAAGATATGTGTTTCGGAAGATTTCATTAATTATTTTTGTGAAGCAAGACAGCGTTCTCCTTTAACCCATCCTTTGTTATTTATTAATAGCATCTCTTCTCGAGGGAAATTACGAAAGGAATTAGACGTACAAAATATTCTTGCATTTATTTCTCAGCCAATACTTTCGATTTATGGGAATCAGGACGATCTCTTTCGAAGAGAAGAAGTGGCTCCAAATGTATATAAATTGCCACATGTAACAATGGAATTTTTTGAAAAATGTGGACACGTACCCTCTATTGAACACGATCAATTTTTTAACAAACTTGCTATTGATTTCCTATCAAAGTAGAGGTTACCCCTCAATATGGAATTGCCTTCTACCAAATTTCTGATCTTAGCGGGAGTTATTATTCTCAATCTTTTTTTAGCAAATCTTGTCTATTATAATGACAAGAAAAATGCAACTAATCGGGTTTTTGCTGTATTAGGTATAGTAATGTCAATATGGTTGTTTTCGATTTATCTCTCGGTGACCCCAGTAGCTAATTTATTCTGGACTCGAGTTACTGTTTGTCTGGCTACCTTTATGAGTGTTACTTTCTTTTTGTTTGCCCATACTCTTCCCAAGGATAATTTGCAATTAAATAAAAAGAAATTTGTAATTATACTTATCGGGACATTAATGATTGCTTTCATTACTCTGTCTCCTTTTACTTTTACCCATGTTGAAGAAATAGATGGAGCGTTAAAAACTGTGCCAGGCCCTGGGATGTTACCATTTGCTTTATTTACAACCTTTTTTAGTGTGAGTGCTTTTTATTTCTTGTTTAAGAAATTTAAATGCTCCCTGGGAAAGGAAAAAAAACAACTAGGGTTTATTTTGTCTGGAATTTTTTTAATGTTGATTCTTATAATAACTACAATAATGATACCGATAATTATATTCAATAATGATTTTTTTATTCAATTTGCTCCGTTGTATGCATTTATTTTTCTTGCAATGACAGCGGTTGCAATTTTAAAATATCATTTATTTGATATTAAAATTGTTGCTACAGAAATTCTTGTGTTTGTACTAGTAGCCAGTTTATTGGTTGAGGGATTTTCTTCAGGTTCAGCAAAGCAGGCTATTTTTCGAACCTCCTTCGCAATTTTGGTTAGTATTCTTGGTGTATCCCTAGTACATAGTGTAACGAAAGAGATCAAACAACGAGAAGAAGTCGCTCATCTCGCCCAATCCCTCGAAAAAGCCAACCTTCGCCTCCAAGAAATAGACAAACAAAAAACAGAATTTCTTTCTATTGCTTCTCACCAGCTCCGTACCCCTTTGTCCATTATCAAAGGATACATTGAGCTTATTGAAGACGGCGCGTACGGGAAACCCACGAGAAAAATGGATCATGTGTTGCATGACATGGATAGCAGTAATGAGCATTTGGTGAAGCTCGTTGATGAATTTCTCGACATTACCCGAATTGAGCAGGGAAGGACAAAATATACTTTTGAGCCCCGCGATATGGTGGCTCTTATCAATGGCGTGGTAAAGGAGTTGACAGAAAAGTCAGAAGAGAAGAAAATGCATATAAAGTGGACACCTCCGAAAGACACCTGTATAATACCAATGGATGAAGAAAAAATTCGGCACGTGGTCTTTAACTTTGTGGATAACGCAATAAAATACAGTGAAAAAGGCACGGTACGAGTTGAACTCGCAGAAGAAGAAAAGGGTATTACGGTGCGGGTAAAGGACCGTGGATTAGGTTTTGGTTCGGAAGACCAGGCAAATTTTTTCCAAAAATTTTATCGTGGTGAAAATGTGAAGGGAACGAATGTGACAGGGACAGGGCTTGGAATTTATGTGTGTCGGAAGTTTATTGAAGGACACAATGGAAAAGTATGGGCGAAGAGCAAGGGATTGGGAAAGGGAAGCGAGTTTGGGTTTTGGGTGCCTCTTAGTTCATCTTAACTTATATCTACATAACAAAAGTAAGAAAATTGGTATGTTTTCACCCCTTTTAATTAAAGTCATACTAGTGGTTACTCTTTTGATTAATTCTGTCTTGGGTTTTTTCGTATATAAAAACAACCCCAAAAGCGCAACTAATATAATTTTTACTTATTTGAGTCTGGTGACATCTTTGTGGTTGATAGTTGAATATTTGGCGGTTTTTCCACAAGTAAGTTTAATTTTTGCAAGGCTGGCCTTATTTTTTTCGTTGCCCCAATCATCTTTATTTTTTCTTTTGGCTCACACCCTACCAAACGAGAAATTGCAATTACAAAAATCGAAGCTTCTTCTCTTATTATTTTTAAATTTATTTTTAATGTTATTGGTTGTTTCCCCTTATACTTTTAAGGCAATAATCCAAGTTGGAGATAGATTAGATGTAGCCCCAGGAATTGGAATGTTAATCTTTCTTATCTTTGTCTCCCTTCTTTTTTTATTTACTATTTATATATTAATTAAAAAAATACACACAAGTCAGGATATCCAAACCAGAAGGTCATTAGTACTTGTTTTAACTGGAATGATAATGATGATAGGTTTACTTATTTTTACTTTAGTAATCCCTGTCATTTTATTCCAAAATAGTTACGCAGTTAGATTTACTCCAATCTACACTCTCTTCTTCCTCATCCCCACCTCAATCGCCATTATCAAATACCAACTTTTTAATATCAAAATCCTTGCAACTCGTGTTTTGGTCGGAATGATTTTGTTGGTTGTTTTTATCAAATTGTTGTTATCAAAAACGTCAACGGAATGGCTCTTCAACGGAGCCATTTTTGCTATTGTAGTTTTTCTTGGAATATTGCTCTTCAGAAGTCTTCGATATGAACTGGAGGCCGAAAGGGCAATTCAAGAAAAACTCAAAATCGAAGCGCTCGAAAAACAAAAAGATGAATTTTTTGCGTATGTCGGCCGTCAATTTCGTTCCTTGCTTTCCGGTTTTCAAGAATTTGTTCATGATATCGCGGGCGGCGTGTATTGCCAGCCGACAAAAGAATTGTCGAACGCTCTCGAAACAGTTTCGCGGGATCAAGAACGGATGGCAACCCTGCTCGAGACGCATCTCGCCATGACGGGCGGCGATCAGTCTGCCATTCATTGCGAATATGAAGAACAAAATATCAATGATTGCATCTCCCATGTGGTGGAAGAACTTACCCCGACTGCCCGCATGAAAGGTCTTCACATTGCCTGGCGAAGGAACGATGCGCTGCCAAACGTGTTTTGCGATTATGAAAAAATTCGTCAGGTCGTATGGAATATGCTCGATAATGCCATCCGTTGTACGGATGTTGGCATTGTTCGTGTTATTGCAAAAAAAGACAAGGATCGGCTCTTGGTGACCGTTGCGGATCTCGGCATCGGCTTCACCATTCATGATGAAAAAAAATTTTTTGAAAAATTTTCTCGCGGCGGCAATATTGAACGACGCCAATCGCCAGGGATGGGTTTGGGGCTGTATATTTCTCGTTTGTTTGTGGAGGCGCATGGCGGCACAGTATTTGCACATAGCGCCGGCCCGGCAAAAGGCAGTGAGTTTGGCTTTTGGATTCCTTTCCGGAATGCTGATGTATAAAGTCGTCCCAACGAAAGGATACCTTCATCGAGCGATTCCGTCGAGAGAAGAGCGTATACCCGCTCTTTATTTTTTTTCTCTCTTCATGTATGATATTCATACCTTTTGTTTTTTTATTTTTTCCGTATGTTCACAAAAAAACCATCAGATCCCACATCATATGTGGCGCCAGAAACTCAATTAGAGCGGCGCGAGGAGGATACGGTCGAGACCGTTGTCGGGCCCTCCATGAATGTAGAAGGAGATTTTGTGTCAGAAGGAAATGTGGTTGTGAAAGGAACCGTTGCCGGAAGCGTGAAAACAAATAAATCTCTGACGATAGAACAGGGCGCAAAAGTGATTGCCAGCGTCCGGGCGGCGAATGTGGTGGTATCGGGCCAAGTGAAAGGCAATATCAGAGCAAAAGAAAAATTGGAAATTACATCATCTGCCCAGATTTTGGGCGACATGCAATGTTCGGTGCTTATGATTGAAGCTGGCGCCTTGATTCAAGGAAAGGTGGAGATGGCGGGGATACAAATTGATGTTCCCAAAGGAGAGCGAAAATCAAATTCATTACGTTCAAAAATTGCTCGTGTCGGAAAACCGGATGAGGAGAGCGTTTCTTCAGAACAGATAACAGAGATGATATAGCCTGCGGGAGCTGATTGTTTTTTTGTCCCGCCGGTATGTACATCTATCTCTATGACAATTTTTTGAAACAGAAACGGTACGACGCGACCATAAAAGCCATGGAAACGCGGTTGACAGATTTTGGTATAGCGGGTAAAATAGTCCGGTTGCAGACCTTTACAGACCCAAAAGAAGTGATCTTGCAAGAGCTTGCTCGGGGCGCGTCGAGTATCGTGATTGTCGGTAACGACAAAACCTTTGGATACGTCCTTTCGCAGTCCGCAACCTCTGCGGCCACGTTTGGCTTTTTGCCAGTGGGGGACGGCAACACCATTGCGCATGTCCTCGGCATTCCGGTAGGGGTGGATGCTTGTGATGTGCTGTCTCGGCGAAGAAAAGTAAAGCTGGACGTTGGCTGGTTTAACAATCGGTATTTTATTTCCCAACTCCATATTCCGCCTTCGGAAATCGTGGTGGAGTACGACGAGCAATTTCAAGTGAGTCCGCGATATGGCAAAATGGAATTGGTGGTGTGCAACCTCCAGCCGTTTTTTTGGAACGATTCGAAACAAAAGAAAATTATTGTCCATCCGCAAGACGGAAAGTTGGAAGCATTTTTGCGGCCGGCCATCGGCCGGAGCATTCTTCGGGAAAAATTTGAAGAGCCAAGCATTTTTCCATTTGAAGAAATGGTGGTGAGCGGGAAAGAAGCGTTTCCGGTTGAGGCGGATGGGAAGGTCTCGAAAGAAATAAAAATAAAAATTCGTTTGGCAAAAAAGAAGGTGGAAATGATCGTTGGAAAAGAACGTAAATTTTGAAACACCAATTTGAACCACGAATTTTGACACGAATAACCTTCAAATAATTTGTGTTCAATTCGTGTCAAGATTAGTGGTTCAGGCTCAGGTGGCGGAATGGTATACGCGCATGCTTGAGGTGCATGTGGGGGCAACCCCGTGGAGGTTCAAGTCCTCTCCTGAGCACCAAAACTAACTTTGTCGGAATTGATTGCTCCGCTCGCCGCGCGCGAGGCGCGCGGCTCGCTTCGCAAAGCAAAATCCGCTTTTGTTTTCGCCGTAAAATCACAGAGTTCGCCCCAATAACAATATGAAAGAGCTCAAACCAAAATCTCAATGTGT
>Ga0156095_106_pt1 | contig 49504 bp, 52 predicted proteins | sample RifCSPlowO2_02_FD_107748 | JGI IMG/M metagenome (GOLD analysis project Ga0156095, IMG submission 107748) | Candidatus Magasanikbacteria bacterium RIFCSPLOWO2_02_FULL_47_16 | reverse complement strand
TGCTAAACGTGAAGGTTTACCTTTGTCACCTCTAGTTTAGCAGAGTGTCACCTCATATGGTGAACTGTACATCCTCTTGCAAAAGAAAAAAATGTATGGTATGATGGCTTTCGCTTTAACGTATCCGGAACGTCCGGAGCGTGTCCGCTTTATTATGGTGGCACGTTAATCAGGAGGAAGTTTTTATGTCAAACGAACATGACACTATAGAGGGAAAAAACGGTTCGCCATTTGGCGATCTCATAAAAAAATTTTTTACCAAAGTTCCAAACATCGGGGACACGGTGGTCGGGAAAGTTATTGCTGTCGAAAATGGAGAAATACGCATTGATGTTGAAGGGCTGACGACCGGTGTTATCCGCGGTCCGGAACTTTTTAGCGAATCCAAAGAATTCAGCGACATTGCTCTTGGAGACGAGGTGGAAGCGACCGTTATTGACCAGGAAAATGAAGATGGAGAAATGGAGCTTTCGTTTCGCATTGCCGGCCATGAGCGCGTATGGGACAGGATGCGTCAATATATGACGGATCATATCACTCTTAAAGGGAAAATTATTCAAGCCAATAAGGGAGGACTTATGATGAAGGTGGACGCCCTGACCGGATTTATGCCGGTGTCGCAATTGAGTCCCGAGAATTATCCCCGGGTTCCCGGAGGGGACAAAAATAAAATTTTGGAACATCTCAAAATTATGATTGGTAAGGAAATTGATGTCCAAATAATCGACGTGAATCAAAAAGAGGAGAAGCTGATCGTCTCAGAAAAAGCGGTGTGGGAAGACGACCAAAAGAGTGTTTTGGAATCTTATAAAATTGGGGATGTTGTCAAAGGTGAAATTAGCGCCTTGACATCGTTTGGCGCGTTCATGAAATTTGGCGAAGGCCTGGAAGGCCTGATTCATATTTCCGAAATTGCGTGGCAACGCATTGACCACCCGCGCGATGTATTGAAAATCGGCCAAAGCGTTGAGGCGCAGATTATCGACTTGAACAAATCAAAAATTTATCTTTCCATCAAACGGCTCATGGAAGATCCGTGGAAGCGAGTCAAAGAAAAATATGCGGTTGGCACAGTGGTTGAGGGACAGATTCACAAAGTGGAGCCGTTTGGCCTTATGATCCGTCTCGATGAAGACATCCACGGTTTGGCTCATATCTCAGAATTGTCTCCCAAACCCATGACAGAAAAAGATATTAAAGAAAAGTTTGTTGTCGGCGACACCCATCGCTTTGAAATTATTACCATCGAACCTGCGGAACATCGGTTGGGTCTGAAATTGGGAGATGGGTCTTCTCCCAAAAAGCAGAAGGCCGCCGAATCCGAGGCCGCCGCCAAAGAAGACAGCGCGCCGGCGCAAGATGTTTCTCAAGAATTGGAATCAAAAGATGAACAGGTTGTATGAAAAATCTTTTGAAAAATTTTGGCATTGTCATCCTCACGCTTCTTTTGATTGCGCTCGTCTTTAGCACGTTTCGTTCTCCGGAAGACAAGCCTGAGAAGATCGGCATATCGACATTGATAGAGCAAATCAATAATGGCCAAGTGGAGAGTCTTTCCATTGAAGGCGACACCATTCAGGTGGTATTGCGGGATCAAGACAAAAAACAGCAGGAAGTAAAAAAAGAAATCGGTCAAACGCTTTCCGAACTTTTGGACGAATATGGAGTGTCCCAAGAAAAGCGGCTTGCCATTGGACAGATACAGGTCAAAGAAGAAGAAGGATGGAAGGTGGCCCTTCGCGTTATTGCGCCGTATCTTTTTCCATTTCTTTTGATTGGATTGATTATTTTTTTCATGAGTCGCCAGGTGCAGGGCGTCAATAATCGCGCCATGGGGTTTGGCCAGAGCGCGGCCCGCCAGGCAAAACAGGACGATAAGGACAAAAAAACGTTTCAAGACGTTGCCGGCGCGCATGAAGCCAAGGAAGAGCTGGAAGAAGTGGTTGATTTTTTGAAAAATCCGAAACGCTTTACGGACATGGGAGCAAAAATTCCGAAAGGGGTTTTGCTTATGGGTTCTCCGGGAACCGGAAAAACGCTTCTCGCCAAAGCGGTCGCGGGAGAAGCAAACGTGCCATTTTTTCATATTTCCGGTTCGGAATTTGTCGAAATGTTTGTAGGCGTGGGCGCCAGCCGTGTTCGTGATTTGTTTCAAAAAGCAAAAAAAGCGGCTCCGGCCATTGTCTTTATTGACGAAATCGACGCAGTGGGCCGAAAACGAGGGGCCGGTCTTGGCGGATCGCATGATGAACGAGAGCAAACGCTCAATCAAATTTTGGTTGAAATGGATGGGTTTGATCCGCATCTTGGCGTGATTGTCATTGCCGCAACCAACCGTCCGGATGTTCTGGACCAGGCCTTGTTGCGTCCCGGGCGATTTGATCGCCGCGTGGTTATTTCTATGCCGGACATTAAAGAACGAGAGGAAATTTTGCTCGTTCACGCAAAAGGAAAGCCGCTCTCGGAAGACGTATCTTTAAAAAAGCTGGCCGAACGCACGCCCGGGTTTTCCGGCGCTGACCTTGAGAATTTGCTGAATGAGGCGGCCATTTTGACCGTTCGGCGAAATAAAAAAACTATTACGGAAGAAGAAATTTTGGAAAGCATTGAAAAAGTCATGCTTGGCCCGCAACGCAAGTCTCGCGTTATGACAGAAAAAGACAGAAAAATGACTGCCTACCATGAGGCCGGGCATGCGGTCGTCGCCCACTTTCTTCCCAATTGCGATCCTGTGCGCAAAGTATCCATTATCGGCCGCGGCATGGCCGGCGGGTACACGCTGTCCATGCCGGAGCAAGATATCCATTATAAAACCCTTGGCAAATTTCAAGACGAACTGGCTATGGCAATGGGCGGCTTGGTCGCCGAAGAGACGGTGTATGGCCACGAGAATATGACCACCGGCCCCGCAAGCGATTTGAAACAAGCCACGCATATGGCGACGGCCATGATTATGCGGCATGGCATGAGTGAAAAACTCGGGCCGCGCCAGTATGGAGACAATGAGGAGCTTATCTTTTTGGCGCAGGAGATTCACGCGAAGAAAAATTACAGTGAAAAAACCGCTGAACTTATTGACGAAGAAATTGACCGCGTGCTGAGTACCGCAAAAAAGCGCGCGGAAAAAATTTTTCATGATCATCGCAAAGAGGTTGACGCTCTCGTCAGTGTGCTGTTGGAAAAAGAAACCGTCGAGCAAGAGGAATTTCTCGTCGTCATGGGAACGCCTGGCGCCCAAAAGGAAGAAAAAATCAAAGAAGAAACGGTCACTGGAACCATAACCGTATAAATGAATAGTTGAGACGAATACATGCCCTGTGCAAAGAACACAGGGTTTTTGTATTCCTGCTTCTCGCTGAATTGTGGTATACTCTATAATACTATAATTCAAGATTTAAAATTCACATTCAAAATGTACATGGTATTTGACTTTTGATTTATTTTTTATGAAAACACCACTGTATCGGGATGCACTTCAACACGGGCTCGGCCTTGCATGGAAATATAAACTCTTGTGGGTCTTTGGTTTTTTTTCCGCCCTTCTTGGGCAGATGGGCATGTTTGAATTTTTTGCGAGCGCAGGGCTTTCGGATGTATCGGTCACGAGTCAATTTGGGCTGTGGATTGGTTTGCCAGGCCTCATCGGTTCTCTCCTTTTGACGGGTATCAACAGCCTGTCATTCGATATCTGGGTGTGGCTTTTGTGGTCGTTTGTTTTCGTTACAAGTTTTTTGGTGATTGGGACCTTTATAGCGGTGGTATCATACGGCGCCATGATTGCTGTGGTTGCCTCATCCGTGAAAAAGAAAACCGCGTCCGTGCATATGGGCAAAGCATGGCATACGGGGGTCAAACACTTTTGGCGGCTCTTTTTTATTTTTTTGGCGAAAAAAACCATCTTTGCTTTTTTGGTTCTTCTTATGGCGGTTGTCGCATCATATATGGCAACCGGGATGAACACCGCTGATTCTCTTTTGTTCTCTGTATTCTTTTTTGTGGTTATGATGCTTGGCATGGTTGTCTCATTTTTGGTTATTTATGCCGCATGCTATATCGTTGTCGAAGAATATCCATTGGGAAAGGCGATTGCCGCAGGGTGGCGATTGTTTGTTGACCACTGGCTGGTGTCTTTGGAAATTGGATTGCTCTTGTTTTTTGCGACACTTTTGACCGGGCTCGTTTCTTTTGTGGGGCTTGTGGTGTTCTTTTTCCCCACCCTGCTTTTATGGTTCATTGCGGTTCTGACTGGCAAGGCGGTTCTCTTTACGCTCGGAATGGTAATTGGCGGGGCGTTTTTTCTTCTTTTTGTCTTTTTGCTCTGGTCCTTTTTTCAAGTGTTCACCGTTTCGGTTTGGACGTATCTTTTCATGAAAATGCATAAAGAGGGCGTGCGGAGCCGTGTCATTGGTTTTTTCCAATTTTTAAAAAAAGGATAAACGACCGGTATGCACGATACGCCGCACGGTGACGACAACACCAAAGGATCTCAAGATCCCGGACGCCATCCGAGTTTGTCTCTCTTTTCTTCCAATGTCGCCAAACAGTTCGCAAAAAAAATGGGAGAGGTTGAAAAGAAAGAATTTGAAGTGAAAGCCATGCGGTTTGCGGATAAAGCAGGAGTGCCGCATATTGATTTGGACAAATTTCCGGTGAGTCAATTGGCGCTCAAACAAATTCCGAGAGACGACGCCACGCGGCTCGGTGCTGTCTGTTTTTTTGTGGATCAGGATGAAATCAGAATCGGCGCGCTCGACCCCACCAATGCAGAAGTCGCGGCGCTTCTTGCCACACTGGAAAAGCGCGACCATGTGAACGGCAAATTATACACCATTTCAGAAAAAAGTCTGGAACGCGTGCTTGATTTGTACAACACGCTTCCCATAATTAAGCCCATTACCAAAGATGTCGAAATTCATGAGAGCGATTTGGCGAATGTTCAGGCAACTGTGAACGATTTTGCATCGTTTCAGGAATTGGTGCAAGATAAGGGAATGTCGGATTTGGTGACGGTCTTATTGGGAGCGGGTCTCAAATTGGATGCGTCTGACGTCCATATTGAAACGGAAGAAAATGGCATTGTGGTCCGTCTCCGGCTCGATGGTATTTTGCATGACGCGGCGCGCCTGCCAAAAGAGATATTTCAGCGATTGGTCTCAAGAATCAAGCTGGTTTCGGGATTAAAAATCAATATTACCGACAAGCCCCAAGACGGGCGATTCACCATTCGTCTCTCGAACGGAGACGTGGATGTCCGCGTGTCCACTATGCCGACCGTGTATGGCGAATCCGTCGTTTTGCGCCTGTTGCGTCAAAACCAAGAGGGGATCACGCTTGAGGGCTTGGGGCTTCGCGAGCGGGCGTACGACATTCTTGCTCGAGAAATTCGCCGGCCAAATGGCATGATTATTACCACCGGTCCAACCGGAAGCGGAAAGACAACCACGCTGTATGCCATTTTAAAAATTCTCAACAAACCAGGGGTCAAAATCATTACGCTTGAGGATCCTGTTGAGTACCGTATTGAGGGAGTGAACCAGAGCCAGATTGAGCACTCAAAAGACTATACGTTTGCCAAAGGCCTGAGGTCTCTCTTGCGTCAGGACCCGGACATTGTTATGGTTGGGGAAATTCGCGATTTGGAAACGGCAAATATCGCTATTGACGCCGCCTTGACCGGGCATATGATGCTTTCGACGCTTCATACCAACAATGCGATTGGGGCTGTCTCTCGTTTTTTATCGATGGGAGTAAAATCGTTTTTGCTTGATCATGCGCTGAATGCAGTTTTGGGTCAGCGCTTGGTTCGCCGCATCTGCGTCGCATGTCACACCATGCAACCGATTGACGCGTATCAGCAAAGCATCCAAGACCAGATTCATGAGCTTATTGATGCCATGCCGGAAGATGCAAAAAAAGAAATTGCCGGCAAACCATTGGTTTTCCCTGAGCCAAAAGGATGCACTCAATGCAACAATATTGGGTATAAAGGACGCATTGGCGTGTATGAAATTTTTCCCATTACCGCGGAAGTTGCCGACATGATTCATGAGGGTTCATTTTCCGAACACGATATGGCCGCCCTTCTTCGAGAGCAGGGCATGGTGACTATGGCCCAGGATGGCATTGTAAAAGCGATTGATGGCACCACCTCTATTCATGAAGTATTTCGCGTGATAGAATAAATAGTGGCATGACTATTTTCTTTTTTTTCTATGAGTCCTCGTCAATCTTCTTCCGCAATCTCCAATCAACCGGTTCGGTTGTACAAATTTGTTGCATTATCATTTCTTTTTTTGACGGTTGTCCTCCTTGGCGTGATCATATTTATGTCAAGCAAGCGGGCAACCATTACCATTATTACCAAGGATGATCCTATTGAGGCAAAAACAACAGTGACGATTGCGCCGGAGGGCATCCAAGCGACAATACCGGGGCAGATTGCAAGCGTTACGGTTTCTCTGTCAAAGGAATTTACGCCGGGCGCCACCAAAGAAGAAATTGCGGTTGCAACCGGCATGGTCGTTCTGCACAATGAATCGTCAGCACCCCAGCCATTGATTGCAACAACCAGGCTTTTGGCTCCCAATCAGGCGCTGTACCGGCTCAAAAATCGTGTCACCGTTCCCGCCAATGGAACGATTGAGGCGGCTGTGTATGCGGACCAGGAGGGCGCGCAGGGCAATATCGGGCCGGTCAATCGGTTTACCATTCCAGGCTTGAGCGAAGAAAAGCAAAAAGTGATTTATGGGACGAGCGACAGTCCTATTTCCGGAGGGGTGCAACTCGTTGGCGTTGTTGGCAAAGATGATATTGAAAAGGCGGAAAAACAATTGGCGCTTCTTATGAAAGAAGAAGGACAGGCGCAATTGCGGGCGCAATATCCGGACGCGGCAAAGGGCGTGGTATTTTCTGCTATGAATCAAACCGCGTCAACAACCGTCCCAATTGGAACTGAGAGCAAAGCCTTTACCATGTTCGGCGCCGCGGAAGTGGTGGGGATATTGTATTCCGCCGACGACATGGAGGCGATCATGCGCAAGGAATTTCTCAAACGATTGATGAGTGAAAATGAAATGTTTCGGTCCTCCGAAGGAGAATTGTCTGTGATATTGACTGACTATGACCCTGAAAAGAAAACAGCCACCCTTGAGGCATCGCAAAACGGTCTTATTTCTCTGAATCCGGAAAGTCCGCAATTGGCCAAGACCATGTTTTTCGGAAAAAATAGAGATGAAGTTCGCCGTTATTTGCTTTCTCTTGATCATGTTTATCGTGTGGACGTGGAATTTTCTCCGCTCTGGGTGCGCACCATTCCGTTTGTGCCTGAGCATGTCAATGTGCTGATCAAAAAAGTGCTGAATGAGGAGGCAAACTCTTGATTTTTTTTATGCATGAACAAAAAGAACAATTGAGTCAGGCGCGCCATTCCTGCGCCCATCTTTTGGCCGCGGCAGTGAAACAGCTTTGGCCAGGCGCAAAAAATGCGATTGGGCCGGCTATTGAGGACGGATTTTATCAGGATTTTGATATGGGAGAGGTCAAAATTTCTGAAAGTGATTTTGAACAAATAGAAAAAAAGATGCGAGAGATCCTGAAGACTTGGGGTCAGTTTGAAGTGAAAGAAGTGTCGCTTGAGCAAGCACAAAAAGATTTTGCCGATAATCCCTACAAATTAGAACTGATTCAGGATTTTGGAAAAGAAGGAAAAACCATCACGGAAAATAATCCGGGAAATTTTTTAGATTTGTGCAAAGGCGGACATTCAGATGACCCACAAAAAGAATTACAACATTTTAAACTTTTGAAAATTGCCGGCGCGTATTGGCGTGGCGACGAAAAACGGCAGATGCTCACGCGCATCTATGGAACCTGTTTTCCTGCGCAAAAAGAATTAGACAACTATCTTGTCATGCTTGAAGAAGCAAAAAAGCGCGACCACAGAAAACTTGGGAAAGAGCTTGATCTTTTCACGTTTTCAGATCTTATTGGAAAAGGGTTGCCGCTTTGGACGCATCGCGGCGCAACCATTCGTCGCGAGCTTGAAAATTTTGTTGTTGCAGAAGAACTCCGTCGTGGATACTTGCATGTTATCACCCCAGAACTTGCTAAAGTGGATTTATATCGCAAGTCCGGTCATTTTCCGTATTACAAAAATACCATGTATCCGCCCATGCAGATTGATGAAGAAGAACTCATATTACGTCCCATGACCTGCCCGCATCACTTTATGCTGTATCAGGACAAGAAGCGATCGTATCGAGAATTACCAATGCGCATTGCGGAACTTGCCAGGCTTTTTCGGTATGAAAAATCAGGAGAACTGACTGGGATGATGCGTGTCCGAAGTTTTTGTTTGGCCGACGCGCATATTATTTGCATGCCCGAACAGGTGAAGGGCGAACTGACGGACGTGTTGGACCTCGTGGAATATATGTGCAGTGTGTTTGGACTGGTGAAAGGAAAGGATTTTTCCTATCGGCTTTCTTTGGGGGACAGAGAGAATACAGAAAAATATTATAAGAATGATGCGGCCTGGGATGAGGGAGAAGAGACGCTCCGCGCCATCTTGCAGGAACGCGGCGCGCCATTCGCAGAGGCGCAAAATGAAGCCGCATTTTATGGTCCGAAGATTGATATTCAGATGCGAAATGTGCTTGGCAAAGAAGACACCGCGTTTACTGTCCAATATGATTTTTGCATGCCAGAGCGGTTTGATTTGCGATATATTGATAAAGACGGGACCGAAAAACAGCCGATTGTGATTCATCGTTCGTCAATTGGCGCGATCGAAAGAACATTTGCATTTTTGATTGAACACTATGCGGGTGCGTTTCCTCTTTGGCTTGCTCCGGTCCAGGTTCAATTCGTACCGGTCTCGGAAAAGCATCGCGAGGCGGTCAAAACGCAGGCCGTTGATTTTCATGCAAACGGCATCCGCGTCGTTGTCGATGAAACGGATGAAACCGTTGGCAATAAAATTCGTAAATCCGTAAGTCAAAAAATTCCCTACATTGTCGTTTTTGGCGACAAAGAAGCGGCCGGGGAAGATTGGGTCATTCGGATTCGCGGACAAGAGAAACAAGAAGTGATACAAAAAGAAGCCTTTATTGCGCGCGTTCTTCATGACATCGCGACAAAACGAATATTCTAATCATTTCCCGCCTTTTGTCGTCTGTGGTACGCCGCCCGCGGTGCTATCCGGTTTTTCTCGGGACAGACCTGGATGTGATTCTCTTGGCTGTTCTCTCCGTCTCGATGGGTTCAGATTCGGATCATCTTGGCGTATAAGAGCATTGAGCGGGTGTTCAACCAGCGGGCGGTCTCCGCGGTATTTGAGTTCAAATGGTTGGCTGGGGGCATCTCCCTTTGGTTTTGTTACTCTTTCCTGCGTTCTTGCGGCCAGCGCTTCAACCATGCCTGGCATCTCGAGAATCGTTTGTCTTTCCTCAATCAATGTGCGCGCCTCGGGCGTGCTTTGGTCTTGGAGTGTTCCTAGTTCTTGGTTAATTGCTTCGTACCGGTCCATCAATTGTTGTTGTTCTTCTTGCGAAGACAGGCGTTCCCGCGATGGAGAAGCGTCTTCCTTTGAGGCTTCGGCAATAATGGTTGGCGGTTCTTTTGCTTCGCTTTCGGAAGGGGCTCCTGTCGCGGCTTTTATCCCTGTTGCCAATGCCGCGGCTCGCCGCGCCTCAGAATTGCGAAATACGTCAAAAATTCCCATAGCATATACAGATTAAGAATAAATTGAACGGTTGCGAAAATTATTTTTCCAGTTCCTCGGTGGTTTTTGCAGACAGAATGGCTTGCATTTTTTGTCGCAACTCTTGGCGCACGTTGTTGGCCGCAAGAGTGAGCATTTCCGGATTTTTTCTGGGTTTGAAAAATGATTTGAGTTTTCTCATGGAGAAAAACGACGCGTCAGCATCTGCCTCGGCTTCCGCAATCTCATGAAGATATTTTTCCAGTTGGCTGGCAAGCGGCTGGAGGCTTTTTGGCAATTGAGCAATACGCGCCGCGCGCTGTTCCGGATTTTTTTCCGCTTTATATTGGGTATACGCGGTTTGAATTTGTTCTTTTTTTATTGCCAAAGGTGTTTTTTTGTCTTCCGCAGTCTGAGGTGGCATCGTTTGCTCTGACGCGGGGGAGTCTATCTGTTTTGAGTCGCCTTGCAAAAGGAGCATGGTTCCTTCGATCAGTGTTTGGAGTTCAATGTCTCCATCAGACGTTCTCATGAGCGCTCTCGTGCGACGGGCAATGTTATCTAGCTGTGTTTTTTTATCTTCATGCTCATTCAGCCATGCGTGCGCTTTTTGTCTCGTTTCCGGGTTATTGGTAAGGCCGGCGATTGCCTGATCGAGCGTGGATGCGCTCTCCGCTCCGCCTGTGCGTTTGGTCGCAATATATTGGTCGGCGCTTTGTATTAAATGATTGATGTACAAGGGTATTTTTGTCTCTTCTCTTTGCTGTTTTTGTTCTTTTTTGGTATTGCGGATTTTTTCTTTTAATGCCTCGATAACTGCGGGAATATTTTTTTCATCTCCTCCGTATAGATGTCCAATCTCTGCTTTTGCCGGGTAAAGGATCGAGGGTGCATCTTTTCCATGCACAGCACCGGCCAGGTACTCAAATTCACTCCATAGAGGAAATATGTCATTTGATTTTTTTTGAAGCTGAGCAAAAAAATTGAGGTCATTGGCTATGGGAGCAAGCTCAGGGCGAGTGTCCGAATATTTCGCAGGGAAATATTTCGGATTTTGAAAATTTTGTCGGCTATCATTTTCCCATGGGTATTCCATTGCCGGAGGCGCACCGCGCATCAAAACGTCCGGAATGGTATCAGGGTCTTGTTTCGTTGGATGATCGCCGGAATGCGGACTTCTTTCCGCCCATTCGTCTAGGTGGGTATCTGTTGGTTCTCCTCTTCGGAAAAATATTCCACGGCGAGTAGGTTCACCTCGCATATATGCGATAATCAATAAATGAATACTAAATAATAATATTATAGCATTTTTTATGCCTTTTGTCAATTTTTTCACTAAAAATAGAGTTTTTTTCTTAGCAAAATATAAAAAAGCACATGAAGCGGATAAGAGTTGTTTTTTTTCATTTTTTTTGTATACTACCCTTCCCTATATGCACTCTTCCTTTTTGCCATCTCAGTCTTTGTCGGCGTATCGCTATTGTGTTGTTACTTTGGGGTGCCAAATGAACAAAAACGACTCCGAACGGCTCGAATCCGTGCTGAAAGGCATGGGATTTTCTGGTACGGAGGATCCAAAAGACGCAGATGTCATTGTTTTGAACAGCTGTTCGGTCAGAAAATCCGCTGAGGATCGCATTTTTGGGCTTTCTCGGGAGTTTGCGCGGCTTAAAAAAACAAAACCGGAACTTCTTATTTGTGTCACCGGCTGTATGCCCGGCCGAGATCGAGACGGGTCATTGCGAAAAAAATTACCCCACGTTGATTTGTTTTTTTCCACCAAAGACATGATTTTGCTTCCGCAGAGGCTCTCGGAATTGAATCCTGCGTTTCGCCCCATGGACAATATGGCGGCTGATTATTTGGCGCTTCGGCCCAGTTATCAAAAAACATTTCAAGCGTTTGTCACCATTCAAACCGGCTGTAATCATTTTTGCACGTACTGCGTCGTGCCGTTTTCAAGAGGCATGGAAGTGAACAGGCCGCTCAAAGATATTATTCATGAGGTCGAGGCCCTCTCTACCCGCGGGTGTATCGAGATCACGCTTCTTGGCCAGATTGTCAATCATTATCGGGCGCCGGATCCGCACTATTTTTCGTCCAATAATCCGTATCATCATAATGATTTTGCAAAATTGTTGTGGGAAGTGGGGCGTATTTCAGGAATACAACGAGTCCATTGGACAGCTCCGCATCCGTTGTATATGGATGAGGAGGTGATTGACGCGCTTGGTTTGCCAAATCAGGTGCAGTATCTTCATCTTCCGGTTCAGTCCGGCAACGATGAGATATTGAAACGGATGAATCGCCGCCATACCCGCGCGTTCTATCTTGACACAATCAACAACATTCGTATCGCTTACCCAAGAATCGCGATTGGCACCGACATCATCGTGGGATTTAGCGGGGAGACAGACGCCCAATTTTATGATACAGTGACCCTGTATAGGGCCTGTGATTTCGATATTTCTTATACGGCCCAGTATTCCGAAAGAAGCCATACCGTTGCGGCAAAAGCGTTTTCGGATTCGGTTTCGAAAGAAGAAAAAAAACGGCGGTGGGAGACGCTCCAGACAATGATGGAACAGACCGTCTTGAAGAAAAATCAGGCATACGTTGGGCAGACTGTCTCTGTCCTTGTGGACCAACACGCGCATGGATTTTGTCTTGGCAATTCAAGCGAAATGAAGCGTGTCCGTTTTCACGGAGAGGCATCGCAGGTTGGCACGATCCAGCCGGTTGAAATTTTTCAGGCCGAGGAGTGGATTCTCCATGGAAGGCAAAAGAAATAATTTTTTTATTTCCATTGTGTGATTCATTTTTTTGGCAGTCACGAAGAAACCAAACGTCTCCCGAAATTGGTTGTGTTGCTCGGCCCGACCGCGTGCGGCAAAACCGAGTGGAGCATTCCTTTGGCAAAAAAGATACGCGGGGAAGTGATCTCCGCGGACTCGCGGCAGATTTATAAAAAAATGGATATTGGCACTGCAAAGCCGCACGGAGAATGGAGGCGCAATGGCCTGAGGAGAACATTTTTTGTGGAAGATGTTCCGCATCATTTGATTGATTTTTTGGATCCGGGAAAATCGTTCAGCGTGGCGGAGTTTCGCGACAAAGCATTGAAATATGCCAAGCTCGCGCATATGGATGGAAAAGTGCCTTTCATCGTGGGCGGCACCGGACTGTATATTTCTTCCATTGTGGACAATCTCAATATTCCCCGCGTGCCGGCAAATCCCAAATTGCGCAAAAGTCTCGAAGGAAAAAAAAACGAAGAATTGCTTGAATTATTGAGACGCCTTGATCCGGTCACCGGATTTTCCATTGATCAGCAGAATAAGCGGCGGGTTATTCGGGCTCTTGAAGTATGTATTTTTACGGGTGAGCCATTTTCAGCGCAAAAAAAACGGGGAGAGGCGCTGTTTCACACCATCCAAATTGGCATTCAGGTGGATCGGCACGAGCTGTACGCGCGCATTGATGATCGCATTGATATGATGATGAAATTGGGGCTCTTCAAAGAAGTCGAGGCGTTGACACGACAGCGATATGGATGGAATTTGCCCAGCATGAACGGCATCGGGTATCGCCAGTTTCGTCCGTATTTTGAAAAACAATGTTCGCTCGACGACGTGATTCATATATTAAAAAGCGACACCAAACATTATGCCAGACGGCAATTGACCTGGTTTCGGAGAGACAAACGCATTGCATGGTGCGCGTCGTATGAGGACGCCGAAAAAAAAGTACAAGAATTTTTGTCTTCGTAATTTTTTTTTATGCTCCCCACCACCCAAGGAAACAGTTTGCCTCCGGCACTTCGTCCCAATACGCCGTCGTCTCTCGGGCAATCCGACATGCTTCATTCCGCCAATGCGCAGGCCGGGCAATCCGTCGAGGAGACAGCTAGTATGGGCCCGTCTACCAGCATTTTCCGCAAAAGCAACGACAAGGCGCTTTCGTCCATTCACCATGTCAATGACGCGTCAAACGGCAGGTTGCACTCCGTCTATGAACAAACAGATCCTAGCCGAAGAAGAGGAGAAGATACTGCTGATGAACGGCGATATACCTATATTCGCCGTCTCATCAAAGAACGGCAAGCAAATGAAAAGGAGGCCGAGCGGCGCTCTGGTCATGGTATTGCAGGAGAACGCGGTGCCGTTTCGCATGTTCCCGGGGGCGTATCCAAAATACAGCAACGAGTGACGACGGTCAAAACAGGCGCCGGATTTCGAAAAATGCTCTATACCAAGGCTGTGCGCAAGATGTTTTTGGATAAACGGGCGCAGTATAAGAATATTTCGATGAAAGATAGGAATTTTTTCATTGGACTCGTGGAGCGATATGCAAAAAATAAAAGCGTCGGCCACGGCATGTCTCGCATCAATCGCATGGCCATGCGGATGGACGTGGAGCGCGCGCGGCGAAAAGGAGAGATTAGCTATGAAGACGCGCGGGATTTTAAAAAATTGATTGATCAGATGTGAGGATAAAAAAAATCACCCCGACAAAACGGTCGGGATGATTTTTGAGAATGACTGTTTTTGTTTTACTCAAGCGCATTCACATGTTCGGCAATCTGCCGGAAAATGTCATAGACATTTTTTAATTCATTGTGGATGTCGCTGAGCGATGCGCGGATGGAGACAATGTTTGCACCCTCGAGATTATCCATTCCGTTCACCCGATTTCGGAGATCGGCGACTTTGGCTCGCGCCACGCTGAGGCGTTCCTGTCCGGCCGCCAACAGTTCTTGGGCGACGTCAACATTTTTTCCGTTTTGTTTCAAATCGGCAAGGGCATCGGCGATGAGGTCGGCTCGCACATCGGCCTTTCCAATGAATTTTTGTTCGAATCGGTCAATGTACCCAAGAACGGTCAATTGCCGGAGAGACGCGGTCTCTTCCACGCTTACCCGTTGCATTTCTGCGCGGAAATTTTTTAATTCCAATGCGATTGCTCGAATGTCTTCCAAGGAACTCGCGTTTGCAATTCTCAAACGAATGGCGGCGAGAGTGCTGGTATGAGATTGAATTTTATTCAGTATTCTGGTTTTGATTTCGCCATTGTCCAATTCGTTTGCGCGCGCGGTCATTTGTTCAAGATACGACACCAGCGTGTCAACGGTTTGGAGAAGGAGCGTTTTTTGAGTTGTCACGTATTTTTCTTCTCTCGCCTGTTTTTCCACTGCCGTTTCACGGCGTTCTTGTATCATATTTTCCTGTCGTTCTTGTTTTTCCGCCGCATCCTCGCGGCGATCAAGCTGCATTTGTTTATAGCGCTCCTGCTGTTGCAGTAGAAATTCATGACGCATGTCTTTGAGTTTGTCGGCGCGGGCTTTCAACTCTGCGTTGTATGCGCGTCGGGCATCCGATATTTCCGGCTCTGTGGCCGCGCTTGTCGCAAAAGGAGCAATGAGGGAGCCCAGCATGGCAAGAGAGATAAGAGAAAGGGTTGTTTTTTTCATAGGACTTTATAAGATTTTAAGAGATACTGTTAATTAGGACATGGCATTGAGTGTTTGGTCTACTTCTTCGAGATTATTGGACTCTTCCATAAATGAATCAAAATCATTCGCGTTTTCAATATCTTGATATTCGGCGTCAATCGCGTTCGCATCAAGATTTTTTTGGGTGTTGGCAGGCTTGCCGGTCGTTGCTGTGTTCTCGCCAAGGGCGGTTTCCGCATTATTTTGGAGCAAGAGATCGAGCGCGATATCGATTTCTGCAAGCGCCAATTCCAGAGATACGTCTTCTTCGGTGTTTGTGTCGAAAGCGAGAAGGGCGTCAAGATCGGCATCAATACTTTTGGAAGACAGCGCTTCTTCTTTGGATATGGTTTCGTTTTGCGCCATGAATGGGATATTGTTTTGCAAGGGGCTTTTTGGCGAAGACAAGAGAAATGCTCCAACGACCACAATGAACGCCGCGGCGCCAATGGGGACGAGTACTTTGAAATACGTATGCATACGCTCGGTATGATTAAATGTAAAGATGGATTGTACAAAGGATCGACCTTTTTCTATAAATAGAAAACGAGACTGATCCGACTTTGTGACGGGTTGCGCGGTATCAATGTGGTGAAGAATGGCGGTGAGAAGGTCTTTCCTCGGGACAATCTCTGCCGCATTTTTTTTCAATGTCTCCGCAATCCGAAACAGCGATTGCATTTCTTCTTCCGTATATCCTTCTTGGCGCAACGCCAAAAGAACGTCGTTCATTTTTTCCGGTGTTTCTGGATTTGTGGTGTGAGCGTGTTGTGTCATACAGTTGGTAAGCCTTTCATACGTTTTTTGAGCGTTTTGAGCGCGCGATATTGCAGGGCGCGGATCGCGTCCTGGCGTTTTCCGGTTATTTCCTCAATTTCTTCATTGGTGCGCTCGCTCATAAATTTGAGGATGAGAATGGTTTGCTGTTCCTCGCTTAACGTTTGGATATGGTGAATGATTTCTTCTTGAAGTTCGCGATTGGCCATCTTTTCATGTGAGTTTTCTTTTGTGTCGGCAATATGCCCAAACGTTTCTTTGGGGTCAGCGACAAGGATCGGTTTTTTCTTTTTCCAATAGTCGGTAACGGTGTTTCTCGCAATGGTGTAGAGCCAGGAAGAAAAGGAATATCCTTTATCTTCGTATGATCCAATAGCCTCCCATGCTTTGATGAAAACCGTTTGGGTCAAATCTTCCGCGTCCTGCGTGTTTTTGACCCGAAAATAAATAAATCGATATAAGGGGGTGAGGTAGGTATTGTAGAGATACGCAAAAGCCTCCGAATCGCCCTGTTTCGCTTTTTCAATGCGTTCTCTCATGTGGTCCATGTTTTCTTGTGCCTGATGTTCTATCATACAAAACGATTTTTCTGTCTTTTTGTGATGAAAAAGAAAAAATTTTGCTAAAATATGCTGAATGTAGCATACCATATTGGTCTTAATTTGCCAACTGGTCTGATATTTATTGAAGAAGTTACGCGGAGGCAATCGTTTTTTGATACGCGCTCCAGCCTCTCTCGCGATACTTTTTTGCTTCCTCGAGAGGGTTTGAGGATCCGTAAATGCCTCGTCCGACAATAATAATATCGGAATGATATTCGCCGATCACTTTTTTTGGCGTGAGGTATTGCTGTCCGAGGGTGTCTTCTCCCTCAGTGAGCTGGACTCCTGGTGTGAAGTTGATAAACATGGGGTCATCCAATAATTTTTTTGTGGTAATAAATCCGATAACAAAATCACGGTGTTGTTTTGCCATTTCCAATGTTTCTTGCGTGTAGGAATCTTTTGCCAGCGTTCCTTTTGAACTCATTTCGGCAAGGAGAAGCAGTCCGCGTCCTTTTGGCAGGCCAATTTTTTTCAATCCTTCAATAATACCCGGACCCGGGACCGTATGCGCATTGGTGATATGCGCCCAGTCGGCAATGTGGTAGATGCCATTTTGGTACTGGTATTTAACCGTATTGCCAATGTCCGCAAATTTGCGGTCTTCAAAAATAAGAAAGTTGTGTTCTTCGGATAGCCGTTGCAATTGAATGATCAAATCATCATCAAAATCTTCGATAATATCGATGTGGGTTTTTAGTACGCATATTTCCGGCCCAAGAATGTCAGCGAGAAGGAGTAACTCAGCGCGAGTGGTAACATCTGCCGCCACGCACAGGTTAGTCTGCTTTTCATCCATGAGAGCAAACAGCCTTTGGGTGGTGGGGTTGGTGGTGTAGGAGATGCGATCGGTGTAAGGAAGCATAGGTTGAAATTTCTAATATCTAAACAAAGTCCAAAATTCAAATGTCAAAAAATTTAGAAATTAGGAATTAGATATTAGATATTTTTTCTCTTTCTCCTCTAAATATTGTTTCCCATGCCCGACCATCGTGTTAATCGGAACATTATTTTTGCACAATGGACATTCTTGTTCCTCAAATGAGCGGATGCGAAGTTCGGCCAGAGGAATGAACGGCGCGCCAAAAAGTGATTCTGTTACCAATTCCGGGTCTCGATTGACCATAACACTGACTGCCGCAACATTTCCTCCGGCTGTCCGTACCGCGTCAACCACTTTTTTCAGCGATCCGCCGGTGGTGGTGAGGTCTTCAATGACGAGAACATTTTTGTCTTTGATAAACGCATCATACCCTCGGGTAAACAGAAGCGTATCATCTTTTTTTTCCGCATAAACGCCATAAATCTCTTTGCCTTTTATTTTGGATAAATGATATGCGGTCCATTGGGATAAAATAATCCCGCCCATGGCTGGCGCGGCCACGGTATCAATATCGTACGCTTTGAACGTCTCAGCAAAAATTTCGCCAATTCGAGACGTGGCTTTTGTGTGAGGGAAAAGGGCATCTTTGTTGATATATCCTTCAAGATGACGGCCAGATGTGCCGACAAAATGGTCGTTGAGAAAAATGGCATCGACGGTTTGCAAAAGGGATATAACTTCCTGGGACATAGGGTATATTTAATAGTCAATTTTTTTTCCGGTTTTATCGCGGTGGTATTTTCCAAATTCAACAATGGTATTTGCGGTTTTCCGATTGACCACCGGCCCCTCTGTGCAAAGGCGGATGCCGGAATCGTCGACACAGCATTGGCCGCAGATGCCGACGCCGCACTTCATATACCGTTCAATACTGATGTCACAGTCCACATTGAATTCATTTGCAAGATTGAGCACGGCTTTTTCCATGAGTTCTGGCCCGCAGGCAGAGAGAATAGTATCTTTTTTTTGTTTGTTCTTTTTTTCAAGCAGTTCTCGCACGATGTCCGTGACATATCCGTGATGCCCTCGGCTACCGTCATCAGTAGCCACATGGACCGTAACATGTGAGAGTTTTTTTGCCAGTTTTTCAAAGAGTAAAAGATCGCTCGTGCGCGCCCCGATGCAAAAATCCACAGTTGAGCAGGTCTCTTCAAGGCGTTCGGCAAGAAAGCCAAGAGGCCCCGCGCCATATCCGCCGGCCACGGTGATATAGTGGCGATTTTTTTGGACGGAAAATGGATTTCCATATGGCCCGGTAACGCCCACGCGTTCGCCCACAGCATGATCAAAAAGTTTTTTGGAATGAGGTCCAACGGCAAAAATGCTCAGGCCAAATCGCCTTCCGTCGTCGTAGGCAATGGAAAATGGTTTTTGGTCAACTCCTGGAATCCAGAGCATCACAAATTGGCCAGGATGACTCTGCAGAGCAAAATCAAACCAAAATGTTTTGACGGAGGAATTTTCCTGTGTCACCTTGGCAATGGGAAGCATTAGCGGTGAGTCGTGGCGCATAGATCAATTAACAACGAACAATTAACAATTAACAAAAAATTTCCTAGCGAATTGTTATTTGTTTATTGTTCATTGTTTCATGGGCAATACCGCGAATTTCATCGAGATTTTTTATTCCTTCGCTATTCATGGTGTCTTTTATTTCATTGGTTATTTTTTGGAAACAATCCTCTCCTCGATAATATACAGCCGACCCCACGCCGACCAAGGTTGCCCCGGCCATAATCATGGCAAGCGCGTCTTCTCCGGTTGTAACGCCGCCGGTGCCAATAATTGGAATTTTTACCGCTTCGTACATATCATAGACGCATTTCAAGGCAATGGGGAAAAGGGCCGGTCCGGAGACGCCGCCGTGCGTATTGTGGAGAATGGGGCGGCGCGCGCGGACGTCAATCGCCATGCCGCTCACCGTATTGACCGCTGTGATGGCGTCGGCGCCGGCCGCTTCTGCCGCTTTTGCCAATTCCGCGATATTCCAAACATTGGGCGACAATTTTATTGATATAGGTTTTTTGGTTTTTTCTTTTATGTCTTTTGTAATTTGTTTGACGGCTTCTTTTGAATATGCAAATGGTTCGGCAAATTCTTGTCCTACGTTTGGACATGACAGGTTCACTTCCAACAGATCAATTGGCATTTCGTCAATGTGTTCTGCCAGACGCACAAATCCATCACGCGTGCCGGCAAAAATACTGCCAATGAGCGGCGCGTGAGAGAGCTGTTTAAAATGCTCTATTTCTTTTTTCGCTTCTTCAATTCCTGGATTGGAAAGACCAACCGCATTGAGAAAATAGGTTTGGTTTCCAACCATGGTTGGGTTTGGATGGCCCGGCCTTTCTTGTTCGGAGACGGATTTCATGGTAACGGCGCCCGCGCCGCTTTCAATGACGCGATACATGCCGGCGCCGGTTAGCCCCAAAATACCGGACGCAAGAACAAGCGGATTTTGAAATTGTACTCCACACAATGTGACGTCGAGCATATTTAGGCACTCATGGCATGTTCTTTTCCCAAGAGCCAGAGCAGTATCGCTTTTTGCATGTGCATTCGGTTTTCCGCTTGGTCAAAAATAATGCTGTTGGGATGGTCAACCGCGTCTCGGCTGATTTCATAACCAATATGACACGGCATGCAGTGCATAATTTTTGCTTGGGGCGCGTAGGTGTTGATGATATTCGCGTTGAGCTGGTAGGGAAGAAAAAGAGTTTTTCTTCGTTCATACTCTTCTTGAAACGCCGGTTTTACGTTTCCATTGTCGAAGAATTCCATGTTCATCCATGTATCGGTATGAACAAAATCGGCATCGCGCACAGCTTCGGCCACATCACGGGTTCGCGTCACAAGCCCTGTGGCGTCGGCCTGCGCCAAGAGTTCTTCGTCAATACTGCCCGGATCTTTTTCCGGAGCGGCGATTGCAACTGTAATGCCGAGTTTCACCGCGGCAAGCATGAGCGTGTTTGACACATTGTTTTCAATTCCAAGCCACGCGATTTTTTTGACTTTTTCAATGCCGCCAGCATGTTCGGCCATGGTCAAGAGATCGCTCAAGGCCTGGGCCGGATGATATTTTTCACTGCACGCGTCAATGACGGGAATGCGGCTGAATGAAGCGGAGGCAATGACGTCTTCTGCTTTTTGCGCGCGAAACATGAGGACATGGCCAAACCGCATCACGGCCTGGATTTCATCTCGAAAATCGGTGAGCGCGAACTGGGTTGTGCGCGCATCAAGAAAAATTGCATGTCCGCCGAGCTCCGTCATCGCCGCTTCAAAGGAAAGACGGGTGCGTGTGGATGTTTTTTGAAACAGCATGATGAGTGTTTTGTTCGGGAGGTAATTGGTCAGTTCTCCTGTCTGTCGTTTGGCTTTGATATCTTGTGCCAAACGAATCATATCGAGAATATCTTCCCGGCTTTGTTCTTTGAGAGAGATTATGTGGCGCATAAAACTTTTTAATTTTTAATCTGAGTAATAATAGGCCAGCCCTTGAGTGTTGTGCCGGCAAAGGGAGACCATGTGCATTTGGTCGTCATGTCTTCGTTTCGTATGGTTTTTACTGCATCGACATCTATGGTTACCGTATCATTGTTATCGAGAATCTTGAATATCTTTTGGATGTTCGTTCGGCAGAGACGGGTAATTTGCTCTAAAGAAATCTGCCGTTTATTATGCGCGTCAAGGAGTAGTGCCAAATACGTTTCAATGCCTGGCACACCTGAGGGCGCTTCGGTATAGGGCAGGGCTTTTTCTTCGAGCGTGTGTGGCGCGTGGTCGGTGCCGATGGTGTCTACAGTGCCGTCATGGATTCCTGCCCAGAGAGCCGTTTGGTCGGCCCCTGTTCGGAGTGGCGGGTTCATCTTTCCAAGATTGCCTAGGTTATGGAGATCATCTTCAGTTAAAAACAAATGGTGAGGCGTCACTTCGGCATACACGGCAATGCCTTGTTTTTTGGCCGAGCGAACCAATTCTATTTCTTCTTTTGTGCTCACGTGCAGTACGTAGAGCGTGGTTCCGTATTTTTCCGCCATTCGGATTGCTCGTTCGGTTGCAACGATCGCGGCATCGCGCGGCCGAAGTGTTCCATGATTAAAGATCGTTGGAGCGCCCGTAAACGCGGTTTTGGCTTTTTGCAGTGTGGCTTCGTCTTCGGCGTGAACGGCCAAGGGGATTTTGAGGCGTGCGCATTCCTGAAAAATTTCTGCCTGATTATTCTCATCGTCTACGAGCAGGCTACCCGTGCTTGCCCCCATGAATAATTTCACTCCAACAATCTCTTTTTTGGCGCGGCTGATTTCTTGGATATTATCCGTACTCGCTCCTAAGTAGACATGGTAGCGCAGAGTGCGTTTATATTTCTCAAGCGTTTGGTTAATAATGGATTTTTTTTGTTGCACCAGTTCTAGAGTTGTTGTCGCGGGGGTGGTATTCGGCATGTCAAACACCATCGTGACGCCGCCCATAAGTGCCGCGTGGCCCGCAGTTCCCCAGTCTTCTTTGTGTTCAAAACCAGGCGTGCGAAAATGGACATGTGGATCAATGAGCGCTGGAATCGTGACAAAACGAGGCATAGTGGCTAACGGTGGAGTTCTTCTTGCATATATATTTTTTCACAATAGTGACACCGGAGAGCGAGATGCCCATTTTTCATTTTGGAATAAAATTTGGATGGCGCAGATTCGCTATTGGTAATACATTTGGGATTGGGGCAGGTGATGATATCTTTAAACACGGGAGGAATGGTAATAATAAATTTTTTTGCTACTTTAAAATTTCGAATGATGTTGATGGAAGCCGAAGGTGCAATCAACGATACTTGATTGACTTCTTCTGGACTGAGTTCCTTATGTTCGATTTTGACGATGTCTTTTTTTCCTATTTTTTTGCTCCTGAAATGAGTACCCATGGTGACAATGCTGTCACTCTTATGCAATCCAAGAAGTTCGATTAACGCAAATGCTTTCCCGCTTGGAATATGGTCAATGACCGTACCGTCTTTGATTGCGAATACTTTGTACGCACGCATAGAAACAAGAGTTAACTGGCTAATTTTCCTAACACCAGGCCGAGGAGCGCTTGGCGCACATAGAGCCCATTTTTGGCCTGCTGAAAATAATACGCATAAGGAGTGTCATCAACGCATGGAGCGATTTCATTGACGCGGGGCAGAGGGTGAAGAATACGCATGTTCGGCTTTACTTTTTTTAAAAGCGGCGTATCAAGGATATAGAGATTTTTTGCTTTTTCGTATTCGGAAATGTCTGAAAAACGCTCTTTTTGAATGCGAGTCATATAAAGGACGTCAACTTTGCTGATCACTTCTTGAAGAGTGTTTTTAAGAAAAAATTTTATGCCAGCGTCTCGGAGTTCATCTAAAATAGAGGGAGGCATTTGAAGGAAATCAGGGGCGACAAAATAAAAGGTGGGGCTGAAGTGAACCATGGCCTGCGCAAGAGAGTGGACCGTGCGGCCATATTTCAGATCACCGACCATGGCAATGGTGAGATTGTTCAGTTTTTTTTGACATTCTTTAATCGTAAACAGATCAAGCAAGGTTTGAGTAGGATGCTGATTGGCGCCGTCGCCGCCATTCAAAATAGGTTTGTCCGTGGCTTCAGCCGCGCGTCGGGCCGCGCCTTCGAGCGGATGGCGCATGGCGATCACATCCACGTATTGGCCAATGATTTTTATACTATCATAGACGGTCTCTCCTTTGGATGTTGAAGTCATATTTGGGTCGGCAAATCCTACGACCCTGCCGCCGAGACGTTGCATGGCGGTTTCAAATGACAATCGTGTGCGCGTCGAAGGTTCAAAAAAACAACTGCCCATCACCTGCCCACCCAAGAGATCATGTTTGGGATTTTTTTTCAGCGATTCAGCGTGTTTGAGCACGTGAAGTATGTCGGTTTCATCTAACTCTTTGATTGAAATAATGTCACGGTTTTTAAAATTTGACATAGAAAAAAACACCACTCCTCATCGGAGTGGCCGTTGTATACAAAATGGTGTGATTGTTTTTGGTTTTGCAACACGCATATTGTGTGGGAGTGTACCATACATATCATTGGCCCGCAAATCGTATTTTTTGGCAGGCTGTGGACAAACTTCTCTATGGCTTTTCAGACAATGTTTCTCTCAATATTTTTTCCACCGCTGTTGGATCCGCGCCGCCCTCGGTCGCTTTCATCACCATCCCAATCAAAAATTTCAGGATCGGCTCTTTTCCGTCCTTCCATTGCTGAACCTGGACTGGATGATTTTGGATGACTTCATCGATGACCGAGCCCAGCGCTTCTATATCAGAAATTTGTCCGTATCCTTTTTCTTCCATAATGTGCGTTGGGTCTTTATCAGTGCCGGACGAGGCCATGATCACAAGAATTTTGTATCCATTGGTTGCGTTGACTCGCCCGGAATAGAGGAGCGCAATCAGTTCGGCAAAATTTTCAGGACTGCAGCGGACATCAGAAATGGTTTTTCCCTGTTCGTTCAAAAATCCCATCAGTTTGGTCGTGAGCCATCCGGCCGCGAGGCGCGCAATTTTGTTTTTCTTTTGTTCTTGAATACTGTCCATTTCTTGCGTATCTCCCGGAAGGCTATGAAGCCAATCAACGAGTTCACTCATAACGGCTTCTGTAAAATCGGCCCAGACAGCGTCTTGGGTCAATATCATCGCGTCTGCATAGGAAAAGCCGTATTCCTCATGAAAGCGTTCCCGTTTTGCCTGGGGTAATTCGGGGAGATTGCAGTGTCCTGCGATCTGAAGCGGTTCAAACGGGGGAATGTCTGGTTCGGGGAAATATCGGTAATCATTCGCATTTTCTTTCAGCCGCTGGAGCACGGTTTCTCCTTTCGCGTCGTCCCAGCCGCGCGTTTGCTGTTCCCATGTTTCTCCGGATTCAGCGAGCGCGGTTTGGCGTTCTATTTCATAGAGAATGGCTTTTTCAACCGCGCGGAAAGAATTCAGATTTTTGAGTTCGACTTTGTTGTTGAGGATGCATGCCCGTCGGGGTTTGACTGCTCCATCCACTATGTCAAACGTTCCTGCCTTTTGGACAGAGACATTGGCTTCGCATCGCATGTGTCCTTTTTCCATATCCGCGTCGCTCACGCCAAGCGCACGGAAAAGGAGACGCAGTTCCTGACAATAGATTTTGGCTTCTGTTGCGGATTGAAAATCAGGATCCGTGACAATTTCCACGAGCGGGACGCCGGCGCGATTGAAATCAACCAGTGTCATGCCATCTGTCCCGTGAAGCAGTTTTGCCGTGTCTTCTTCGAGATGAACGCGGCATATTCCAATCTTCGCCTCATCCCGCGCGTTGTCTTCCAAAGGAAATTTGAGGAGGATGGTTCCGTGCTCGGCAATGGGTTCGTCGTATTGTGAAATTTGGTACGCCTTCGGAAGGTCGGGATAAAAATAATGCTTGCGGTCAAATTTTGACAGCGATCGGATATCGCATGAAAGCGCTTTGCCAATCAATACCGTCCGGACAATCGCGTCGCGATTGGGAACGGGGAGCGTCCCGGGATGTGCAAGACATATGGGGCATATGGTTGTATTTGGCTCTTTGGCTTCGGGGTCGTTGACGCACGAACAAAACATTTTGCTCTTGGTTTTGAGCTCAACATGTACTTCCATGCCGATGATAGGGGTATAGACATTATGCATTGGTTTTTTCGATAGGATTTTTTTGAAGATTCATATACAGTATGACGGGCGCCGCAATGCTGAGCGGGGTAAGAAACAAGCCAGCGACTGACCCAAGAGCGGCCGCGGCCAATGTCCCTGCGAAGATGCCGGTTTGGGAAGAAAATATTGCTTCTGAGAGAGATGTGAGCGGAAGCTGGATAATATATTGAAAAGCGAGAAGCACAATGCCAAAAAGAAGGTTGGGGACAAGCAGACGGACAAACACCGCTCCCAACCGTCCTGAAACCAGATGTTTGCTGGTTTTGAGCGCGGGGATTGCTTTTTGGTTGTCGAGGATAACTGCGTAGAGAGAAAAGGCAAACCAAATGGCAAAAATAATACCCGGAATAAGAAAGAGGATAATGCCGCCAAGAACAATAATACCAATCAACAGCGACACCGCAATCGCGGTTCCCAAAATGGAGGATGCAAATTTCAGTTCGGAAGGAATATCTTGCGGCTGTTTTTGCTCTTGTCGAAGCGCAATAACCCGGGTTAAGGCCAAGCTCAACCATAAGCTCACGATATAGACGGCGATCGAAAGTGCAAGAAAAATAATGATGTTGGTCCAAAATCGTTCTGGAGAACTCAATTTGAACAGAAAACCAAGAAGCGTGAGAAACACCGTGGGTATGGCCAAAAGGCCCAAGTATCGAAAAAAGAGTTTATAATTTTTTTGGTAGAGATGGATGCTTTGCACGATGATATCTTTGGTGGAGATGAGCATACGGATATTTATTAAAGATGAAATAATAGCTTATTGCACGGAAAGTATAGCAATAAAACACGTTTGTTACAACATTACCTGTCCGTGAACGGCCTGTTCCAATGTTTTGCGTACGGTCGCCCATAGCGTTTCTGCGATGGTTTCAATCGGGTCATTGGCCGCTATTTCGATCCATCCATATTCTTTGCCAAGCCTCTCGTGCACACCGGCAACACATTCAAGAAGCGCTTGATCGCTTTCGTGTTTATGATTCGTTTCGGTTGCGCTTACAAATCGTTCTCCCTTAAATAAAAAGACTAGGTCTTCTTTGAGAAGATGGCTATTGATGTCTTTCATGAATGCTTCGTCAACGCCCGCGCCGATTCCCCACGCGAGTCCGGTGCCGATATAGTCTTCCGCGACAATATGGATTCCTTCTTTGAGTTTCTTTTTGATTGCCGGCTCTGCCTGTGTCCGATTGAGCACATACAAAAGTTGGGCTTCGCGTGCCGAGAGCCCAAACGGATTATCTTCGCGCAGATATTGATTGAGCATGTGGCCGGACGGCGCGAGATCGTAAATGGGGTATTTCAGATATTGGGTTTTGTGCCCTTCTCGCTGTAAACGCTCGACCAATAGTCTCGCCTGGGTGCTTTTGCCGAGGTTGTTGATGCCGTAGATGACAATGAGTTTACCGTGCATAGCGTACAAAAGAAAATCCCTCGTGGTCCTCTCGCCAGGATTCTTTCCAGACAGCAGGATCAATAGCAGGAAAAAATGCGGCGCCGTTTTCAATAGTTTGGTTGACATGAGTGATGTCTAATACATCAGCCATCGGCATCATCTCTTCATAAATTTTTTGTCCGCCAAAGCCGACAATATCTTCACCGGGGTGCGCCTCCAGCGCTTTTTCAATCGTGGCATAGTGTTCCACGTTGGGTGGAAGTGGATAATTGACGTCCCGAGTAATGACGATATTTTTTCGTTCCGGAAGTGGCCGGCGTTTTTCCGGTATTGACTCCCACGTTTTTCTGCCCATAATAAGAACTTTCCCTTTTGTTATTTCTTGCATGCGTTTAAAATCCTCCGGAATATGCCAGGGGATTTCTCCATTTTTGCCAATGCAATTATTTTGAGCGATGGCGGCGACGAGAGTAATCATACGCGTTTTTATTTTTATACCGCAATGGGCAACACAATGCGCGGGTAGCTTTGGTAGTTTATAATGGTGCTTTGGGGGGCTTCCCAATCAAAGATTGAGGTAAACGGTTCGGTTTGAATTTTTGGCAACGGATAGGTATGAGGATTGCGCGTGAGCTGCTCTTTGGCGCCATTAATGTGGTTATCGTATATATGCGTGTCGCCCAAAAAACCTACCAGACGGCCTTCCTCAAATCCGGATTTTTTTGCAAGAAGGTGCAGGAGTAGCGCGTAACTTGCGATATTAAACGGCAATCCAAGCATGACGTCAACCGAACGCTGATTCCATAGAAGATTGAGCCGGTTATTCGTCACGGTCACCTGGAAGCAATAATGGCACGGCGGCAGTGCCATTTGGTTCAGCATACACGGATTCCACGCGGAGACCAGCATGCGACGATCGGATGGGTTGGTTTTGAGGGTATCCACGAGTCTTTTTAATTGGTCAACGCCTTTGTCGGCATAATCCGTATCAAAACTATCGTAGGGAGCGTTAAAGTGCCGCCATTGAAATCCATAGACCGCGCCGAGATCTCTCTCTTTGGCCATGCGTTGTTTTGTCTCTTCATCATGGGCGTATGGCACTTTTTTTGGGTTGCACCATTCGTCCCAAATATGGTTGTTCCGCTCCTGGAGCCACTGTTTGTCGGTTTTGCCTTTCAGAAAAAATTCCAATTCTGTCGCGATCAATTTGAATGGCATTTTTTTTGTGATAAGAAGCGGGAAGCCGTTTTTCATGTCATGCTCAAACAGAACGCCGGAAATGCTCCGCGTTCCCGTGCCGGTACGGTCGGATTTTTGTTCTCCTTCATCAAGAATTTTTTTGACGATCTGTAAATATGATTGCATAGAGGCTTGACAGGATTTTTTTACGACAGTGCTTCATACCCTACAGAGGAATTGTGGAAAATGCCGGTACTGCCGTATTTGCCGTCGCCGCGCGCGCTGTCGGATAATTCGTCCACTTCTTCAAACGTCGCAATAACGACGGGGATCACGATGAGTTGGGCGATTTTTTGTCCTTTTTTGACAGGGAACGGTTCGTCTCCAAGATTGATAAGACACGAGTTGTATTCGCCGCGGTAACCGGCGTCAAAGACGCCGCCAATCGTGGCAACGCCAAATTTTCCGGATGGGCCGCCTTTGTCTTTGACAATCGCGCCGTATCCTTCCGGGAATTCCATGGCAAATCCATGAAAAAACACATGGCGTTCTCCGGGTTGGAGGGTGTAATCTTCCAAAGAATACAAATCAAGGCCGATGTCGCCCGGGTGGCCATAGGAGGGGATAATGGCGTCGGATTTCAGTTTTTTTATGTGTATGCGCATGGAGCTTATGAATATTTTTCAAGCAACAGGTCGAGTTGCGCATAAAGCTCTTCAAACGTGCCGTTATTGTCAACCGTCTCCCGTGCGCTACGGGCCACGTTCGCAATTTTGAGTTCTGCTTCCTGTTCGTGATCGTGTTTGAATGCGTCGAAGGTTTTTTGTTGATCATCGCTGTTTTCACCGCGATGGGTAATCCGCTCGTATCGTGTTTTAATATCCGCAACAATGTGAACCAATACAAATTCGGGAAGTGCCACAAGATGCGCCACATCGTCCGACCTGCGGATGCCGTCAATGACAATGAGATTACCGGGGTCGTTTGTAACGTCTTTGGCCATCACGCGCGCCAAGGTTTCTTCGCCAAACTGTTCTCGGATAATGCGCGAAATATCTTGCATGTTTTCTCTGCTTTGGGGGAGGTAAAGCCGATCCAACAGGTCGCGGAGCATGGTGGAAAATCGATAGGTACTCGCGCCATGACGTGTGTTGAAATATGCCGTAGCGGTACCTTTGCCGCTCGCCATTTGTCCCGCAAACCCAAAGATTATTTTTTTCATACGTTCTCTTTGCTCCACTCGGAAATATATTGCCGGCACTCGACACCGGCCGCTTCAAACATGCGCCGCGCGGCGATAAAGTTTGGCTGTTCGCGGTATTTGTCGCTTTCGTACACCACTTCCACGATGCCGTTTTGGATAATCGCTTTTGCGCACTCATTGCAAGGAAAGAGTTTCACATACAGTCTGCATCCTTCGGTGTTGGCGTTTGCGTTATAAATCGCGTTTGCTTCGGCGTGCACTATATAGGGGTATTTGGTGTTGAGCGATTCACCGTCGCGATCCCAGGGAAATTTGTCGTTGTCCACGTTTTTTGGAAAGCCATTGTATCCCATCCCAACAGCAACGTTGTTTTGTGTCGTAATCACGGCGCCAACCTGGGTATTCGGGTCTTTGGATCGGTCGGCAATGACATAGGACATGCGCATAAAGCACTCATCCCAAGAAATGGCGTTGTCGCGAGGTTTGAGCATACAACAAAGAGGTTAGGATTCTTTGGGCAGTGTACCAAAATCCTGGAGGGGGCACAAGGTTGCTTTTCCATAGATAAAGGGGAAAAAACAAAAAACGGCCGACGCCGTTCTTTTGCTATAGTAAAAAAAATTGGTTTAGGCCGTTTTTTCCACCCACATCACACCATTTTCTTCAAATTTTCGTTTTAACTCTGTTTTGATTGGATCAAGGATGCCTTTGAGCGGCGGGAAATGTTTTGAGGCAATATCAAAACTATTGACCGCGGCGTCCGCGTAGTCGGCATAAAATTCTTTTGGGATATAGACGCTCGTGCCGGTTTCGTCGAGGTGAAGAAACGCTTCAATTTTATCAAGCGCTTTCACAAACTTTGCTTCAAGGGTTTGTTGTTTTTCGTATTCGTTCCAAAGGGCAAAAATTTCACCCCCAAAGGAAATGTCTTTTACAATATGTTTCATCGCTGCCGCTTCGTTTTTTTGTTTGTCTTCCAGTTTCACTTTCTTTTTTATAACATCAACGGCGTCAACATCGTCTGTTTCCAACTCTGCCAAATCATGTAGCAGTGCCAATTTCATCGCATGAGAAATGTTGACCGGGATTTGTAGCTCACCACCGATTACAAAAACCATGAGCGCCAAGCGCCAGGAGTGGTCGGCAACCGTGTCTCCGTTTTTGGACAGCGATGATTTGTACCGGATAATGGTTTTGAGCTGGTTGGCGCGGTGGAGAAAGGTGAGGATGTTGGGGATGGAGGACATAGCGGACATATTATTAAGAGTGGATTCAGTATACTGTGAATTTGGTTTGTTTACAATTTGAGCCGCCACCGTTTGACATCCTATTTTTGTGTGATATAATTATTTTTATAGCAAGCTCCAGTGTGGAACCTGTTCCACTCCGTATTCCAGAACTCCCGCAAGGGGGTTTTTGGTTTTTCTAGTGCCAAAAGGTCAACTATATAGTATACTTTTATTGGTGGACTAAGGGCCGAGAGTGGTTGGTCCACGACTGGGCTTGCTATCTCAGTTTTTGGGGTTCGATCCCCCCTCGGTCCACCACCTAAAATCCTGACTTTGGTTAGGATTTTCGTTTTGAGAACAAATGAATGCACAAATTTTATGACCTCATTTGTTCGGTCCACGCATGCCTCCTACATGGTGGACCGTCTCCTTGATATTGAGTTGGCGGCGCGGATTGCGCCTTTGGCCACACCTGCCGGGTGGGGTGGGGTTAGTCGGCGGGCAGCTCGAGAACGAGATCGACTGTACGGTTCGGGTTGCGGTTCGTCATGCAGACGAACTGCTCCATTGCCGCGACCGTCGTGTCCAAAAACCGCAGTCCGTAGTTGATTGGGGGCAAGGGCCCCCAGACGATCGGGTCGGCCGCGGCGTGGCGGAAGATCTGCTGGATCGCCGCGTCCGACAAGGGCTGATCGTAGGGGCTGTCCTCGGCGTAGAGCAGCTCCTGGATGTGCTCGTCCGCAGTGGGCCGCTGCGGATCCTTCGCACCGCCCGGCCAGGCGTGCATGAAGGCCTTGCCCCAGCGACGGCGACGAATCGTCGCGAACTGGCCCTCGGCGCGGGCGGCCGCACCGATGCTGCCGGTCCGCGCGATGCGGACGCCGGTCAGGAACTCGGAGTCAAACTCCCAGCGGGCGCGGTCGACGCTGCGGGTGAGCCCCTGGCTCAGGTTGCGGATGAGATACACGACCGACATGAACCAGTCCAACTGGTCCGTGGTCAACTCCGACGCCGCGGCCATCTGGGCGCCGACGTCTTCCGGGTACTTGAGCTGACGCTGCTTCATCTTGGTCACGCCAGCGACCGGAGGCCGATTCGCACATCCGCAGGGACCGAACATGCAGTAGAGGCAGACGAACAGCATGATCTGCTCGTCGTACGCCTCGACGATCTCGGCATACGGCCCGTACTTAAACGAGCCGCAGAGGACCAGAATGTGCAACGGGACCCGCTGCGTCTGGGGTAGGCTCTCGTTGACTGCGAAGATCGCAAAGAGTTTGAGCAGGTAGACCTGCCCAAACAGAACGTTCATCTGATCGAGGACTTCCTGGTTGACCGTCGTCGGGTCGCCCCAGCGCGTCACCCGGCGCATGAACACCTGGACGTTGATCTGCGCCGTGCGCAGGTGTTCGGGCGTGTCCTCGTCGGTCAACACGCTGAGCATCAGGTCGGCCATGCACCCGGCCGCACGGCTGATGGCCTCGCGCCGGATGAAGGCCGTCTGGCTGACGCTGGGCACGGCGCTCGTCGCCAGGTCCACGGCGTGGTGGTAGTCCTCGACGATCTTCCAAAAGCGACTGTCCGCGTCGAACTCCGGCATGTGAGGGGCGCACTCGCGGAAGATCGCGACCAGGTCGTCGATCCCCGGCGTGAACGCATCCACGACCTGGTGGAAACCGGAATCATTCCTCGTGATCATCTCCTCAAGTTCTGCCCCAGCCCGGATCGCCTCGGCGATCACGGCGTCGGGGTCCCTGTTGCCGGTGTAGTGTTTCCAGAGTTCATAAATGGCCATGATCATGGCCAGAAGAGAACCGTCTTCGATTTTGATTTTTCTCTGTTCCACTTTTTTGTTCCTCCAACATCGGCCTCAAACCACCCCCGCACCTGCGGGAATAATTTTTGGCACGTCCGTTCTTCTTTCTTTTCCGCCAGAGGCGGATGTTATGCAAAAAAAAGAAAATGCAGACGTGCCAAAAGAGCAGGCCTCGCGATGACAGGTGATATTTTTAAAAGAGCGGTCAATCCTCCACCCACGCCACTCCTTCTTTTTCAAACCGCTCCCGCAATGTGTGCTTCACGCTCTCAAGCATGGCAAACAGTTTGGGATGTTCTCCCATCGCGTCGTCAAACGCCCGGACCGCTTTGTCGCCATAGTTGGCGTGGAATTCTTTTGGACCGTATGCGCCTGGCGCGCATTGGGAGAGGTGGAGGAATGCTTCAATTTTATCAAGCGCTTTCACAAACTTTGCTTCAAGGGTTTTTTGTTCTTCGTATTCTTGCCACAAATCATAAATGGTTTTGCCAAATGAAATGCCACTGGTTATTTGTGCCATTGCGTGCTCTTCACTTTCTTTTTTTTCTTCTCGGGATAATTTTTTTGTAATCGCATCGTACACATCAATGTCCCCGGTCAAGGACTCGGCAAGGTCATGGACAAGAGCAATCGCGACCGCGTGCTGAATGTCCATTTTATGTTTGAATTCGTTTCCGATAAGAGACGTCATAAGCGCGAGTCGCCACGAGTGTTCCGGGACCGTGTCCGCCTCTTTGAGGAGCGACGCGCTAAAACGGGGGACTGATTTGAGCTGGTTTGCCCGCTCAAAAAAAGTAAGAAAGTCGTGTGTTTGGGGGGTAGGAATCACAGCAGATACAAATGTCAATATATAATTTACAATTATCCACAACAAGGATATTGACATAATAAAGCAATTTTTCTATGCTTTGTCAAGAGAAATATGTCCAGATTGTCAATAAACTACTGACACATACTGTTTTTTCTCTCTATAGCGATATTTTTATGGCACGGACCAAAACAAAAAAAACCACTCTTGTGGCGTTATCGCATTTGGGACTTGGGGACAATGAGGCGATGCTGTATACACTTATGCTGGAACATCCGAAGGCAACGGTCCAGGAGCTTCAAGAAAGAAGCCCGTTTCCCCGGACCATGCTGTATTATGTATTGAAGAATTTGATCGCGGCAGGCCTCGTCACGTCGGTCAAAGAAAAGTGGCGGACCGTTTATATTGCTGAAGACCCGGAACGGTTGTATGATATCTTGGAAGCGCGCCAACAAGAATTTGACGCAAAAAAACAGGAAGTCCGCTCGCTCATTCCGGAGCTTCGCGAAACCTATCGGCTGTCCAACATTCGTCCGACCATTCGGATGTTTGAAGGACTGCGTCATTACCGGTCTGCTCTTGATGATGTGTTTTCCACAGGAGCAGATATGATGTATCTGTATGTACCATCCGGAACATATCATTATCCCGGACTCGATGATCGCCGGGCGTGGAATGAGCGGCGTATTGAACGCGGTATTTCCATGCAGATTTTGGCGCACGACACGGCAGGCGCTGAGATATATGCGTCATCCGAAAAAAAAGCGGCACATGTGACCACGGTGCGCATCCTTCCGGACACGCTGTCTTTTCCTGATATGGAGATGCGATTGTATAATGGAAAAGTCTTTCATACGTCAGGTGACGAGCACCAGCCGATTGTCACGATTATTGAAAACCAAACGTTCTACGAAGCGCAAAAAGCATTATTTACTGTTATGTACGAAACGACGAACAGTACGAAAAAAGATATGTACGAAAATACGAAATATACGAAAGTACGAAAAGGGTAGCAGATATTTCGTATTTTCGTACCTTTCGTATGTTCGCACATATATTATGAATATTTTTTTTACCGCCGCGATTCGAGGGGGGCGAGAACATCAGCGGAATTACCAGACGATTGTATCGCTTCTGAAAACCCATGGCACGGTGTTTTCAGACCACGTCGCAAACGATATGCCTCGGCATGGGGAGACAGCCATTTCCGTTGAAGAGGTTCATGCTCGTGAATTGGAGCGAATGGAAAAGAGCGACGTTATCGTGGCCGACGTGACAACGCCCAGCTTGGGCGTCGGGTATCTTGTGGGCCAAGCATCGCGGCTGGGAAAAAAGATTCTTTGTCTTCACTATGGCGATGATGATTATCGAGTGTCCGGCATGATTTCGGGCAATACCAATCTGACTTTGCGGATGTATCATGATGACGCAAGTCTTGCGGCGGTATTGGAAGAATATTTCATAACAAAATAATCACCGGTATGAAGCCGGTGATTATTGATGTATTGATTTTTTACGCGATTTCCACCCGGATGCTTGGCCCCATGCTGGTTGTGAGGAAAAGGTGTTTGATATAGGTTCCTTTTGCGGTCGTTGGCTTTGCCTTCTTTAAGACATCAAGAAACGCGGTGAAATTTTCTGCAAGTTGTGCGTCGCTGAAGCTCACTTTTCCGATAGACAAATGCACATTGCTGGTATCATCATTTTTAAATGCCACTTTCCCTTTTTTCAGTTCTCGGATCATTTTTTCCACATTGGCGTCCACGGTCCCGGTTTTGGGGTTGGGCATAAGTCCTTTTGGCCCAAGCACGCGCGCGGCAACCGCCATCTTCGGCATCATTTCCGGTGTTGCGACCGCGATGTCAAATTCAATTTTTCCCGTGTCTTTGATTTTTTTAATATCTTCTTCGCCAAAAATAAAATCAGCGCCGGCTTGTTTTGCTGATTTTTCATCATTTGGCCCTACAAACGCGGCCACTGTTTTTGTTTTTCCGGTGCCATGCGGCAAGGCCGCAGTCGCGCGGATTTGCTGGTCCGATTTTTTGGGATCAATACCAAGGCGCGCGTGGACCTCGACAGATGCGTCAAATTTGACGGTGCTCGTTGCTTTGACGAGCTGGATTGCTTCGGAAAGGGCGTAGATTTTCTTTTTGTCTACTTTGGTTTTGAGCTCCTGCATGCGTTTTCCCATAGAGAATAGGTGACGTGGTACAAGCCCCTGATAGATATCGGGGTCCCACAGAGAATAATAATGTGACACGAGGATACGAAATTATTTGGGTTTTGTCAAGGTTTTTCCCTGTTCGTGTTTTTCCTGTTCGCTGAGTTCACTCAGCGGGGGTCCTTCCACAAGAGAGAGCAGTGCGGTCCTCGGGCGGCGAGGCTGAAGAACGCGGGGCAAGCGCCGCCCATTTCATGGTTCGGGTAGCACTCAATTTGTCCTTTTGCATTATACAGCGTGTTGAGACATGTGGCACAGCCGCCGGATTGGTAATAGACCGTCGAGGTTGCATAGGTGCATTCTTCGAGAGATGCTCGCGGCGTTTTTGGCGGTTCGGATTGAAGGAGCGTCATCACAAACGACAGCCATGCGATATTTTGTTCTTCGATGATTTCCTGTTCTTCTTCCTCTGTGAGTCCGGACGTACTTGTTTGTATTGATTTTTTTGGCGCAAGCGCTATGGGAGACGACGGTTTGGGGACAAGAGCGGGCGTGCTTTGTTCGTTTGGCGTGCAGAGTCCTTCATGAAGAATGCCGATTTGTTGCAATTCGGCAATGCAGTGATTGGCGTAGTTGTGTCCGTCCACCCCGCACACCGGCGGGTCGTCTATGGTGCACGTGCGAATCTGCTGGAGCAGGAGTTCGTCTTCTTTTTGGAATGCAATCGCGTTTTCTTCGGCGCATGCTCCATGGGCAAACGCAAAAATATCGCATGCCGTCTGGTTTGGAAAAACGCAAAAGACATTATTTTGCCGCGTTTTGGAATCAAAATAAATCACGACCGTGTTTCCTTGCTGTTCGCAGAACGCGTACGCTTGTTCTGTGAAAGATGGCTCTGCCGGTTTTTTGACAATTTTTTGGGTAGATGTATTTTGTGTTTGCGACGGCTCGGCGCCATCAGGACGCGCGCCATTGTTACACCCCGCGCCAATCAAAAGCACAGCAAAGACAAAGAGGACAATGGTCAGACGGCGCGTCATATGCGGGCAAGATACTGGCTGAGCACTTTTGCCGACTGGCGAATGTGTTTTTTTTCTTTTGCGGTCAAGGACAGCGGCCACTGCCGTTCAATGCCGCGGCGTCCAAGCACAACCGGCGTGCCGAGGCACACATGCGATGCCGTCTCGCAGTGCATGCTTTGCGTTGAGAGGGGAAGAATTTTGTGCTGGTTGTAAAATATCGCCTCGAGAATATCCGCAATCACGAGGCCAATTCCAAAAAATGTCGCGCCTTTGCACTGAATAATTTCGTAGGCTTCTTTCCGGATGCTGTCTTCAATTTTTTTTGCTCTCGATGCCGAGAAAAATGGTAATTTTTGGATGGGGACGCCGCCAACCGTGACCGTGCTCCATGCGACAAATTCGGTATCTCCGTGTTCTCCGAGCACATAGCCGTGCACATCGTGGGGGCTCACCCGCGCAAGCCGCGCGACATGCGTTTTGAGCCGCGCCGTGTCAAGCGTCGTGCCGGATCCAAAGACCTGGGCGTGGGGGAGGCCGGTGATATTTTGGACGAGAGCGGTAAGGACGTCAACAGGATTGGCAACAACCAAGACCATGGCAGACCGGCTCACCCTGCCGATTTTTTTAAAAATTGTTTTGACGATCGCAACATTTTTATCCACCAATTCAAGGCGCGTTTCTCCTGGTTTTTGTGGAGCGCCGGCAGTGAGGACAATGACGTCCGCATTTTGTGCGTCGGTAAAATCTCCGCCTTTCATGCCGCCGGTTTCCATAAAACACAGGCCGTCCGCGATATCCATGACTTCGCCCGCTTCTTTTTGTTCATTGATATCAATGAGCACAATATCGGAGACGATGTTGCGAATGGCAGTAGCATACGCGGCAGTTGAACCGACAGATCCTGCGCCGATAATGGCGACGCGGGGGGAGAAGGAGGGGGGTCTTTGCCCAATCATAAGGGGTGTTGATACGGAATGAATGGAATGGAGTTCAGTATACCAAAACTCGCCCGGAAAGGCGAGTGATATGTGAGACGTATGGTTTTTCTTCGACTGTTATCCTTCAACTGTGACGCCCATTTGCCGAGCGGTTCCTTCAATGATGTTCATTGCCGCGTCAATGTCGTTTGCATTCAAGTCCGGCATTTTCTTTTCCGCGATTTCTCGCACCTGCGCTTTGGTGATTTTTCCTACTTTATCTTTGAGCGGATTGCCGGATCCTTTGGGAATGCCGGCCGCTTTTTTGATGAGTTCGCTTGCCGGCGCGACTTTGGTGATAAAGTCAAAGGTGCGATCTTCATACACATTGATAACAACCGGAACCACTTCTCCCTTTTTGTCCGCGGTGGCGTTATTGAATTGCATGCAAAAATCCTGGATGTTGAGTCCATGCTGTCCAAGCGCCGGACCGATGGGAGGGGCAGGATTTGCCGCGCCGCCAACTACTTGGAGTTTGATTTGTGTCACGAGTTTTTTGGCCATAGGAATGGATTAGTTCGAGGTTATAATTTTTTCACCTGCAATGCGTCGAGTTCGATTGGAGTTTCTCGTCCGAACATATTGACCAGTATTTTTATTTTTCCTCGATTTTCATCAACATTGCTTACTTTTCCTTCAAAATTTTTGAACGGGCCGTCAATAATGCGCACCGGATCGTCTATTTGGACATCAATTTTGTGGGTTGGCTCTTCGACACCCATGCGTTTTTGCAAGGATTCGATTTCTTTTTGATCAATGGGCGTTGGCGTTGTCCCGGAGCCGACAAATCCCGTCACATTTGGCGTATTGCGAACGACATACCAGGAATCATCGGTCACCACCATTTCCACCAGGACATAGCCGGGGAAGATTTTTTCTTCAATAACGGTTCGTTTTCCGTTTTTTATTTTTATCTTTTTTTCTTTTGGGACCAAAACAAAAAAAATTTTGTTTCCCATGTCAAAGGTGTCAATGCGCTGTTCCAAATTGCGTTTGACGTTTTCTTCGTATCCGCTGTAGGTGTGGAGAACATACCACCGCCGTCCCAGGTCAAGGGTTTGTTTTGCCATAGATGATTAAATAAGCCAGGTGAGCCCCTTATTGAGGAAGTAGTCGAGAATGCCGAAAAAGAGCGCGACCCCGATGCTCATGGCAACGACAACGATTGAATAATTGGTCACCTGCTTTTTTGAGGGCCAAGTCACTTTTTTGAGTTCCGCAAGAGATTCTTTGATATAGATAATTAATTTTTTCATACTGGCGCTCTGTCAGATAAGCGGCTTTTTTGGTTCGGACCGACAGGATATCTGACGTTTGATGACAAAATTTTGTATTTAAAAACGGCCTTTGGCCGATTCAATAAAAATAGTATATGGTCTTTGAGTCTGTTTGTCAAGCATCTCTCGGTGGATAATCCTGTCCGCCGCGCGGGCCTCTGAGGTCGCTTGGCAACAGCACATTGAGATCGGCAAAATCTACGCACGCGGCTTCGGTTACGCCGGCGGCCTGCTCTGTTTCTCGAATTTTTCTTGCCAAATCGTGAAATTGTTCAAGCGTCCGCATTTGTCTGCGAGAAAGGCGATTCCGGTCGCCATTGGTTTTTTTTGCGAGCTGTTCCAATAATGCGCGCCGGGTGGTGATTCCGTCCGAGTTCTTCCAGCCTTGTTGTGTCTCAAGCCACGCCTCAAGATGCGCGCGCGTCCAGTCGTATTTGGTTTGGACAGCATCACCGGCGGAACATTCGTACCGATGTGGTTGGGGGCCGGTTTCGGACATACGGAGAGGGCGATTAAATATCAAGATTTTTGACGCTTTTGGCGTGAGTTTGAATAAATTTTTTTCGCGGCGCAACTTCGCTTCCCATGAGGATATCAAAAATTTCGCTTGCTTTTTCTCCGTCTTCTATGGTCACTTTTTTCATGACGCGGGTTTTTGGGTTCATAGTGGTTTCCCACAATTGTTCGGGATTCATTTCTCCCAAACCTTTGTAGCGCTGAATGTTCAATTTTAATTTTTGACTTGCCTTGCCGGCAGGCAGGCCTTTGGTCTTTGACTTTTGACTTTTTTCATTCTCTGTTTCTTCTTCGGCATCTTGTTCGGTTACAATGATATCTTCATCAGTCACCCCGTGTTTCTTTTTGTACGCGTCGAGCGCTTCTTCATTGTAGAGCCAGGCGATGTCTTTGCCTGATTTGATGCTAAACAAGGGCGGCTGAGCAATATAAATGTGCCCTTCGTAGATCAGTGAGGGAAAATAGCGGAAAAATAATGTGAGAAGCAGGGTCCGGATGTGTGATCCGTCAACGTCCGCATCGGTCATAATGATGATGCGGTCATACCGGAGCTTGCTTGCGTCAAACATTTCTCCCACGTTCGTGCCAAGCGCAATGATGAGTGATTTCAATTCATTGTTTGTCAAAATTTTATCAAGCCGCGCGCGTTCCACATTGAGGACTTTTCCGCGCAGAGGAAGGATGGCTTGCGTGTTTCGATCGCGTCCTTGTTTTGCCGAGCCTCCGGCCGAGTCTCCCTCGACAATATAGAGCTCGCATTCTTCGGTGTTTTTACTGGAGCAATCGGCCAGTTTTCCGGGAAGCGTAAATCCTTCGAGCGCGCTTTTTCTAAGAACCGTGTCTCGCGCGATTTTTGCCGCTTGGCGCGCTTTTGCCGCCAGCAAACATTTGCCGATAATGCCTTCCGCGTCTCGGGGGTGCTCTTCCAGAAAGATCATGAACGAATCGCCAAACACCGCTTCGACTGCGGTTTTGACTTCCGGATTTCCCAATTTGGATTTGGTTTGTCCTTCAAATTGCGGATCTGGAATTTTGACTGAAATGATGGCGGTCAGCCCTTCGCGGACGTCTTCTCCGGAAAGGTTGGCATCTTTTTCTTTGAGAATGTTTTTGTTTCGGGCATAGGCATTGAGGGTTCTCGTGAGCGCGGCGCGAAACCCTGCCACATGCATGCCCCCGTCCGGATTGATAATGTTGTTTGCAAACGCAAATAAGGATTCAGAGTAATCATTGGTATACTGGAGCGCCACTTCCACCAAAACGCCGTCGCTTTCTTTTTCCGCGTAAAACACGGTGTCATGTTTCATTTCTTTATTTTTGTTGATGTGTTTGACGTAGCTTGCGATGCCTCCTTCAAAATAGAATTGGTAGGCCGCGTTTGGGAAAGGCACCGCCGAATCGTCGGATGCTTTTTCTTCTTCGGGCCGTTCGTCAATAATGGCGATATGGACGCCTTTGGTGAGGTAGGCTTGCTGTCGGAGGTGGTCAATAATGGTTTTCCAGTGAAAATTGAGATTTTCAAATACGGCAGGATCGGCATGGAAAGAAATCGTCGTCCCTGTTGTTTTGGTTTTGCCGATGGCTTTTATTTTTGTTTTTGGTTTTCCGCCATTTTTGTATTCTTGCACCCAGATTTTTCCTTCTCGATGCACTTCCGCGCGCACGTCGGTTGAAAGCGCGTTCACGACGGACACGCCAACCCCATGGAGTCCGCCGGAAACTTTATAGCCGCCATCGCCAAATTTTCCTCCCGCGTGGAGTTGCGTCATGACCACTTCAAGCGCGCTCACCTTTTTTTTTGGGTGCATATCAACGGGGATGCCGCGCCCGTTATCGGCAACGGAAATCCAATGGCCGGGAAGGAGCCGCAGGGTAATATGCGTGCAATAGCCGGCCATGGCCTCGTCGAAGGCATTGTCCACCACTTCCCAAATCATGTGATGCAATCCGCGGCTTCCGGTCGAACCGATATACATGCCCGGTCGTTTTCGAACGGCATCCAATCCTTCAAGGACGGTAATATTTTTTGCGCTGTATTCGCCGGTTTGTTTTGGCGCTTGCGTTTTGACAATGGGAATTCTTCCTTTTGTGGTTCGCTGTTTTGGCATAGGAGAGAGGTGCGTTGAGTGCAATGAAAAACAGGATGAGTGTATCACACCGACGCGACAATCGCAAGCGAAAAATAGCTGTCTTTTTTTGGTAAAAGCAGGCGATGTGCGCTATACTATACTCCAACAAAAATGTTTTTTTGCGGTATGGGACTGTTTGGAAATACCAAAAAAGAAAAATCAAAAATACTCCGATATCAAAGTCCGCTGGCCGATTTGGGTCCTCGAGATTTTTGGCTTGCAGAGTGGTATGTGCGCCACAAAGTATGGTTGAGGAACGCATTCATTGGGTTTTTGTTGTTTGTTGGCATTGGATTGAATGCCTATGGCGTATACGCCTGGGCCGAATATCTGTTGGTGGGGTATGGCGAGGAGGTGTCGCTTGTCTTCGCGAGGGTTCGGTCATTTCCTAATTTTGAACAAACCAAGCCCTTTTACCAGGCAAAGAGCCTTCAGATTTCTCGCGTGTCTTCTTTTCCGAGCACCGAAGGCAAGATTGATTTTTCCGCCCATGTGTTCAACCCGAATGTGCGTCATGTTGCAACGATTGAGTATCAGTTTGTCTTTGGTTCGGGTGCGACCGAGCCAAAAACCGCGACGATTCTCCCCGGGCAAGAACAACCTATTTTTTTTCTCGGATATGCGCTTGAAGGGCCGATTTCTTCGGCTCGCCTTTCTCTCGTCTCGATCCATTGGGACCGTGTTTCGCCGCATGATATTGTGGATGTGCCTCGATATATTCAGGACCGACTGCAGGTGTCCGTGAGCCAGGTCTCTTTTGTGCGGAAGAGCATGGTTGCGGATATCCCCGCGCATATTGTTTCCTTTGACATTGCCAATGATACAGCGTATGGGTATTGGAATGGCGTGTTTGCAGTTGAATTTTTGGACCAGGATACTCCTGTCGGCGTGACGACAGTGTTTCTCAATCCGTTTCCCGCCCAACACACTGCGTCCGTGAGCTTGCGTCTTTTTCAAGATCCTGTTACGGTAACCGATGTGCGCGTTACGCCGCTCATGAATCCCTTCCATGAGGAAGAATTTATGGTGCCATCCGTGTAGGCGCAATTTTTTGTTCCATGCGCTTTTCTTTCCTTGATGGTTTTTCGTCTCGCCATTTTGATTGGGTGCTTGTCCTGGTGGTGTTTGTATTGAGCATGATCGGTCTTGCCGCAATGTATAGCGTTGACTTGTCTCGTGGCGAAACGCTACAATTTTTTCCAAAACAAGCCGTGGCGCTCTTTCTTGGGCTCCTGTGCATTTTTGGCGGATCGCTCATTCATGTCCGCGCGTATCAGTCGTTTGCGCCTGTCGTGTATGCCGGAGCACTCGTTCTGTTGGTGTTGGTATTGTTTTTTGGCACGACGATCCGGGGGACAACAGGGTGGTTTCGTGTCGCTGGTTTTTCTTTTCAGCCGGTGGAATTTGCAAAATTGGGATTGATTCTTTTTCTCGCCTACCGCATTGCGCGGTTTAAACGCCAGTTTTATGCCTGGCAGTTCGTGGTTTCGACCGGCATGGTGACGGCGCTCTTGATTGTTCCTGTGTTGTTTCAGCCGGATCTCGGGTCCGCGCTTATCATTGGAAGCATTTGGTTCGGTCTGCTTCTCTTAAGCAAGACAAAATGGCGCTATATCGGCACGCTGATTGCGCTTGGCGTTGGAGCGGCGATTCTTGCGTGGTTCTTTTTTTTCGCCCCGTACCAGAAGGAACGGATTTTTACGTTTCTTCACCCGGAGCGCGACCCTTTGGGTTCGGGATATAATGTGATGCAGTCGCTCATTGCGATTGGCTCGGGGAATTTTTTTGGCCGGGGGTTGGGATTTGGGTCGCAGAGCCAGTTGCATTTTTTGCCGGAAGCGCAAACCGATTTCATTTTTTCTGTCATCGGAGAAGAGCTTGGTTTTGTGGGGGTTGGCATTGTGTTGCTTTTGTATTTGGTTTTATTTTTTCGGTTGATTCAGATTGCCCTTCACGGAAGGGATGATTTTGCCACGTACACGGTTCTTGGCGTGAGCGTTCTGTTTTTTGTTCAGACGGTTATTAATATGTGCGCGGCCATCGGATTGTTTCCGGTGACTGGCATTCCGTTGCCGTTTTTGAGTTATGGTGGGTCGTCGCTTCTCATCAATTGTCTCTTGATCGGCGTTGCGGAAAGCGTCTTTCGGTTTGGCAGAGCATAATGCGCCGTTATCGGCGAGGGGTTGCCGTGATCTTGACAGTCTGATATACTTTTGATATAGTTTGCGTCACATTTCTCGAGAGAGTTTTCGAGCATGTGGCACGTTTTTGATGGTATATGAAGTCACATGAAAAGAAAGTACCGCCAGATTCTTCTTTGTTGCGCCGACTGCAAGAGAAGCTTCTGTTTATGCGCCATTGTCCGTTGTGCAAAAAAGAATACGAACGCGAAGCGCGGGTTCACGTCTTGTATGAAGAGCGGCCGATTGAGCTGGTGCATATTACCTGTTCTCAGTGCCGCAATGCCGTGCTTGCGATTTTGGCCGTTTCGGAACTCGGCGTCAGTTCGGTAGGATTGTACACCGATTTAACCGCAGAAGATGTCGTGCGCTTTTACAGCGCCGAATCGTTGGCCGAAGATGATGTGTTGTCCTTTCATACGGTATTGCATAAGCAGGGAAAACAGTTTGGCCATTCGGTATGCCGCGCGCGTTCGCGCGCCCACTAATTTTGTCTTTTTCGTTTATCCGCATTGTTATGACGTTTGAACTTCAGACCAAAAAAAGAAACAAAGGAGACGCGGTAGCCCTTCGCGCTTCCGGACGGGTGCCGTCCGTATTGTACGGGCCGGGAACAGAGCCGGTTGTTTTATCGGTCGAGCGCGTGCCGTTTGAAAAATTGTATCATGAAGCGGGCGAATCGAGTTTGGTTGATTTGTCGGTGGAAGGGGAAGGGGAGCCCTCCAAAGTATTGATCCAGGATGTGCAGTACGATCCGGTGAAGCAATCCATTATTCATGTTGATTTTCGCCGAATCAACATGCGAGAGCAAATGCATGCCACGATTGAATTGGAATTTGTCGGAGAATCCATGGCTGTGAAAGCGCTTGGCGGCACCCTCCAAAAGGGCGTCGCGTCCGTCGATGTCAAATGCTTGCCAAAAGATTTGGTCTCGTCTCTTGTGGTTGATGTGAGCGTGCTCAAAACATTTACTGATTTTCTGTATGTAAAAGATTTGGTCGTTCCCCCCGGGATTGAAATTACCAGTTCTCTCGATGAATTGGTGGTCAAGGTTTCTGCGCCGCTCTCGGAAGAACAGTTGAAAGCGATGGAGGAATCGCAAATTGGAAGCATTGATACGGTTGAAGTGGAAGCAAAGAAGAAGGAAGAAGAGGCAGGCGAAGCCGAGGCCGAGGCCAAAAAAGCAAACGAATAGCGTTTCTCTTGTCATTTCATCTTACCAAAGAAGCCGCTTTTCACGCGGCTTCTTTTTTGGTAGTATGGGGACACAACGTTTGACATTTGATTTTTTGTATGCCGTCCAAAAAAAAATTGTTCATTTCTCTTTCCCATCTTTTTCAGAAAAATACATATCTCCTTGCCGGCCTGGCATTTTTTGTTTGTGTTGCGGCGGCGCTCAGCGTATGGTTTTTTGCACGCGGGCTGACCAGCCGTGAGTCGGCGGTTGTATCCTCAGAAAATATTGTTCTTGAAAATACCGAGGGGGTTTGTCCGTTTCGCCGCGCGCTCGATGGCGTGTGCGTTTCTTCACAAGAAGATGCATACCCGCTTTTGGTGGCAGTCATGATTGAAAATCATTGGGACGCGCGGCCTTTGTCCGGCATCCACGAAGCATCGGTTGTCTACGAAGCGCCGGTTGAAGCAAATTTTTCTCGGTTTCTCGCCATATTTCCAGCAAATGCGGAGAGCGAAAAGGTAGGGCCTGTCCGAAGCGCGCGGCCATATTATGTGGATTGGTTGCGCGAATATGGGACACCGCTCTATATGCATGTTGGCGGCTCTCAGGACGCTTTGGATCGCATCGAAGCGTGGGGCGTCCATGACCTCAATGAGTTTTATCGCGGGTGGTATTATTGGCGCGATGACGGCCGTTTTGCGCCCCACAATGTGTACACCTCGAGCAAACTATGGAATACCGCATTTGCCGATTATGACGCATTTGCCGCAACAAGCACCTTTGATGGATGGTCGTTTGGCGCAATGAGTCCGTGCGACGAATTGACCGATTCACTCGCTTCTTGCGCGGATGTCTTTACGACAACATTCAACGGGTCGGTGTATGAAGCAATCTGGCGATATGCGACTTCAACCAACCAATATGAACGATACCAAGTCGAAGGAAAACAGACCGATGAAGGAGGAAACCCTATACTCGCGGATACGGTCGTTGTGCAATTTGTGACAACCACGGTTCTCGACGCCATCGGGCGGCTCGGCATGGAGACGGTTGGAGAGGGCCGTGCCGTGGTGTTTCGCGATGGGCGCATGATTGAGGGCGTATGGAAAAAACAAAGCGCGTCAGACCGGACCGAGTGGCGAGACACGAATGGAGATGTCATTCCGCTCAATCCAGGAAAAATTTGGATTGAAGTGTTGAATCAGCACGGGAGTCTTTCTTTTGGGAAAAATGAAGAGTAGAAAACGCGGCGGTTACGGTTTGGCGATTTCTACGCGAAGCATGCGGTCGAGACCGCCCAAATCTTTTTCAATGGCAATATGCGCAGAAGGAAAATGCGCGAGGACCATGGCGCTCGCTTCCGCCATTTGGTGCGGATTCATCTCAAAAAAAGCGGTGAAAGATTCGATTGGCATGCTCCATACGTCCGTCATTTGCTCAAGCAGTGCGCGATACCACCCCAATCCATTTTCCGGCCCCCACAATGAAATGAGGGGTTCGTGGCGGATCGTGTTTGATTCTTTGATTTCTTCTTTGGTGAGGTAGGGGAGATTTGCGGTGAGAATAATATGCCGTATGTGGCCGTATGTTTTGTGCCAGTCGCGCATCACCGGCCTTAGCAGGTGTCCGTGAAGGAATGTGATTGCAAGTCCGTGCATCTTTGCATTTTTTTTGGCGACCGCAAGAGCGTTTCGAGAAATATCGGTTGCGATGGTAGCGGGATGGCTGATTTTTGGCGGCAACGAGCGGAGAACGGCAATGGGAATAGCGCCAGAACCGGTTCCAATATCCATAAAAAGCATGTGATCCGGATGGGCGGCATACTCGCTTATCAATGCCGTTGCGGCTTCGGCCAGTGTTTCTGTCGATGGCCGAGGGATGAGGACGTGCGCATTAACGAAAAAAGAAAGGCCATAAAATTCCGCTTTTTTCACGAGATAATGAACCGGAATTCCTGTGGCGCGTTTTTGTATCATGCGGCGGTATTGCCATGTCTGAAAAGCCGAGACGCGCCGTTCGGGGTGAGCGAGCACCGCTTCTCTCGTCGCGCGAAGAACGTGCGCCAAAAGATATTCTGCGTCGAGCGCGTCAGTATGATTGTGTTTTTTTGCCTGCTTCAGCAGTTGTTTCACGGTTTGAGGCATACCATTCAAAAAGAGAGATATTTATAATACCATGGGATGGCACTATGGCGCGAATTGCCCATCCGTTTTCAAAAAGAATATCGTGGATGCGGGAATGTTCTTCTCCGTATTGGATTAAAAATATTGTATCGGCGTCGGAAGGAATCGCGGCGTTGATCCATGACTTGAGTTCTGTATTCGCGACGGGGTGGGTATTCCAATTATATCGGACAATGCGTTCCTCAAGTGAGAGTGTGTCGTCTCTGAGATACACCCCAACGACCGGTTGCGTTCCGGTGTAATATGCGTTGAAGGGCAGTGTTTCTTGGAACGGGTCAATGAGCGTTACACTGTGCGGTGTTTCATGTATTTCAATATATTGCGTATAGTCGCGCCAAGAGAAAATTTTCTGCGAGGCGAGCGTTGTCGCCGCAGGACCCAAGAGCGCTCCAATCATAACAAAAGAAAGAGCGGTTTTTGCGCGGGGTATCTGATCGTCGAAGATGGCGCCGACAAGAAGATAGAGCGCCGGAATCGCAATACTGATATATTTTGTTGTTCCCACGCCAAAGAACGACGCAATGAAAGGCGGCAGAAGCGCGGAGAGGGCAATGAACAGAAAAAGAGATTTTTTTTCAGTTTGTTTTTTGATACAACGCCATCCGAGAATGCCCATGCCGATACTTGCGGCGACAAACAACGTCGCAATGGTCGGTGTGATTGGCATGTTCATAAACGCGCTCAGCAAAAGGTCAAAGAACGTGTGCGAGGTGTCATTGAGCGAATCAAGATACCAGGATTGGAGCACACTTGATTTTGGTTTTGTAAAAAAGGAAATGCCTGTCCAGAGGATCCACAAGGGAAGGATCACCGCGTGGGTTGCAAGCCAGCGCCTGGTGTTTTGTTTGGCATTCTGTGTCGTGCGGAGGCACATCCATTGTATAAGGGGAATAAGGATGGCGGTGAGGTGAGAAAACAGAAGTAAAAATTGCACGATTCCAAAACCGATTCGTGTTCTTCGGCTATGTTTGCCAGAGAGGAATTCTTGGGTAAAGAGCGCCATGGAAAACAGCGTTAAAAAAAGAAGCAGGCTATACGCGCGCGCTTCGGTCGCGAGAAAGAGTTGGATTCCGGAGAGGGCAAAAAAAATCGTACTGTATTGGGCGGTTCGCTTTGAAAAAAACGTAACGCCGTACCAATACAAGAGCCCCATTGATCCCACATTCAAAAAAAGAGAAGGAAGCCGAACCCACAATTCGGTCATGGACGGCGCCAAAGAGAGGTACGCCCGCAAAAGGAAGGCAAACAGCGGCGGATTGGTCTCAAGAATCGCGTATCGGATAAATTCGTTCCAAGGAAGCGCGGCAAAATGCACGCTAAAAAATTCGTCAAACCAGAATGTTCCGCGATGAAGAAGAAAAGAGAGTCGTATGGCAACACCAAAAGCGAGGACACCCAAAAAGAGAATGTCTGTATGCGCGGGCCATGTGGATTTTTGTTGTGGCGATTGGATATTATAATTCATCTTGCGCCGCATAATCTTCCTGCCGGAGAGATGCAATGAGGTCGTCGAGGTCTCCATTGAGGATGGTTTGGATATTATGCCAACTTTTTTTGATTCGGTGGTCCGTAATGCGGTCTTGCGGAAAATTGTACGTGCGGATTTTTTCACTTCGATCTCCGGTGCCGATTTGTTTCCGGCGCGCCGCTTCAAGATTGGCCCGTTTTTTTTCTTGTTCCATGTCATAAATGCGCGCGCGGAGCACGTTCATTGCTTTTATCCTGTTTTGCGTCTGGGATTTTTCATCTTGGCATTGAGCGACGATGCCGGTCGGGATATGGGTGATGCGGACCGCGCTATAGGTGGTATTGACGCTTTGGCCGCCATGGCCGCCGGCGCAAAATGTATCAATGCGAAGATCTTTGGGATTGATCTGGATTTCCTGTTCTTCAATTTCCGGCAAAATCGCGACACTGGCGGTTGATGTGTGGATGCGCCCGGATTTTTCAGTTTCCGGAATGCGTTGCACGCGGTGAACGCCCATTTCATATTTCATGTCCTTGTACACGCTGGTTCCGGAAATGGAAAAAATAATTTCTTTGTAGCCCCCGATGCCAATGCGACTTTCACTGAGGAGCGAATTTTTCCAGCCTTTTTTTTCGGCGTATTTCATGTACATGCGCAACAGATCGCCCGCAAATAAACTGGCTTCATCGCCGCCGGCGCCTGCGCGGATTTCCACAATAACATTTTTTTTGTCCATCGGGTCGGTCGGGCGCAGGGCCGTCGAGAGGTTGCGTTGCGTTGTTTCTCGTTTTTGTTGCAGTTCGTTTTGTTCCGCAAGCGCAAGATCACGGACGTCAGAATCGTCTTCGGTTTCAAGAAGTGTGCTGATGCTTTCGAGTTCTTTTTCGATGGAAGTGAGTTCTCGGATCAGCGCGAGCTTTGGTTCAAGCTCGGTCAATTCTTGCGAAAGCGCTTTTATTTTTTGAGGGTCGCCAAGCGTCGCCGGATCCTGGAGAAGGCGTTCAATGTCGTTTTTTCGTTGTATGATCAATTCGGGAGAGTGGATCATAGGGATATGGATAGAGTATAGCAGATACGAATACAGCAAATAAAAAGCAGACTTTCAAAAAAGTCTGCCTCTGTTGGAGTTCTGCTACGCGTTGTCTGATGCGTCTTTTTTTGCATCTGGCTGTGCCTCTGTGTCGGCTTTTTGTTGTTTTGCCAGGCGTTTTGCTTTTTTTCCTTTTCGCACGGATGCGGTTTCTGTTTTTTGTTTCATGCGCTGTTCAAATTTTTCAACGCGGCGAGCCGTATCCACGAGGATTTGTTTTCCGGTATAAAATGGATGAGACGCGGAAGAAATTTCAAGATGGATCACCGAGTGAGGAATTCCGTTGATGTCCCGTTTTTCTTCAGAGGTCATGGTGGATGTCGTGACAAATTCCGCGTTGCATGAGGTGTCAACAAACACGACCGGGTGGAGTTGTGGATGAATGTCTTGTTTCATAAGTGGATCAATCATATCATGGGGGTCTCGTGGTGTCAAGAGGCTGTGTACGGTTCACCTTCAAGGGTGACACTTTTCAATAAAAGTTAGATATTTTTCTTCGGGTGTCAGTCCATGCATCTGTTTTCCGAGATGCGGTCGTTC
>Ga0156095_108_pt1 | contig 95030 bp, 69 predicted proteins | sample RifCSPlowO2_02_FD_107748 | JGI IMG/M metagenome (GOLD analysis project Ga0156095, IMG submission 107748) | Candidatus Magasanikbacteria bacterium RIFCSPLOWO2_02_FULL_47_16 | reverse complement strand
GGACGTCCGGTCCTGGCGGGTGGTCGAGTCTGACGAACTCGCCATTCGCTGGGAGCGGACGCGAGCCGGACAGCATCGTTGCCGGCTCGAGAAACTCCCGGTCGCCGGCCCGAGCCCGGCCCAGCTCGCGGCCGTCGCGGAGATCGAGCGCGAGCTCGGCCTCCCGATGGAGGGGCTGTTCGGGGTTACGGCCGAACAGCGCCGGCGGAACGTCCGGATGCTCGTCGAGATCCGTGGGATCTACGAGCGTCTGGCGCGGCGGTATGCCGTCCGCCAGGGCTGGGACGACACGTGTGGACTCGCTGAGTTCGTCAGCGAGGTCGGGATGGAGTTCCTTCGTCCCGATCGTCCACCGGTCGTCTCGCGGAAGGTGCCCGCCGTCGTCCGCGGCGGGCAGGAGGGCCGAGTGGTGGAGGCGCACCCGTGCGCCGGCGGGGTGGTCGAGCTGTTCGCCTATGAGCAGCCCGGCTACCGGGCGCTGTTCTTCTGGCTCATCTGGAGGCCTGCCTCCGCTGACCAGGAGACGGCACATGCCCGTCAGCCGTCCGCGGCTCCGTCCCAGGAGCCCACGGCGGCGGTCGAGTCCGCACAGCCCTCGGTGGCGTTCGTCCACCAGGGCAAGCGGGACTTCCGCTCGTCGTGCCACGGGGCCTACCCGCAGGTGACCAAGGGGCAAGCGGCCGATTTCCAGGCCGGCAAGCCTCTTCGGCTCACCTGCCCGACCTGTGGCAAGTCGGGCACGGCCACCAAGAGCTAGTCTTCCGTCGAGAGACGCAGGACTAGCACCACACAACGCACTCTCCGGTTGTTGGATTACCAACCGGCGAGCGCAACACTGTTTCAATTTCGAGACAGTGTTAACCCAAGTAATCCCCCAATAGTTCCCGCATCATGGGTGAAGTGATGCAAAGGTTATACGCGTTGTACCTAGTAGAAAAAACAACGCATGCACTCGGACGGCAAGATTAGCACCCTTGCCGACCGATCAGAGTTGTGGATGATTCCAATATTCTGATCGGGTCCGAAATGGATTCGAGAAAGGGCGTTGGCCAGTATGGATGAACAGGGGAAACCTCGAAATGATCAAGAGACCAAGAGGGTAGAAAAGAGGTTTTCTTTATTGACCAACGTCAACGTGCGTCCGCCTATGTCAGCAAACGCATGGTGTATAGCGGTCGGAAGAACATCTTTTTTGTACTTCATCTCAAACCCCGAGAGTGTTCCTCCCGCCTCTTCGATAAGGTCAATCTCTTGCCCAGTGTATGACCGCCAAAAATAATAGTTTGGCTGTCGGCGAAGTTGCGCGTTGTGTTTCATCCGTTCGATGACGCAGAAATTTTCCCAAAGCGCGCCGACATCGCCTCGCAGGTCGAGCGGATTGAAGTTATTGATGAGAGCGTTGCGAAGCCCAAGATCGAGAAAATAATATTTTCGTTTCTTGCGAATACTCTGGCGTTGGTTTGTGGTGTATGGTCTCAGCGATGTGAGAAGAAATATCTCTTCGCAAAGATTGAGATATTTTTTGATGGTTTGTTTATGGAGGCCAAGGAGAGTCGCAAGTTCTTCGTATGATGCTTCTTGGCCGATCTGGAGCGCTACAGCCTGAAGAAGGTCGAGAATCAGATGCGGTTGTTTGATACGTTCAATCGTGAGAATATCTTTGAGAAGAAAACTGTCGCGCAACTCTCGCAAAAGCTGTTCTCGGTCAGACATATTCTTGGTCGTGACGATGTCTGGATACGAACCATAGATGAGACGTTCTGCGAGTTGCTCGCGCAACGCTATGGGGTCACATTCATTCTGAAGCTCAGACAGACTCAAAGGATACATGAGAAATGAAAAATGTCTGCCAGTGAGCGGCTCGACAACGCGATTGGCCAAATCCAATGACGATGAGCCAGTGACGAGGAATTGTTTTTTAGGATACGTGTCGATCAAAATTTTGAGGGTGAGTCCAATATCGCGCACTCTTTGCGCCTCGTCAATAATGACCCGTTCGTACGGCTCGACGAGACTAGAGAGGGCGGTGAGATTGGTGGTTTCAAATGCATTGCGTGTCTCTCCCCGGTCGCAATTGTAGAGAATCGTCGTATCGGACATGAATGTTTGTGCGAGCGTTGTTTTCCCCACCTGTCTTGGGCCATAGAGAATAACAATTTTGCCTTTATTGAGAGAATTCTCTATGATTTTCTGAAGATATCGTTTGATCATATTGTATATAAAAAAATGAATACAATATACAGATTATACTTAATTTGGTGATTGAAGTCAAGAAAATCAATTGCCGACCGATCAGAGAAGTTTATTTTAGTATGACTTTTGTGATCGGGATTTATTCTCGAAATGTCCTTTTCAATCAAAAAGCAATGCGCTCCTTTGATTATTTTTATAAAAAATACTTTCTTGGAGCGCATTGTAAATTTGCCCAACAGTGTTGAGTCCTCACCGGGTGGTGAGAATTTGACATGGGCACGCCACGACCAGGAGGTCATCATGGCGACGCAGAACACGCAGAAGGGGATTGAGACGACGGCGACCACCAGCACGCTGGTGGTCTGGAGCCGGCAGGGCGCCGAGCTCCGGGCAACGATCGTGGCCGACCCGCGTGGTCGGTGCAAGATCGTGTTCCTTGCAGGCTACCGGCCCGAGACGGCCGGAGCCTACCGCGGCGAGCTCCCGGCCGACGGGGAGCTTTGGGTCGTGGACGTCGTCCGCGACACCAACGAGACGAATGCCCACAAGGGGGCACTCATCGTCCGCCTGGTTCGCCAGGCACGGTGGGAGCTCTGCTCCCTGGGCGAAGAGGTCTTCGGGGTGCGACGGTTCGCCCCCGTCTGCCTCGACGGGGAGGCATCGGACGTCTACTGCTCCTCGATTTCGCGCGAGGAGATCAAGACGGCCAACGCGCCGTTCCGGGCGGCCGAGGAGAAGCGGATGCTGTGGCAAATTGGGCCACAGAATCCGGCCTTTTTCCCGACGTTCGGGCGACCCGACGAGACGAGGGTGGACGACCGAGGCATCGTGACCTTGGTCTACCCACATGGCGAGAGGATGACGCAGACTTCCTCGCTCTCGCGCGAGTACGCGATCGAGCCTGCGGGCTGGTCGTGGGATGAGACGAAGGGTGAGGTCATCCTCGAGCAGAGCTTCCCGGAGATCCCGGGTGCTGTGCTGCGCGAGACGGTCGCCAATTTGAGTGGCGTCCGTCACGGCTGGGAGCTCGTGCCCGAGGGGATGAAGGCCGAGATCGTCGCCTTCATGACGCCACGGATGCCGAGCCCGGAGGAGGTCGGCAGGCAGGCAGGGGCTGAGCGCGTTGGGTGGGTTGCGAAGTCGCTCGACAAGCTCATCACGCTTGTTGATGTGCTCCGCCACCCCTGCGAGAAGGGGCTGGTCACCGAGCGCTACGAGACGACCTCGTACTCGGTTCCCGTCAGCTATGGGGATGAGACGTGGTACGAGACCTCTTCCCGGGGGGTCAGGACGGCATGCTACTCCACGCACGTCGTCCTCCTCGACGACGGGGTTCAGGTAGGCCGTCTTGAGGGGTCGGTCACGACCGGGGAGACGCCTGAGGCAGCGGTGCGTCGGATGATGGCGAAGGAGAAGGAGGACATCAAGAGTTCTCTTCGCCCTGCTTCCGACTGGCGCCGCGTCCCGGTGCCGTTCCTCGGGGAGCTCACCGAGGCCGAGTGGAGCCGTCGGGTCTTCGCGGCATTCCGAGCCGCCCGGAAGGAGGCGATGTCGGCGTGGGGTGAGCGCCTCACGGCGTGCCTCCGAAGCACGCAGGAGGTCTGGGCTGAGTACCGCACGCTCAAGCCCGAGCTCCTCCAGGCGTGTAACCGTCGCTGGCTGTCCACCCCCACACCGGAGACCATGCCCGAGCTCCGGAAGATGGTGGCCGACCATCGGGAGTACGGCCGGGTCGCCGCCGAGGCCGAGGCGCTCCGGAAGGCCATTCGCGCGGTCGAGAATTGGTCGGAGTACGGCGACTTCTCTCGGAGCCTCGCTCAGGAGTTCTCCGAGTGGAGTTCGTCGTGCGGCGATCACCGGATCCCCACCGACCTCGAGGTTATCCGCCAGTGGATGCCCGAGGCTCAGGCGGTCTTGGCGCGAGCCGAGACAGCGCGGGACGAGATTCGGCAGCGACGCGACGAGGCTCGTCGTCGCTTCGCCGAGATCACGTCGGCCACGGGAGCGACGGTCGGCCACTTCGCCCTGCCCGAGTCGGGTTGGGGCGATCACGATGCTTCGCTCGCGGGTCGGATCCGTGGGTTGAAGATCGTCGTCCCGGAGGGCATGGCGAGTGCGACCACGCTGCCGGGCGTCGACCGGGTCGAGGCTAAGACCCTCATCCCGGGCGACAAGGCCTTGGTGCTTTACTCCTTTGGGGGTGGCACCAGGCGATACGGGGCTCGGGACCACATTCAGAGTGGTCTCACCCAGATCGTTTCGGTCGGCGGCAGTCGACGTGAACCAGTCGTGGTTCTCGCAATCGTCGAGACACCGGACTGGCACGTGGCGTGGCAGAACACCCACGACGGCGAGGTGACGAATTTCGTCTTCGCCGATCGGCGTGGGATTCACACGCTGTACCTCGACGGGGACGACGTCTGTACCGAGGCGTGGGAAGGCGTGGAGCCGACCTCGCCGTCGGTAGCAGAGATGCGCGCGTTCTTCGGCCTCGGTAGTGGTACGCTTCGTGCCACCACCGCGTCGGAGACAGTGCAGTCTGTGCCGTCGACCGTCCCGGAGATCAAGACGGTGACCTTCGCCCACGATAGCAAGCGGGACTTCCGCTGCTCATGTGGGGTCTTCAACCGGATGACCTCCGGTGACTTCGCCCGCTACAACTCCGGCGAGACTATTGCACTCACGTGCATGGTTTGTGACGGGGTTGGGGAGGTCAAGAAGTAGTCGCCGTCAATACAACGCCCTCTCCCAGCTTTTGGATTACCAGCTGGGAATCGGGCGCACTCGCTCCATGTCGGGGCAGTGCAAAAATTGGTAGTCTCCCAATAGTTCCCGCATCATGGGTAAAGTGATGCAAAGGTTACACGCGTTGTACCTATAAAAAAACAACGCACGCACTCGGACGGCAAGATTAGCACCCTTGCCGACCGATCAGAGTCTTGGATGATTCCAATATTCTGATCGGGTCCAAAGTGTACCCCAATTGGTTATGCAATACCAAGAAAATGGTCGCGCGCTGTCGCATCGTCGCTTGCAATACACGAGAATGATGCATGCGGGTAAAGCGTGGTAAATTCTTTTGGAGCTATGGCAAAACGGCCGACGCTCTGTTTGAATTCAAATGCGGTAACCTTGCCGTTCTTTTCGCAGACAAGATCAACTTCTTGTTGGCTATAGCTCCGCCAAAAATACATATTGCTTGGCTGTGCTTCGTTTTGTTCACGCTTCATTCGATCAGCAATCATCGCATTTTCAAACAGCGCGCCGCTGTCGGTGCGAAGCGTGAGTGGATTGAAATTGCCAATGATGGCATTGCGCACGCCACAGTCGAAGAAATATATTTTCACTTTGCGTGAAAGTTCATTTCTGGCGTTTTTAGTGAAAGCGCGTAGTCGAAATATAATGAATGATTGTTCGAGAAGTCTGATATATCGTTCAACAGTTTTATATGACAGGCCAATTTTCCTTCCGAGTTCGTTGTACGATACTTCGCTTCCGAGCTGGAGTGCGAGCGCCGCAAGGAGATGCCTGAGCGGTTCGCTGTCTTTCACCCGGTCAAATGCGACAATATCTTTGTACAGATAATTGTCGGCTATAAATCGAATGCGCTCAATCTTGTCTTCATGTCCTATGATTGTGGCGATTTCCGGATAGCTTCCATAGATGAGGAGTTCGTGAAGTCGTGTGGTGCGGTTCACGACCATTTCGGATTGGACGAGTTCCTTGAAAAGAAGAGGAGAAAGGAAAAAGGCAAAATGCCGTCCTGTAAGCGGTTCTGAGAGGGTGTTTCGAAGTTCAAATGCGGCAGAACCGGTCGCAATAATCTGAGTATCTTTGAGGTGATCTGTAGCGATTTTGAGGATGCGTCCAATCTCGTGCACCTGATGGGCCTCATCAAGAACCACGAGACGCACATTCCCAAAAAGTCGCTGGAGCGCGAGCGAGTCCGGAATGAGCGCATCTCGGACACGGGCTTCATCGCAAGAAAGAAAAAGCATGTCTTTTTCATGTTCAAACATCTGTTGGAGCATGGTAGTCTTTCCTACCTGTCGGGCACCATAAATAATAAGAATTTTGCCTTTATGGAGATATTTTTTTAGGATCTCTTCAAGATTTCTTTTTACATACATAATCAAAAATAGTTTAAAAAATAGAATACATATACTAATTTTAGTACAAAAAATAGAAGTTGTCAAATTGTCATGTGCGCCGTATGGGTTTATTCCCTTAAATATTTCATAGGCAAAATTAAGGATGGAATATTTGAGGGAGTGATATCCCCGGTTGTCCCAACCGGCGAGCGTGTGCTCGAAAGAGGGAACAAAGTCTGTCCCGGTCACGATCGGGAGCCGCTGTTGCCATGGCGGTTGCCTCAAAAGGAGGAAATCATGGCGAACCACACGATGACGAAGGCAGAGTTGGTGGGGATTCTTCTGGCCGGAGGGATCAATGTATCCCTTTATGGCCTGGGGAAGGCCAAGACACTGGACCACCTCCTCAGGGAGGTGGAGAGCGGAGAAGCCGAACTCCGCAAAGACGAAAACGGCAGGCTGACCCGCGTGACGCGGGTCGCCAAGGGCGAGGTCCTTTACCGGACGCCGGCCGGAGGACTCCGTCTCTGTGAGGACCGGCAGGTCTTCACAGATTGCCGCGAGCGCCGGCGCTGGGCCGATCTTGCCCCCAACGCCGTGAGCGAGAAGCTTGCGGTGGGCGAGGACGCGGCCGGGGGCATCCGGCGCGCGCTCCTGGAAGAGCTCGGCATCGACCCCATGCTCGCGGCCATCGAGCCGAAGGGCATGCGGGTCGAGACCGTCGTGAGCCCGAGCTACCCGGGGCTCTTGACGGTCTATGAGCTCTACGACCACCGCGTAGAGCTCACGGCGGAGGCCTACCGCCCGGAGGGTTACGTGGAAGTCCAGGAGGACAAGTCCACGTATTTCCTCTGGGAGGAGGTGTAGCCCTCCGTCTAGAGACGCAGGGCAAAAACAACGACGCGCTTTCCGGTTGTTGGATTACCAACCGGCGAGCGCAACACTGTTTCAATTTTGAAACGGTGTTACACCAAAGTAATCTCCCAATACTCGCGTATTGTGGGTGAAGCAATACCTGTTCTGTAACAACGCACTCGGACGGCAAGATTAGCACCCTTGCCGACCGATCAGAGAAGTTTATTTTAGTATGACTTTTGTGATCGGGAAAAGTTTCCGATGGCTCTTGTTCACTGGCGGCCAATTCGCTTGGTCATTCAGAAAAAATATCATCCTTCAACGTCAGTCGGCCTTCCATATGTCAGAACCTCGACGCCAGATCGTGCGCGACGATGATAAGGACAGTGTTTTTACTCTCTCCAAAAACGCTATGCCTATCACCGCCACGGTTTGGTGCAGGGGTTTTGTCTGTTCATCTTCATGTCTTGGTGCTACACTATTTGATAGTGTATTCGTACCAGCCTGCAGGACAACACCGATACGAACAGTACTTTTACATCCCGACGTAGTCGGGAATCTCTCTCCGTAAAAATATTATGCGTATCGGTGCTGTGGGTTGATACGAGTTTTTTTGTTCCACAACCTATCGGTTGATTTTTTTATTGGTTTTGGTATAATCAACGGCTCTTTTCTTGCGTTGAGAAAATGGGCAAAAAATTGAAAAAAAGAGAATTCGGTGGAAACTCTTACTTGTCCTTTTTGTTTCGCTGTCGTTGAGTATGTTTTTGAATATCGCCATTGTTCTTGCGGCGCTACCTACACCGCCATTCTCGATGATGGCGGGGTAGATCTCATGGATGAACTCCTTCATCTCGTGGCCTTCGTGTCCGGGATCGATGAGGATGAGGTCTATCCAGATGGTAAGGCGCTCGCCGAGGGGGTGGGTGAGGATGAGGATGGTATTCCGGCTTTTGTCGGGTATGATGCCATTCCTCGGTCGCTCGGTCTTGACCCCAATGACTTCGAGATCGAGGTGGTCAAAGGGGTCGACATGCTCAGCCCGGTCGAAGACGAGACCGGCGAAGGCCTCGACTGGGAGGGGTTCGAGGACGAGTGGCCGGTTTCCATGATCTTCGCCCGCCGCCGCCTCGACGACGGTAGCCATCTCCACTAAATGCACGCGGGACAGCGTTCGCTTTGGCGACCGTCCCGCGTGTCCTGCCTCTTTTTTCTACAGATCATTTCCCGAGTACGACAAATTGAAACTTTTGTTAATAAGAGGAAAATCAGGGACCACATTGTCAAATCCCGCATCTCCGAGCGCGGGCCAATTGAGAAACGATGGATCGCGCGGAGCGACTCTCTTGATACGTCCATTTGAATCTGTCGCGATAAAATACACAATATCTCCTCGCCAGCCCTCGACGATACCGACTGCAATGGCATTTTTTTTGAATATAATATCTTTGTCTGATGCCATGATATTTCCTTCCGGCAGTTTGTCGAGCGCATCGTGTATGGCCTTGACTGAGGCGTGCACTTCCTCAATACGAATACGAAATCGGGCATACACATCACCGCCATGTTCGATTGGAATGTTGCCGATAGAAATTTCGTTGTAGGCCGAGTACGGATAGTCAATACGCGCGTCATGTTGTATTCCGACAGCCTTTCCCGCAACTCCGACGACGCCGCGATCTTTGGCAATTTGAGCGGAAAGAACACCCGTGCCTTTGAGACGGTTTGACAACGATGCGCTATTTTCAGCAATACCTATGACTTCTGAAAAATCCTTCAGTATCTTTGAGAGATCAATGAATAGTATCTCTTTTTCTTCATGGTTGATATCCCGAGTTATCCCGCCCACCGTATTCACTCCCCGCAAAAATCTGCTTCCGGTAAGCCTCTCATGTATGCGCATCACCATTTCTCGCAGGCGCGCCCCATGCGCACCCCCAAAATTAAACCCCGTATCAAGCATGATCGCCCCAATGTCTCCAAAATGATTGGCTAACCGTTCCAATTCAGCATAGATAAGGCGAAGGTATTCCGCGCGTTTTGGCGCAGTGTTTCCGCTGAGTCGTTCGAGCGCTTGGCAGAAAGCCAGCGAATGACTAAAGGAACTATCACCAGAAATTTTTTCTGACAGACGGATTTTATCATCAAGAGAAAGCGTCTCAAATAATTTTTCGCTTCCTTTGTGCGTAAATCCGAGCCGCGGTTCCAACAGCACGATGCTTTCTCCGGCAACGCTAAACCGAAAATGTCCCGGCTCGATAATGCCGGCGTGAATCGGGCCTACAGGAATTTCATATATTCCTTCACCCTCCACCTTTTGAAATGCGTACGTTCCCCTCGACTCTTTTGGTCTTGTGTCCCAGGCAAAATTTTTTCTGAGCGGGAAAATATCAGTCGGCCAATTTTCATGAAGAAGGATTGGTTTTGGGTCCGGATGCCCGACCGGTGTCAGGCCGAAAAACGTTTGTATGACTCGTTCATAATTCCACGCTTCGTGGATGCGCGGGGTGAGCGAAGGAAATTCCGTTGTCTTTTGTAATCGAATATATGGGACAATAAACGCATTTTCCTTGGGCACGCCAAAAATATACCACATGTTGAAACACTCGTTTTCTCCGTTTTCATCTGTCGCAGTTATGAGCTTGAGTGGGAGATGGTTGTTGTTGTATAAACCAGAGACGACTTCTTCTATGCGGGAAGCGGAAACCTCAACCATGGCGACGTTATCGCAAAATTTTATGTTTTTTTCCTTTGGGAGGTGCTGTTGTACGTTTTGTTGGTTCATATTAAAAGGGTACGGCCGCATTATGAAGTAATATCTGTAAAAATTGCGGCTGGTAGAAACCGATACACAGCGCCAAGACAAAAAGAACAAGGGGCGGAAGAATAAGCCATGTGTCTTCCTTTTTTTGTTGCATTTCAGGCGGTTTGTCTCCGAAGACCATACTCGTGGCATGTTTAAAGAGCCCGATGAATACCAGAGTCGTCAAAAGAACGGCTATGACCGTAACGGCGGGATGCGTAAGTATCCCGGCAGAAAAAGTAAACAATTTTGTCAAAAAAATTCCAAATGGCGGAGCGCCAGTGATAATAAAAATTCCTGCAAAAAACAGGACGCTCGTTATTGGCAAAACGCGGAGGACGCCTTTGACATTGGCGATTTTTGTTGAGCCATATGTGAGAAATATATTTCCTGCAGTCAAAAAAAGAGCGGACTTGACGAGCGCGTGGTAGAGCATATGGAGAATGGCCGCAAAAATTCCCAAACCGCCGAAGCCGAAGCCGAGTGCGGTGATTCCCATATTTTCGATACTTGAATAGGCAAGCAGGCGTTTATAATTTTTTTGCGTCAACATGATCAACGCGGAAACAAGAATCGAAAGGAGACCAAAGGCGATAAATAATTTCTGTGAAAAATCGGACCCAATCGCCGCATCAGTGATTACTTTAAATCGCAGTACCACAAGAAGCGCGACATTGAGAAGCACCCCTGACAATAATGCGCTAATCGGCGCCGGGGCCTTGCTGTGCGCATCCGGAAGCCATGTATGCATCGGCGCGAATCCAACTTTCGTGCCATACCCAATCAAGATGAAGATAAACGCAATTTGAACAATCATGGGGTCAAGACGCGCGGCGTGTGAAAGCAGGTCATGCCATGTCGCAAGACCGGCTCCGCTCTCTATTTTTGACGCGGTAAAATACAAGAGCGTCCCAAAAAATCCCAAGAGCAGTCCTATGGAATTGATGATCAGATATTTCCACGCCGCCTCCATTGCCGACGGCTTGTTGTAAAAACTGATGAGGAAGGCGGTGGAAAGTGTCGTGGCTTCAATGGAAATCCACGCAAAAATGGGGTTGCTCGTTGATACCGCAAGAAGCATCGCGGACAAAAAAAGGTTCAATAAGATAAAATACTGTTTGACACGAGTGAACCCAATAATCTTTTTTGCAGTCTCTTTTCTCAGATATTGGATGGAGTAGGCGACCGCGGCGCACCCAACGCAGGAGATAATAAGCATGACGAGAGCCCCCAGGGCATCAATGATAAAAAATCGTGATGGGGCGTAGTCTCCCGATGAAGCAACTTTGAGAGCGACGGTAATTGACGCGATGCACACAAAAAGCGCGGCGCTTATCGATGCGCACTCAATGACGCTTCGACGTTTCGCAATCATTGCAATCAACGCCGCGACAGGGAACAGGGAAATGACAATGATGAATTCCATAGCGCTAATCTTTTAAATGTCTCATTAAGCTGGTATCGAGGGACTGAAATTGTCTGTAAATCATCGATAGAAAAACCGCGGCAATGATGATCCACACAAAAATATCAAATATAATGCCAATCTGGAGTATTGGCGATTGTTCGAGACCTGCAAAGATGGCAAAAACAACGATGCCATTTTCAAAAGAAAGAATGCCAAGCGCTTGGGATACGGCCTCTTTGCGGTTGATAATCAAAAAAAGAGAAATAAAAATCGCTGAAAGCGCAAGGGACAACAAGGCGTGGTGTGCGGGGACGATAGTGGTAAGCGGTAAAAATTTTTGGGAATGAGCCAGGGCGGTCAACACGGCGAGGACAATAAGCGTGAGCGGCGTGCTCAGATAGGTGCTTGTCAAAAACGTCAACTCGTGTTTTTGGATCAATGTGATAAAAAATATGGGCGCAAGAATGACTTTGATGGCGAAGGCGACAAAAATCACGAGAAGCAGGGATACGTTTTTGGTTTCAAAGAAGAAGCCAAATAATATCAGCACCGTCGCAAACGATTGAATTCCGTAGGCAATGACGGCGCCAAAATTTTTTCGTATGAGATGCAAAAAAATGATGGTTAAAAACACCACTCCCAATAAAAATTGCAAGGAGAGAATGTTCATAGTGTTTGGCTAAGACCAATGGCGACAGCGCTCAAAATAAAGGAGATGATGAGCAGATCGGGGAGGCGGAAAAATCGTAATTTCGCCATACTCGATTCAATGAGTGCAACAATACAACAGATGCCGAGTATTTTTATGAGGAGTGCGGCGACTCCGATAAACAGCGCGCCCATGCTCGCGCTTTGAGCAATGCCATAGGGGAAAAAGAGGTTGACTCCCAACGCGGCAAAAATAAAAAATTTATTCGCTGCCGCCCACTCTATCAGCGCCAATTTTTTGCCCGAATATTCCAAAATCATAGCTTCGTGTATCATCGTCAATTCCAAATGTGTCGCGGGATTATCAAAAGGGAAACGTCCGGTTTCGGCCAGCAAAATAATAAAAAAACCGATGAATGCCAGCATGGCAGGCAGGAAAAAACTGGTTGAAAGCAGGATGCCAGCGCGAGAAATGGTAAAAAGATTTGTTGTGCCGATAATCACTGAAACCGCAAAAAAGGAAAGGATAAGGCCACCTTCTGCCAATGCGGAAATGGTCGCTTCTCGGCTGGAACCAAATCCGCCAAATGCGCTTCCGGTGTCCATGCCTGCAAGAGCCAAGAAAAACGTGCCAAGAGCGAATGTATATGCCACGACCAGGAGGTCGCCAGTGAGCGCGTTCTTTAAGAAAGAAGCAAAAAGCGGAATGCTCAACCCCACAATAATGGTAGTCGTGAAAATAATATATGGCGCAGAGCGAAAAATCCATGATGCGTCAGGGCTTATCACTTCATCTTTATGCATAAGCTTCCAGATATCTTTGTATGGTTGCACAATGCTTGCCCCTTGACGATTTTGGAATTTTGCTTTTATTTTTTTGATAATACCAATACACAGCGGGGACAGGGCGGGGGTCGCAATGAGTTGTATTATCCAGAAAAAAATCGTCATATCAGGATTATGACAAAAATAGGGCTGTCACCACAGCAATGAAAATATACAGAACGTACATGTTGATGTTGCCGCTTTGAATTGCCTTTATGCGCAACGACAACGCAGTAATGAATTGGATCAGTGGCACATAAAAATATGATTGGTAGACATCTCTCATCCGCAAGTTCACTATTCTGGATTTTGGCACATATCTTGTATGAGCATCGTGGTATTGTATTTCATGCTGAAGACTTGGCTTTAAAATACCGGAAAAAATACACACGATTGATCGCGCAAACCCGGTCGCGGTAATTTCCGTGCGCGGAGTGAGATTAGCGCCGCAGTCCCATGTCGCGCCGATGTTTATTTTTTGTTTTTTGTTGACAATATATTTGGCCGCCGCAATAACACACAGCAGTATGAACACGAAAAGGATAAAAAATACCGGGCCTGACACAGAGCCGAAACCATTTGGCGCCAAGAGAGCGCTCGCGGCCGATGGAGCGGTATTTGCAGAAGCAAGAAATGAAGAGGCTCCTGTGCGCGCCAGGAGCGGCGCCAGGTACCCTGAAAATATTCCAAACAAAAGACACACCGTTGCTAGCGCCCCCATCCCTGCTCTCAGCGGCCAGGACGATTCTCGTGCGCGAGGAACATCACTATTTCTTGGGCGGGCAAGAAACGTGACGCCAAATGCTTTGACAAAACAGGCCAATGCAAGCCCCCCGGTCAACGCAAGCGCACCGGTCGCCAATACAAAAATTGATTTTACAACAATTTCCGCAGACAGTATCCCTTGTAACAACACCTGGAACGTCATCCATTCGCTAAAAAATCCGTTGAATGGCGGCAAGGCGGATATTGCCATAGAGCCAATAAGAAAGAAAAATGCTGTGAGAGGCATATATTTGATCAGGCCGCCATATTCTTCCATGTTTCGCGTATGCGTTTGGTTAATAATCGAGCCGGCGCTTAAAAATAACAGGGATTTAAAGACAGCATGATTGACGGTGTGGAAAAGGGCGGCTCCCAGGCCAAAGAGCGCAAGAGGCGTGTTGCCAACCGACGCAAAGACCATGGCACTGCCAAGACCGAGGAGTATTATTCCAATATTTTCAATGCTGTGGTATGCCAAAAGTTTTTTGATATCGTGTTCCGTAAGCGCGTATAAAACCCCAAGTAAAGCGGATACTGATCCGATAATAAGCACGGTCAGCCCCCACCAGAGCGGCGCCGGCTCAAGGATGTCCATAAACATTCGTATCATCATGTAGATGCCCGTTTTTATCATAACGCCGGACATGAGGGCAGACACATGGGATGGGGCGGCAGGATGGGCGGCAGGGAGCCAAATATGAAAGGGAATGATGCCGGCTTTGGCGCCAAAACCAATGAGTGAGAGCACAAAAATGGCATTTTTTACAGACACAGGAATGAGTGCCACACTCGACGTTATCGCCGCAAAGTCGAATGAGCCGGTATATGCATATAAGAGGAGAAGGGAAAGAATAATACAGCTCGTGCCGGCGTACGTCATAATCAGGTAGAGTGAGCCGGCTTTGACCGTGTCATTGTCGTTATGGTCATAGACAACAAGGAAATACGACGCGATAGCCATGATTTCCCACGCCACGAGGAAGAAGAGCCCGTTCGAAGCCGTTACAACCATGAGCATGCCCGCAATAAATAAGTGATAAAAAAATCCCAAGGCGCCAATGTTGTATTTTTTATAAAAATGTTTGATATACCCAATGCCATATATGGAACAAAAGAGGGTGATGAGCGAAATCACAAAAATGAAAAAGGCAGACAGTTTGTCAATATGAAATGAAAAAGAAAGAAGCGGGAAAACCGATGAAGTGGCGGCAAAAGATATGCCGCGCGTCACAAAAAATGCTCCGATTGAAAAAATGATGCCCCACAAAGAGCCGATAATCGCGAAAAAATTCTGCCACCCGTTGGCCAATGTGTCTCTCTTTTTGAAACACAAAGACCCGGCCGCTCCCATCGCAAAAAGTGAGAGTAAAAAGACAAAGCCAATTTCGGATATCATGGCGTCTATCATACGTGCATTTCAAGAATACGAAGAAGATGGGTGAGGATGGTCATGGGCGATGGCGGATCTCCCGGAATGCCATAATGCACGGGAACGACCGTATCGACCCCATCGAGCACCGCATAGGACCCTCGGAATATGCCGCCGTGTATCGCGTCGTCCCCTACCGCGACAACAATTTTTGGATTTGGTGTTGCCTCGTATGCCCGGCGCAATGCCTCGGCCATATTGCGGGTTACCGGGCCGGTAACCATGAGCATGTCAGCGTGTTTTGGCGAAGCGACAAAATGAATGCCAAAGCGTTCAACATCATAAAAAGCGTTTGAAAGAGCAACAAGCTCCTGTTCGCATGCATTGTCAGAACCGGCATCTACTTGCCGGATTGCAAGGGAACCCCCAAATAATCGTTTGACGTTGTCTTGTATTTTTTCGCCGAGAACAAACACTTCCGACTTCTTCTCCTCGGGAATAGGCAAAACGACTATATTTTTCGGTGTTTTTAATATTTTTAAAAAAAGTTTTGTCATAACAGAGAAATGATACCGCCAACATGATAGCTGATTTGAGAAAAATTGTCCATACGAAAAGTGGATTACCATTTTCTTTTTTAGTCCCCAAATTTTGTTGCATATAAAATGTTTCGGACCATAGCATGTGCTTTCCCAACTGGTCGTATGAGATGAAAATTTGGCTCAACCAAAACAAATAGAGGGCGTTGGCGCCCTCTATTAATGCTATCTAGTTTATGATTTATTTTCCCTCGTATGCTTTCTGTAAATCTACACAAATAACCTTCAAATCTACTCAAAAATACAGCAATCTACTCATTAATTGCTTATAAATTCCCTATCTTTTTCCCTTTCTCTTCACATTACTCGTCTCCTCAAGAAATGTATTGAGATCAGATTTTCTCTGAAAGTACAAATTGGCGGAGAGGGGGAGATTCGAACTCCCGAGCCGCTTTCACGACTAGCGGTTTTCGAAACCGCCGCAATCGACCACTATGCGACCTCTCCATTTTTTCATAAACCTTCTTCGCCCAAGGCGCCTGCCTGCCGGCAGGCAGGGATCAGCCTCGGGCTGAAACCACTCAGACACCTCTCCGTTTTTGACAATTGACCGTTGGCAATAAACAATTGGTAGTTGGATGCGGGAGCAATATGGATTGTTATGATTGTTTCAATTGCCAATAGCCAACTGTCGGATCCTATCAGATTATAGGAGAAAAATCAACGGCCCAAGCTTTTTTTTTGTTTTATATTGATCTCCAAAAAAAGACTTATGATGCGAAACATCGGACAATGTTTTTTCCACATTTCGAATAAGTCGGACGCGCTTACCGTGTTTCGTTAAATGTTGGATTCCCGCGCCATTGATGTGCTCATCGGCCGTGTCTTTTTGTCCGATCACCACCCAGCGAATTTGTGGAATTTCTGCGATAAGTTCACTGCAGGCCGTGTGACCTTCATTTTTTCTCCACGTGCATGGCTCAAGTGTGGAATACAGCGTAAAGCGGCGCGATGACCAATCAGGACAGTTTTGTTTGAGCATGGCAATAGCGTCCTGTTCGGCGTGAAGGTCGCCCCTTCTTGATCCCCATGCTTTGATTTCAAGGGTGTCAGAATCCAGAATAATGGCGCCTACCTGGTAGCCGTTTTTCGAGACGTTGGAAAAGCTTGCGATATTTTCTGTTGCGGCGTAGACTCTTTCGTCAATTGATTCCCACAATGTTTGTTTGCCGTGTTTGGAGAGAGAGCAGTTGACGGTTCCCGATTCTTCAATGCGCGTGTCAAACACGTAGCGGTAGGGAAATCCATCAAAGTTGTCTGTTTTGACGCGGTAATTATCTTTGTTGTTAATACAATAAATGCCGGTGAGGGTAGTCTGAGAAAGCTGGTCCAATCCTTCGATCATGCCGCGAACCGTGCCGCCGGTTGACATCATGCAGTCCACAATCGCCACCTTTTTTCCTTCAACCACTTTTGGCATGTACATGGTCCGTTCATAGTAGCCGGTTTTTTGCGGCAGTGGAATGGACGGCATGTGGTAATGAAATGGTTTGCAAATAACGAGCGGCAATCCGAGAGATGCGGCCACAAACGCCGCAACGCTGATCCCGTCGGTTTCCACTGTGAGTATGACTTCTGTCTCCGGCGCAACCATTTTGCCAAGATGGCTGGAAAGCGTCTGTAACAGCCGAAAGTTTGAAAGCGCGATGCCTTTGAATGGGTAGATGTAATAATGATAGTTTTGGACAGATCCGCCGCGGTCTTCGGTGGTATAGGTTTTTGCGTCTTTGAAGAGCTGGACCGCTTCGTCAAATTCTTTTTTTTCTTGGACCAGTTCGTTGCTGATGTCTTGGATATGGGCCTCAAGCGCGTTTGGGGCAAAGTAATGGTTCATAAGAAAAAAGCAAAAAAATACCACGAACAAAGGCGTGGGTTATGGAGAAAAGGGAGAGAGCGTGTGCATACCAGAAGGTAGGATACCAAAAAGAATATTGCCGTGCAAGGCTTTGTATCCTTGGCTTTTTTCCTTGTCAAACAGCAAAAAATAGTGTTTCATGAGTAGTATATGCATGATATGGTTCTTCCTTTTGATCCGCAAAAAGAGATTTTTTCCTGGGGGCCGATTCCTGGGAAATTTTTCTTTGTGTCTGCCTTTATATATGCAAATATGCAGACATTTCGCGATCGGTATCCTGGCTTTGGCTGGCCGCTTTCTTTATTTCTGTTTCAGAACGATGCAATGGTATTTTTTGAGGAGCCGGAGCCGTTGGCACGCGAAGGGCGGCGCGTGTTCCAATCGTTCATGATGCCGTCTGCGATTCGAGAAGCAGAATATGAACAATGGCAAAAGGCGGTGCATCGGTTAGTTGAAATGGAAACAACCATCGCCTCGGCCAATCTGCCGCTCCTCAACGAGGCCGAGCTCTCCTCATTGTGGGATTCGTTTTACGATATCTATCTTGATTTTTGGGCAATATCGCTCATTCCTGAGTTGGGCAATTATGGGTCCCTTCAGCTTTTGGAAGAGCTTCTTCTGGCTGAGCTTTCATCTGCGTCGGTGCGGGCGGACATGATGGAGACACTCACTGCGCCGGAGAAGCCGTCATTTTATCAGGAAGAAGAAATTGCTCTCGCGGAAACTGTCGATTTTTTGGCGCATCAGGAAGATTTTTTTTGGCTCCAAAACAGCTATGCCGGAACACGCGTATTGCCGATTTCTTTTTTTGAAGAACGAAAAAAAATTATCTCTCCTGCCATACGGACAGATATTGCCGGTCGTATGAACGAAACGAAGAACAAAAGAGACAACATGATCGAGATGCACCATTTGTCGGATGATATCCAATGTATTGCCGTCGCCGTTCGGAAAGGAATCGAATGGCAGGACGAGCGGAAAAAATATATTTTTATCGCGCTTCATTATCAGGATATGTTGCTTCACGAGGTGGCGCGTCGATATGATATCCCCAAAGAGGAATTGCTGAATGCCGGGACGTTTGAAGTGTCTGATTTTTTGAAAGGAAAAGAAATGAGGGATGAATGGAGAAAGCGGGCGGACGGCTTTGGTATTCTCTATGAACATTCCTCCGAATTTTTTTATGGCGATGCGGTTGCCTCTTTATGGAATGTTTATAGCAAGCATCCTCCTGAACCGACGCAAGAAAAAGATGTCGTGCTCCGGGGCACGGTCGTCAGCATAGGGGCGGGAACCATTATAGAAGGGGATGTCCGGATTGTTCGTGATCCGTTCGCGCATCCGATATTTGAGGATGGCGCCATTTTGGTTGCGTCCATGACGAGTCCCGAATACGTGTTTCTCATGAAAAAAGCATCGGCGGTTATTACCGATGTCGGCGGTTTTACCTCTCACGCGGCAGTGGTCAGCCGCGAGCTCGGTATTCCGTGTATCGTCAATACGAAGCGGGCGACGTCGCTATTAAAGGACGGCGACCGTGTCCGGCTCGACCCAAGAACAGGGATAGTTGAAAAATTATGATGATGTTGTCTGACTTTTTTGAGGAGACACCACCATTCCCGCAAGGAGCAACCAAAAAAACAGCGCAAGATCATTTTTCATATACGGCGAATCCACAAGGCCGGTGATGAGAAGCGCAGTCATTGAAGACAGAAGGAATGGCGTATAGAGTGAATATTTTTGTTGAGGGAATATGGCGGTTCGGAAAAACCAAAAAATGATCATAAGAAATCCAATGAGTCCGAGGATGCCTATGTTCACCCACATCGTGAGCAATATATTATGCGGGTGATGAAAAATTTCAATTCCTTCGCCGTTCACCGTTCTATGGTATGGCGCGATGCGCTCGCTATACGACGCAAGACCTGCGCCGAATACGGGCCGCTCTTTCAACAACGCAAGCGTTTCGGCATAGATGGCAATCCGAATTTGTCCGGATCGGTCTTGAAACAGGAGTTCTTGTTTGAGCGGGTTCGCGGCAGGTAGAAGAAATAAGGCCATAATGCCGACAATCCCAATAGCCGCGGCCGGCCATCGTGTTTTTTTGTATACCAGCAAAAGAAATCCAATGCCGCCGACAGCGCCGATAAGTCCGCCGGTTGATTGTGCGAAGAAAATTGCGAGAATCGCGGCGGGGATGAAGAGGAGCGCCATGAAAAAAAGGAATGGAGAACGGTCCTTGACGGTGCGCCAATAATTATGGATCTGGAACATCGCAAGCGGAATGAGCGGCGCCAGGAAGAGGCCAACCGCATTTGGAAATCCGTACCAGCCGGTCACGCGGTAGGTATGTCTATTTTCCCAAAACGCATAGGGCACCAAAAAGCCGGTGAAATGTTGGTAGATCGCAAAGAGGGACGTGGCAAGACCTACAAAAAGGAGCGCGCCAATAAGGCGCGCGACAAATAGGTTTTTTTCTTCTGCCGTTTTTTTCCCTGCGGTAAAGATAATAATGAGAAAAATCAAAAAAGGTTCTATAAAAAACGCTTTCCATACGCCGGCCGCGCTTCGCATGTTTACTGCCGTCAATAGTGACACCGTCGCCGCAAGAAGAAAGAGGGCAATGCCGATCGCCAGCGTATTTTTTTTGATATGTTCCAGGCCGATGGTTATTTTTTGATAGTCATATCTGTGTTGAATTGCAAAAATGATGAGAATAATCCAGATCATGTTTTCCAAGAGCGTGGTCGGCAAGGGACCAAGAGCATATCGGATGAGATAGAACGGCAGAAGCGCAAACAGCGCGACCAGGGCAACAGAAAACCGGAACCAAGTGAGAACCGCAAAACAGACAAGAAAGAGAAGAATGAATGCAGAAATCATATGGGCGGCTTTCGGAAAGAAAGGATTTCTTGCATGGTTTGTTTTGAAATCGCGCCAAGACCAAAGACAAAGGATCCATACGCCGCGATTCCTATGGGAATAAGGAGAAACAGCGATTGTTCGCGCAACAGCCAGATAATGCCGCCCATGACGAGCGCGGAAAATATTATTTTTCCTGCGGCCGCAAACTGCAAGGACTCTTTTGCATAATGGCGAACGACCAAGAAGAGGAGCGTCCCGGTAAACATTTCTGAAAAAACCGTCATCCATGCCGCTCCAGACATGCCAAATTTTGGAATAAAAATGAGATAGCCAAGCAAGGTCAGCCCTGCGCTTGAAATGTAAATCCACAGCGTTTGTTTTTGTTTATTGATCGCGACGGCCGTGTGCCCAAAGATCGCCCCAAGATAGAGACCGAGAACAGCGAGCGCCAAAACGCGGAGCGGCGCGCCTGCGGCGGCAAAATTGTTGCCTGCCACAAGCACCATAATTTTTTCAGAAAGAGCCGCGACGCCGATCATCATGGGGGCGCCGATGAATATCATGACATCGAATGACTGTTGGAGACGCTGTCGAAATTCATTTTTGAGTCCCCGACTCCAGGAATATGCAAGAAGGGGGAGAAGGACGCCCATAAGCATCATGGCAATTTGGGTCAAAATATCAATGACGCGGTACGCCGCGCCATAGAGCCCCACCTCTCCCTGCGATCGATAGAGTGACAATAATAATGTATCACCGCGAAGGTAGATAACGTTGAATACGATGGCGAGGGTAATGGGCCACATTTTGGTCATGATTTTTTTCCAGACCGGCCAATCAAAACGGAACGTGGGTTTGATATATGTTCCTGCCGAACCCCACAACACGGCCGTAAAGATAAGACTGGCGCCAGTGACCGCGCCCATAAGAGGGAGAAAGCCCTGTTTCATGGTTATAAGAAGCCACACACTCACAACGAGCGCGATTCTTCCGGCAATTTCTCCCAATACCGGAATATGCATCGCCAATTTTTCTTGGTACAAGCCGGTAAAAATTTGGTTCATGGAAATGGCCAAAAATGAAATGGTCATAAACCCAATGGCAATTTTGACTTCGGATGGATACGGAAAGAAAAGCGCGATAAGCGGCGCGATACCCAAAAAAATAACAGCTGTGACAAAACGGAAACCAAGAAGATTTTGGAGGAGTGTTTCTTTGTTTTCCGTTGCCTCGCTCACCATCTGTGCGGTCACTGGGATAAGGCCAAAATCAATAAGAATGCCGACAAACTGGAGAAACGTGAGCGCGGTGATATACCATCCAAATTGTTCATTCCCGAGATAGCGGGTAAGCATGCCAAGCGCTACGAGTCCAAACAGCGTGGAAACGGCTTTGCCTACTATTTGAATCGCGGTATTTTGGGCGATTTTTTTCGTCGTTGACATAGATTACGTATGTTGTACTGTTGCCAATCGTACCATTTTTTATATGCTTCGGCAATTGACCGGTCTATCATTTTTTAGTATATTTTGAGGGCACTCTTTTCTTTTTTCTATGCATCTTTTACAGCGTTTCACTTTTTCACTTTCCTTTTTTTCTTTTCTTGCATTATTTTTTTTCATTGGGGTTGCTGCAACGTATGCCGCGCCAGACATGGTGGTAAAAGATTCGGCGTATCAGGCTCGGTATGTGAGCCAGTCGGTTCCGGATCCTGTCACCATGACGGTTGGCGAAACCAAAACGGTTATCGTCCGGTTTAAAAATACGGGAACCGCATCGTGGAACGCGTCCGGCGCGCGGTTTGTATCTGCGTTTACCGTGGAACCAAAATATCGGGCATCTTCCTTTTTTTCCGGCAATCAAACCAAATCCATTACCACAAAAACAGAGCCGGGAGCGGTTGCGGAATTGCCGGTGACACTTACGGCAACAAAAGCCGGGACGTTTCGTGAACCGTTTTTTTTGGCCGCGGAAAATTATACGTGGATTGACGGCGGCTATTTTTATTTGGATATTGTGGTGTCTCCTGCCGCGCCTTCCAACACCCCTTTGGCGCCTCCTCAAGACAATGAGAATTCAGAAAAGACTCCGGACGCGATACCAGCATCAAATAATGCAAAAAAATTATATATCAGCCAAAAGTCGGTATCAGCAACCGGCGGAGACAGTATTCCCATTGTGGCGGGATTTCGGAATACCGGTAGCGCGGAGTGGACGCAGTATCGTCTGCTCGCTCTTTCTTCCGGGTCATCGTTTGCGGAGAGTAGCTGGAAATCTCAGTCAGTCGTCCTCGATGAAACGGCACACATTCCACCGAATGGCATTCTTCGGACAAAATTTTCCTTCCGCGCGCTGGCAAAAAAAGGAACCTACGCCGCGACGTTTGTCCTTGAGGTCAATGGCACGCGCGTTGATACCGAACCGATTATTCTTGAGGTCAATGTGGTCGAGGATGCGCCATTTGGGTATGACGCGCCGGTCGTTTCTCAAGATGAGGAATTTATTGCAACGGCACGGCTTGCCGAAGAACCAATCATCCGCGTTGGCCTTTGGGAAAATCCAAAAACCGTTCGCGCGGTCTTTGAAGACGATACCCGCGTTATGAATGGCGGTGCAGAAGCAGGTATTCTTCCAAAATCAACGGCCGCCACACTCACGAGTGACGGCGGACTGTTTCGTTTTGTGAGCGATGCCATCCTTTTTGATACCGCCAACCCTATTCGGCTGGTGCCGGTCAACGACCCGCATGCGGTGTTTACGTTGCCCGATTTTGAGCGGACCGTTTCGTGGAAAAAAGGAATTTCCTATAATCAATATCGTGGAGTCCTCGAGTACAATCGTGGGAAGACTGATGGAAAGCCCTGGGTTATCAATGAAACCCTTCTTGAAGATTATGTGGCGGGCGTTGCTGAAACCGGTAATACGTCGCCTTCCGAATATCAAAAAGCGCTGGTTACCGCGGCACGCACGTACGCGTATTATCTCAAAACGTGCAATTGTAAATATGGGATTTTTGACGTGGTGCCGAGCACGGCCGATCAATTATTTTTGGGATACAAAAGCGAAGTGGATCTTCCCAATATAGCGGCGGCCGCGCAACAAACGCGTGGATTTATGGTGACGTATGATACCGACCTTAATACGGCGACCCCGAACGACGCCGTGATTACCCCGTATTTTTCTCAGACCGATGGCCGCACGCGCGCGTGGCAAGAAGTGTGGGGCGGCAAAGCAAAGCCGTGGCTGGTATCGGTCGTGGCGACCTACGACAAGCGGGATGGGAAAGCAAAGTGGGGGCATGGGGTGGGCATGAGCAATCGCGACGCGATTATCCGAGCAAAAGAAGGCGGCGCGTCGTGGAAAGAGATTTTGCAGTATTATTATACCGGTGTTGCGGTTGAGAAGATGTATCAATAATAATACTTTCTGGAAGTGTCCTTGACATCTGTTTTTTGATTATATATACTTTGTCTATATAATGTATTCCCTATGAAACAAGCCGTGATTACTGTAAAAATAGAGCCGGAAGTAAAAAAAAAGGCGCAAAAAGTGGCCAAACAGCTCGGACTCAGTTTGAGTGGAGTCGTCAATATCTACCTCCACCAGTTTATTGATACCAAAAGCATTCTTTTTTCAAAGCGGGAGCTGGAAGAACTGGAGGAGGACAGAGAAATGTTGCAGAGTAAAGAATTAAAACGGCGTGCGAAAGAAGTTCGAGATGGCTGGATTCCAGAAGATCAGTATATTCCTCTTAAGGACCTGACAAAAAAATATGGTTTATGAGCTCCGGCTCACTCCTGGCGCGGGAAAACAACTGTATCGATTACAAAAGGAGGAGCAAAAAAGAATTATTGCAAAATTAGAATGGTTTGTGAGTCAAACAAACCCGCTTATTTTTGCAAGGAAAATTCATGATGTAGAGGCCGGAGATTATCGATTTCGTGTTGGGGATTATCATATAATTTTTGTAGTTGAAAAAAATGGAGAACTATTCACAGTAACGTCGATTGGGCATCGGCGTGATATATACAGATGATTAAACATAAAAAAGAAAAAAAAGACGAAGCCTTACGCTCCGTCTTTTTTGTTTGTGCTACTCCACTATTTCTTTCTCCCCAGGTTTTGATTCTTCTTCATCCGGCGCATCGCCGCGCTTCACGGCTTCCCATATTTGTTCATTTATTTTTTTCATGAGTTTTGAATTTTCTCGAAGATATTGTTTGGCTTTTTCTCTGCCGACACCGAGTTTTTCTTCTCCGAAACTATAACTATTCCCCAATTTTGTAACGACTTTATGGAGAACACCGGTATCAAGAAGGTCGCCCGAAAGGGAAATGCCTTCATTATACATAATATCAAATTCGGTGGTTCGAAACGGCGCGGCAACTTTGTTTTTCACGACTTTTGCTTTCACTCGATTCCCAATTACTTTGTCTCCTTGTTTTATTTGTGCGCTCCGGCGAACCTCAATGCGGATGGATGAATAAAATTTGAGCGCCGTGCCGCCGGTGGTGGTTTCCGGATTCCCAAAGAAGACGCCGATTTTTTGTCTGGTTTGGTTGATAAAAATAACCACGGTTTTTGTTTTGCTCACAATACCGGTCAACTTGCGCAAAGCCTGGCTCATGAGGCGCGCCTGGAGTCCCATGTGCGACTCTCCCATTTCTCCTTCTATTTCCGCTTTTGGCACAAGCGCCGCGACCGAGTCAACCACCACCACGTCAACGGCATTTGAACGGACGAGGGTTTCCAGAATTTCCAGCGCCTGTTCTCCGGTGTCAGGTTGGGAAATAAGAAGGTTGTTGACGTCAATACCTATTTTTTTCGCGTAGTCCGGGTCGAGCGCGTGTTCCGCGTCAATAAACGCGGCAATGCCGCCTTGGCGCTGTACTTCGGCAATAACATGCTGAGCCAGCGTGGTTTTTCCGCTCGCTTCCGGTCCAAATATTTCTATCACTCTTCCGCGGGGCACGCCGCCAACGCCAAGCGCAATGTCCAAGGAAACAGACCCGGTCGACACGGCCTCGACCTGCATGGCAGAGGCTTCTCCAAATTTCATAATGGCATTTGCGCCATATTTTTGTTTGATTTGATCAATCGCGGTTTCCGCCGCTCGAAATTTTGCTTTGACTTCTTCCGTGACAGGCGACGATGTTTTTGACATAGAATTGATAGAGTCAATATTGAGAGTAAGACATCAGTTTTTTTGGTTTTAAAAAAGAGGGAATAATCCTCTTCGTGGGGTAGCATAGCGGAAGACAAAGTACTGTGTCAACTCCTTTGTGCGCCCCCTCCTTTTGGTGCATTACATAGGGTTACGGGTTACGAAATGAGAATTGTGACGGGGTTCGAACCGTAACGTGCCGTGTTTCCGTTTTGGTTTTTCCGTATTTCTTTTTTGCGGAAATGATAATGGTATTGACTCCGACGCCAAGGTCAAGCTGTTCTTCAAATTGGCCGTTATTTTTATTTACGATTTCTTTTCCATTGATAAATACCGACACTTCTTTTTCAGTTTCGCCTTGAATAACGAGCGATCGGTTTTCGGTGATCATTCCATCGGTTGGGGAATGTACGGTCAGCGTGGGCGGCTCCACAATATGTTTCACCTGGAGTCCGAGATATCCAATCAGCGAAAGCACAATCATTGCCGTGACTGTGGATCGGATAAGCTGTGGCAAGTTATGAAAATACATTGATCGAACCGGCGGCGCAGGATGCGTATGGCGTGTTTGGTCCGCGGATGGTATTTCTTCGCGGAGATATTGATGAATAAACGGGTCGGGGTGAATGCCGAGCGCCGTCAGATATGTTTTGATAAAATTTTTTTGATACAGCGGAGATACCGGCAAATCATCAAATCGGCATTCTTCCAATGCGCGCAGATACTGTGTGTTGATTCTCGTTTTTTTTGAGAGCGAATCGAGCGATATTCCCGCCGCTTCGCGCGCTTCCTTGAGCCGAATACAGATGCGTTTGCTCTCTTCAATTTCTTTTTTGACAAACATGGACATAGGGGGCGTTCATTTGGCTATGAGTATATCAGAGAATGGAGGCATGCTTCAAGTAAACGATCGCGTGTCTCCTCTCCCATCTTCCGGCTCTGTGTCATCGTCTTTCTCTTCTTGGCTCTCTTCTTCGTCTTGCATGCCTTCTTCATCCGCGCCATCTTCTTCCGCGTACACGCTTTCCTCGTCGGCCTCCCCCAAAGGCGGGGTGGTATTTTCTTTTTGTGTGCGAGGATGAAGAGAAGGACGCGTGTATACATTATATTGGCCAGCTTCTTCCATCATGCCATCATCAATGTCAGTTTCGGTCACTAAAATTTCTCTTGGTTTTGCCCCTTCTCCAGGGCCAATGATCCCCGCGTCTTCCAACTCATCCAAAATTCTTGCCGCCCGCGCGTATCCGATTTTCAGTCGGCGCTGAAGAAATGATGCGCTGGCTTTTCCGGCCTGAAGAATGGCTTTTTTGGCCTCTTCAAAGAGCGGATCCTGATCGTCGGTCGGGCCGCCAAACATATTGACCGTTCCTCCTTGTTTGCCGACAATCGAATCAATATAGATGGGTTCCTCATCGCCGCGCAGATATTCGACGATTCTCCCGACCTCTTCTTCGGAAATAAAGGCGCCTTGGATACGGACCGGTTTGCTTAATTCCGCCGTCGCAAAGAGCATGTCGCCGCGGCCAATGAGTTTTTCCGCCCCGGGAGTATCGAGAATGGTGCGGGAATCGATAAGAGATGCCACCGAAAACGCAATACGGGTGGGGATGTTTGCCTTCATGAGTCCGGTAATGACGTCAACGCTCGGACGCTGGGTGGCAAGAATGAGATAAATGCCCACTGCTCGCGCCATTTGCGCCAGACGAATAATACCAGCCTCGACTTCGTTCGCCGCGGTCGCCATGAGATCCGCAAGTTCATCAATAATAAAGATGATATGCGGCAGTTTTTGCTTTGGGAATTTTCGATTATAGGAATGAATGTCGCGGCTTCCGTTTTGAGAAAGCACTTCAAACCGGCGATCCATTTCGCCAATCGTCCACTTTAATGCATTAATGGTTTTTTGCGTGTTTGTGATAACAGGAGTCAGAAGGTGCGGAATGCCATTATAGAGTGTCAGTTCGACGCGTTTTGGGTCAACCATAATCATGCGAAGCGTCTCCGCCGTATTTTGGTAGAGGAGACTCATGATAATCGTGTTCACGCACACCGTTTTTCCGGATCCGGTTGCGCCGGCAATAAGGAGGTGGGGCATTTTGGGCAGGTCCGCAAACCATACTTTGCCGGCGACATCTTTTCCAAGCGCAATCATAAGGTTGTGCGGCCGATTTTGAAATTCTTTTGCTTCCAACAGCTCTTTCAAAGAGACCATGGCCGCCTTTTGATTTGGCACTTCAATGCCGACGAGAGATTTTCCCGGGATAGGGGCCTCAATACGGATGGGGTGCGCCGCAAGCGCCAAAGCGAGGTCGTTTGAAAGGGTGGTAATTCGGGACAACTTTACTCCTTTTGCCGGCTTGAGCGAATATTGCGTCACGGTGGGGCCTACCCGTACTTCTCCCATGTCCACATCAATATGAAATTGGGCCAGCGTATCCTTGATAATTTCCGCGTTTGCCTGAATATCTCCGCTCGTTGGCTTGCCGCGTTTGCTTGACAACAGAGAAAGAGAAGGCGGACTTTTGACAATCACATGCTGTGTCCAATCTGTTTCTTGGGGGGGTGCCGGAGGATGTTGTCTGTCTCGGTATACGGCGCCTTCTTCTGCGCCCGGCGTTTCTGTTTCGTCAGCTTCGATTTCTTCTTCATCCGGTTCAATGTGTTTGGTAAAAAATTGTCTTTTGGGTTCCCGGATGTCTTCCGTGTCTTCTTCATATGCGTCATCAGTTTCTAATTCGGAATCTTCTTCGTAGTCTCCCCCAACCGTCACATTGGATGATTGAGACGGAGCAAAGAGTTTTTTTCCAGCGTGTGCCATGGTTGTTCCGGCGCGATGGATATGGGGAAAGAGATTTTTGAAAAATGCGGCAAGTTGTGGAAAAGAAATATTGAACATTAAAAGAACAGAAACCAGTGTCAATCCGATAAGAATGACGATACTCGCAATAGCGCCAAGATAGCTCTTGAGCGGCCACGCCCCCATGCCAAAGATGCCTCCGCCATGGCCTTCCAGCGCTTCACGCCACATGGTTTGCGGGTCAAATCCCAAATGAAACAGGCTTGCGAGGGCCAGAAAAAAAATACCCGCCCCGACTGCATGGGTTTTGTGGTATTCGTATGTTTTTTCTTGCACAATAAACCACACCATGACGAGGATGACGGCAGGCGCCGCAAATCGTATCGATCCAAACAAAAAGCTCAACACCCATTCATCGAGCACAATGCCGATGGTTCCTGCTTTGTCAAAAAAGCTGAGTATCATGATCACTGCGGCAATACCGAGAAGGACGGCAATAATACCGCGAGAAATGTCCGGATCGTGGCGTGTCTGCGTGTATTTTTTTTGTCGGGCCATAGTTTCTTATAAGGGGACGAAAGAATAGCGTCATTGTATCATATTTTATGATGGTGAGCATGCTGTGGACAGATTGGGCATTTTTTTTGTGCGTCGGCGCGAAAAGTTCCTTTTTTAGCTTTGTAGAGGAAAAAAATATCTTTTCTTGACAAGAACGTGTCCACATGTTTCTGTTTGACAGAATGGAGAGACCATAGTATGATACGCCCGTCATGAAATGTTGCGAGTTTTCATGAGACATTCTCAACACGTACACGCCGCCCGCCGCTTGGCTTTTTGTCTGAAACAGATCTCTTCAAGAAGAGAATGAAGCGTTCGTGTGCAAGGCAGTTCCCATGCACATGCAGATCGTTTATTCTTTAGCACAATAACACACCGCAACTCCCAAACAAAAAGGGATTTTTTTGTTATCCAGCAATACAAAATAATATTTTCTTGTATGCCCATTTTTCGACGTCAACCCAAAAAGGCCACAGAACGAAAATTTTTTACAGAAACCAGAGACTCCCTGCCTCTTCCCGATCTTACGGAAATTCAAAAAAAATCGTACGATTGGTTTTTAAAAAAAGGAGTTGCGGAATTATTTGAAGAAATTTCTCCCTTGACCGATTTTACCGGAAGAGACTTGGAACTCTTTTTTGAAACCTATTATATTGACGAGCCGAAATTTGACGAAGTGACGTGCCGGGAAAAAAATATCAGCTTTGAGGCGCCTCTTCGAGTCAATGTCCGTCTTTCCAACAAACGCACGGGAGAAGCCTCCACGCAAGAAATTTATTTGGGAGACATCCCAATTATGACCAATCGCGGGACGTTTATTATCAACGGCATTGAGCGCGTGGTCGTGTCCCAGCTCATTCGGAGCGCAGGGGCATTTTTTACCGCGAGCACGGTTCGCGGCAGACGATATTATGGCGCAAAAATTATTCCCAATCGCGGAGCATGGATTGAAATAGAAACCGACCAGAATAATGTCATCTGGGTCAAAGTGGATCGCAAAAGAAAAGTCGCGGCAACGTCTGTGTTGCGCGCATTTGGCATGGGAGGCGGTGACGACATTGCGCGCGCTTTTGAGACGGTCAACACGCACCCGAATATCGATTTTGTTGAAGCGACGCTCAAGAAAGACGCGGCGACCAATGAAGATGAAGGGTTGATTGAAGTCTATCGCCGTATTCGTCCCGGCGATTTGGCCACCGCCGATAATGCGCGCAGTCTGATTCATTCCATGTTTTTCAATTTTGATCGGTATGATCTTGGGCGAGTCGGCGTGTATAAGTTTCACACCAAGTTTGATCTCAAATTAACGGATGACGCGTTTGATCACAAAGAACAGCGCGTTTTATCGCTCAACAAATTATTGCTCGTCCTTCAAGAAGTGGTTCGCTTGAATGTCACGCAGGAAGAGCCCGACGATATCGATCACCTCGGCAACCGCCGCATCCGAGCGGTGGGTGAATTGGTTCAGAATCGTTTTCGCGTGGGCCTTGCGCGCATGGAGCGCATCATCAAAGATCGCATGAGCACCTATGAATTGGAATCATTGACGGCAAACAAATTGATCAACGCGCGTCCGGTTATCGGGGCCGTTCGCGAATTTTTTATGAGTTCGCAGTTGTCGCAGTTTATGGATCAGATCAATCCGTTGGCAGAGCTCGAACACAAACGCCGCGTGAGCGCGCTTGGCCCCGGCGGGTTATCGCGCGATCGAGCCGGATTTGAAGTGCGTGACGTGCATACCACCCACTATGGCCGCATTTGTCCGATTGCAACACCGGAAGGACCGAATATCGGATTGGTGGGCCATTTGGCCAGTTTTGCAAAAATGAATAATTTTGGGTTTTTGGAAACACCCTATCGAAAAGTGGTGCGCGACGTTCCAAACGAAGCGCGGTTCACCGAAGGAGAAACTGCTCGGGATGCCGTAAAAGGAATCGTTGACGCAGGACAGCGCATCACCAAGGAAATTGCAAAAAAATTGGAAGCGCAAAAAAACCATGCAACGGTTGCGGTCAAACCGCGCGTCACAAATGAGATTGTATTTTTAAATTCCTTTCAGGAAGAGCGTGTCATAACCGCGAGCGCGACCATGCCCCTTGATGCGGATGGGTTCTTTTTGGTTGAACGCGTCCCGGCCCGCGTCTACGGCGCCCCTTCTGTTGTGTCGATTGATCGCATTGATTATCTCGACGTGGCGTCAAATCAAATTTTGAGTATTGCGACCAGCCTTATTCCGTTTTTGGAACACGATGACGCCACACGCGCCCTTATGGGAACAAATATGCAGAGGCAAGCGGTGCCGTGCATCTCCGCCGATGCGCCCTTGGTTGGAACGGGCGTGGAGCGTCAAGCGGCGGCAAACAGCGGATATGTGCTGTTTGCCGATCAGGACGGAGAAATCACAGAAGTGGATAGCGCGCATATTGTTCTCACCACGAAAAAAGGCGAATCGTTCACGTATCGATTGAATAAATTTGTCCGTTCAAACGCATCAAGTTGTATCAACCAGCGCCCCACCGTTGTCTTGGGACAAAAAGTAAAGAAAGGGCAGGCCTTGTGCGATGGCCCGGCCATTGATAACGGCGAACTTGCCTTGGGGCAAAATGTTCTTGTCGCGTACATGGTATGGGATGGATATAATTATGAAGACGCGATTATTATTTCCGAGCGGTTAGTCCAGCAGGATCGATACACGTCCATTCATATTGAAGACTACACGACCGATGTCCGTGAAACAAAATTGGGTCCGGAAGTGGTGACCAGCGATATTCCAAACGTCAGTGAAGAAAAATTAAAAAATTTGGACTCGGAAGGCATCGTTCGTATCGGCGCTGAAGTGCATTCCGGCGACATTTTGGTTGGAAAAATTACGCCGAAAGGCGAAACGGAATTAACGCCGGAAGAGCGACTGCTTCGCGCCATTTTTGGAGAAAAAGCGCGCGATGTGCGGGATTCTTCTCTCTATCTTGAACATGGAGAACATGGAAAAGTGGTTGACGTCAAAGTATTTTCCGCAGAAGAAGGTGACCGTCTTCAGCCCGGCGTTATCAAACAAGTGCAAACCACGATTGGCGACCTCCGCAAAATTCAAGTGGGAGACAAGATGGCCGGACGCCATGGAAATAAGGGCGTTATTTCCCGCGTGGTTCCGGTTGAGGATATGCCGTTTTTGGACGATGGCACGCCGGCCGACATTATTTTGTCCCCTCTCGGGGTCATTTCTCGTATGAACTTGGGGCAATTGCTCGAAACCCACCTGGGGCTTGCCGCAAATGCCAAAGGGTATACGGCCGCAACGCCAACGTTGAATGGCATCCACGAAGAACAAATCAAACAGGAGTTGGCAAGCGCCGGCTTCCCGACGGATGGAAAATTACAGCTCTACGATGGACGAACCGGCGAACCGTTTGACCACAAAACAACCGTCGGATACAACTATATGCTAAAGCTGAACCATATGGTGGAAGATAAAATTCACCAGCGCTCGATTGGACCGTATAGTTTGATTACTCAGCAACCATTGGGCGGAAAAGCGCAGTTTGGCGGACAGCGTTTTGGAGAAATGGAAGTATGGGCGCTTGAAGCCTATGGCGCGGCGCATACCCTGCAAGAAATGCTGACCATCAAATCCGACGATGTGCCGGGACGATCCAAGGCATACGAAGCGATTATCAAGGGCCAAGCTATTAGCCGCGTCAATCTTCCCGAATCGTTCAATGTGTTATTAAAAGAATTAAAAGGATTGTGTCTTGACGTCCAGCTTCTTGCCAAGGACGGTGATGGGTATGTGCCGGTCGAAGACGCACGGACACGCGCGTCCGCAGGGTTATATGCTCGCGATACGTACGAAGAGAATACAACGCGCGACGGGACAAACGCCTAATTACTTTTTCTTACCGTATAACTCCTTCTTCTATGACACGCGACGCTATTCATTCTATGGAATTTGACGTTTTGGCGCTCAAAGTCGCTTCGCCCGACACCATTCGCAAATGGTCTTTCGGCGAAGTCAGCAAGCCCGAAACCATTAATTATCGAACCCAAAAGCCGGAAAAGGGCGGGCTGTTTGCCGAAGAAATTTTTGGACCGACCAAAGATTGGGAATGTTATTGCGGAAAGTATAAAAAGATCCGGTATAAAGGCATTGTGTGCGACAAGTGCGGCGTTGAGGTGACGCATTCCATTGTTCGGCGCGATCGCATGGGGCATATTGAACTGGCAACGCCGGTTTCTCATATTTGGTTTTTGCGATCCATTCCTTCCAAAATCGGCCTTATTTTGGATTTGTCCATTCAGGCGCTCGAGCGGGTGATTTATTTTGCATCCTTTATCATTTCCCGCGTGGACGAAGCCGGTGTTGCCGACGTGCACGCCGAATTGAAAAAAGAATACAAAACAAAAGTAAAACAAATTGAACATGAATACGAGCAAAAACGCAGTGCCGCTGAAACAGAAAAAAAGAAGGCCGCGGAGTTCAAAGCCATTGAAAAAGAAAAGGAGAAAAAGATGAAAGCCCTGGAAGAAGATCTGAAGGCCGCGGAACAAGAACTCAAGGAAATCCGCATCTTAAATATCATTTCAGAAAATCGCTATCAGGAACTGTCGCTCCGCTATGGGCATTTGTTTGACGCGGGAATCGGCGCGGGTGCCATCTGCGCCCTGCTTGAAAAATTGGATTTGTCCGAAACCGCCAAGCGCCTTGAACACGAAATTGAAAAAAGCAAAGGCGCCAAGCGGGATCGATTGGTACGGCGAACCAAATTGGTTAAAAGTCTCTTAAAAAATCAAATTCGTCCGGAATGGATGACCTTGACGGTTATTCCCGTGATCCCGCCGGATTTGCGGCCCATGGTTGCTCTTGACGGGGGACGATTTGCGACAAGCGACCTCAACGATTTGTATCGCCGCGTGATCAACCGAAACAACCGGTTGAAACGATTGCTGGAATTGAATGCGCCCGAAGTGATTTGCCGCAACGAACGGCGGATGCTCCAGGAAGCGGTGGATGCGCTTATTGATAACAATGCCCGAGCCAGTAAAACCGTGACAGCGTCAACCGGACAAAAAAGACAGTTGCGTTCCCTTGCCGACGTCTTGAAAGGAAAACAAGGACGGTTTCGGCAAAATTTGCTTGGGAAACGCGTGGATTATTCCGGCCGTTCGGTTATTGTGGTCGGACCAAAATTGAGAATGAATGAATGCGGATTGCCAAAACGCATGGCGCTTGAGCTTTTCAAACCATTTGTCATGTCCGAGGTTATTAAAAAAGAGCTGGCCCACAATGTGCGGAGCGCTTCCCGTTTTATTGAATCAAACGCGCCCGAAATTTGGGACATTTTGGAATTGCTCACCAAGCAAACACGCGTGCTTCTCAACCGCGCGCCAACCCTGCACCGCCTGGGTATTCAGGCATTTCGTCCGCGGTTGGTTGAAGGAAAAGCGATCCAATTGCATCCATTGGTTTGTCCTGCCTTTAACGCGGACTTTGATGGAGATCAAATGGCGGTTCACTTGCCGCTGACGGATGAAGCAAAACAAGAGGCGGAAATGCTTATGAGCGCCGAAAAAAATATTTTGAAGCCGTCCACCGGCTCTCCGGTGACGACGCCTCAGCAAGATATTGCGTTAGGATCATATTATCTCACCAAATATAGAGAAGATGACGCGGCAGAGCAGAAAAAATATTTTTCATCCGTGACGCAGGCGAAGTTTGCGTACAAAAATCGGATGATTTCGCTCAAAGAACGCATTGTGGTTCGTTTTTCTGACATGTCCAAATTTTCTGTGGAGCAGGGGTCCCTCGTCGAGACATCAATTGGACGTGTTTTTTTCAATGCCATTTTGCCGGATAAATTGCCGTACTACAATGAAACCATCACCAAAAAACACTTGAGCGCGATTATTCAGCTTCTTTTGGAACTCTACGGGCAAGAAGAAACCGCGAACGTATTGGATAACATGAAAGATCTTGGGTTTAAATATGTGACCAAATCGGGATATTCATTGGGGATGGATGACTTCGCGCATATTAAAGAAAAATCCGCGCTTCTTGAAGAAGGAGACAAGCAAATTGAAATGGTTCAAGAGCAATACCAAGAAGGGTTGCTGACGGACTCGGAACGGCACAGCAAAGTTTTGGAAATCTGGACGGAAATAAAAGATCGCGTGGTCTCTCACAATAAAGAAGGACTCGATAAAGATGGATCGGTTTTTGCCATGATTGATTCGGGCGCTCGCGGAAGCTGGGGACAGCTTGGCCAAGTTATTGGCATGAAAGGTCTCGTGGCGTCTCCGAGCGGAGAAATTATTGAGTTGCCGGTGAAAGGAAATTTTAAAGAAGGGTTTGATGTCCTCGAGTTTTTCATTTCAAGCCATGGCACGAGAAAAGGGCTTTCGGACACCGCGCTTCGAACCGCCAATGCCGGATATTTAACAAGACGATTGGTTGACGTGGCACAGGATGTCGTGATTATGAAAGACGACTGCGGAGACACGGTCGGGGAAGTATTTACGAAAGAGCAGTCGGAACAGATGGGGCAAACGCTTGCGGATCGCGTTCTCGGGCGGTTTGTGCTTGAAGATGTGAAAGACGGCCGCAAGACACTGATCAAAGCGGGGGATGTCGTCACGGAAGAAATGGGGCGGCAAATTCAGCAAAAGGGAATTGAATCGATTCGCGTGCGAAGCGTTCTGCAATGTTTGATTCCCAAAGGAATTTGCATAAAATGTTACGGATTTGATTTGGCGCTCAACAAAGTGGTGAAGATGGGAACCGCGGTCGGCATTGTCGCCGCGCAATCCATTGGAGAGCCTGGGACACAGCTCACCATGCGAACGTTTCACCTTGGAGGTATTGCTGGTGGCGATATCACACAAGGCTTGCCTCGCGTGGAAGAGTTGTTTGAAGCGAGACGGCCAAAACGGAAAGCCGTTTTGTCGGAAGTCTCTGGCGTTATTGAAATTGAAGATGCGGATGGAAAGATCATTACAGGCCCAACCGGCAGGAAAATTTTTGAAGGCAGACGAGGACAGAAAATCATTAAGGTCCATTTTGAAGGTCTTGACGAAGTAGCGATAAAAGTAAAAAAGGAAGATGAAGTCAAGGCAGAAGAAGGGCAGAAAGTAAAGAAAGGCGACGTGTTATTGGTTCGCGGAAGTTCTGGTGAAGAAGTGCTGGCCGCGTACCCCGGGAAGGTTCGTCTTGATGAAGGGAAAATTATACTGTCCTATGAAGGAAAACATTCGAAAGAATATATTATTCCGCTCGGATACAAATTATGGGTCAAAGACGGGGACGCCGTTGAAAAGGGAGATCAGCTGACCGAAGGAAGCGTCGATCTTCATGAATTGTTTGATCTCAAAGGACGCGACGCGGTCCAGCGGTATATTCTTTCGGAAATCCAGGAAATTTATGCGTCCCAAGGACAGCGATTGAACGATAAGCATATTGAAATTATCATCCGCCAAATGTTTAGCCGCATGTATATTGAAGATCCGGGCGATACCGATTTGTTGCCGGGTGAAACCGTGGAGCGCGCGCAATTGCTTTTGGCCAATGAGGACACAAAAAAAATAAATGCCGCATCGGCAAAGGGACGGGTGTTGTTTCTTGGAATCAGCAAGGTTTCTCTTTCAACGCAGAGTTTCCTTTCCGCCGCTTCGTTTCAGGAGACATCCAAGGTACTTATCAACGCGGCCATTACCGGCAAGATTGATCCACTTGACGGGCTGAAAGAAAATGTGATTATCGGTCGGCTGATTCCGGCGGGGACCGGGTTTAAGGAAAAAGGCGAATAGCCCGCCAAGGGCACACGTCATCGAAAAGTCCCCGGCCCGGGACTTTTTTTGTCCACTGGTTGGGGTATACTACTCCTTGTTCTTTGGCGCTTCATTATAGTAATAGTATATGAGCGGACATTCTAAATGGCATAATATCCAGGCAAAAAAAGGCAAAGCCGACGCTACGAGGAGCAGTATGTTTACCAAGCTCTCCCGCGCAATTACCATGGCCGCGCGGCAAGGCGGTGGCGATCCGGAGATGAATTTTTCGTTGCGTCTTGCTGTAGACAAAGCAAAAGAGACAAATGTTCCGAGAGAAAATATCGAACGCGCGATCAAACGCGGTACCGGCGAATTGACAGATACGGCGGAATTACATGAGGTTTTGTATGAAGGATTTGGTCCGGGCGGTGTGGCGGTTCTTATTGACACCGTCACCGACAACACCAATCGAACCGTTTCTGACGTGAAGCATCTCTTGTCAAAGCATGGCGGGTCCTTGGGCGGTCCGGGAAGTGTTTTGTGGCAATTTACCCGTTCTGGCGTGATCCGGTTTTCTTCAAAAACAAAACAGCAGTTTTCCGATTGGGACGCGGCGCAACTCGCGTGCATGGACGCGGGCGCCGAGGATATTTTGGACTCTCCGGAGGGCGCGGAAATTATGACGCCCTACACCAAACTCCAATCGGTGTTGCGCGCACTTGCCCCGTTTGGCATTGTGGCGGATGATTCGGGTTTGGAGTGGCACGCAAAAGAAATCATCACCGTGGATAGAGAGGCAGAAGAACAGCTTGATGCGCTCTACAGTGCGCTTGAAGCATTGGATGATGTCCGTGGCGTTTTCACCAATCTCGCATAACAATAATTGTGTATTCATGTCCTCCGTCAAACCGTCGCAACGCATTCTCGGTATTGATCCCGGCTTTGGCAGGGTTGGGTTTGGCGTCATTGAGGGATCGGGACATGCATGGAAAAGTATTGACTATGGATGTATCGAAACACAGCCGTCATCTGATTTTTTATCTCGCCTGGAAACCATACACAAAGAAATAACAAAAATTCTTGGCCGACATCATCCAACGCACGCCGCGGTGGAGCAATTGTTTTTTGCCAAAAATGCCAAAACCGCGATTCAGGTTGGCGAAGCCCGCGGAACTATTTTACTGACATTGCAACAAGCCGGTCTTCCTATTTTTGAATACACGCCGCTTCAAGTGAAACAGGCGGTGACCGGCTATGGAAAAGCGGATAAAAAACAAATTCAGGACATGGTTCGGCTCACGCTTCATCTTCCAAAAATGCCTCTCCAGGACGACGCGGCCGATGCGCTCGCGGTGGCGCTGACGTGTGGTGTGAGTCTCACGTTTTTTGAAAAAACAAACAAATCCTCTTGATTTTCTCTTTTTTGTGTGGTAAGAACAAACCACTCCTTTTTGTTTTCTTCACTTTTTTTGGTAAGAGGAGGTTTGTCGTGGGCGACGAAAAAAAAGGGAACGGGCGTCTGCGCCACCTGACCCACATCCCGCCAGGGCCGGCAGGGGTGGTCCTGGTCCAGATCCTAGGGATCTCGGATCAGGCGATCTGGTATGCGCTCTGGGCAGTTGCTGGAGTACTTTTTTTCGTTTTTGAAGTTCTCCGGCATGGCTTCCGGTGGCTTCAACGGCGGTTCCCGGGGACACATTTTGAGTGGTATACGCGTGTCGAGGCGTGGGCGCTTCGGCACGGGTGGTTGCGTGAAGTTGAGGTGGATAGCCTCACCGCGCTGACCACGTATTCGGTCGGCATCGCGATTACGTTCGCGCTGTTCGGCCGAATTCCGACGCTGATCGGTCTCCAGGTCCTGGCCTTGGGCGATCCGTTCGCCCGCGAGGTCGGGATGGAGGCAAAGCGCCGCGGGCGGGCGCACAAATTGTACAACGGCAAAACATGGGAGGGAGCTCTCGGTTTTGTCGTCGCGAGCATGGCCATGCTCGTCGCCATCGACATCCTCCACATCTGGTGGCCGCTGTTCCATCAGTTTGGGTGGCGGATCGTCGCTGTCGAGCTTCTGGCCGTTCTCGCTGGCGCGCTTGTCGAAGTGTTCGCCAAGCGCTATGACAACATCTGGATCCCGCTCGCCTCGGCGAGTGTGGTCTGGGTGTTGCTATGAGAAATAAAAAGGGGAAAAAGGAACGCCGCTTCGGAAATGAGGCGGCGTGTGTGTTTTACGCTTGACAAACGAAACCCCGCTTGCTATACTTCTTTCGTCTTTTTATTCCCCTAACCGGGTCGGACCTGGGAGTTCTTGGTTTCAAGAACAATCATGCTCGCCCATGGCCCGATAATATCGCAGGCATGTATGCTTTCAAAAAAGAAAAAGCAGGGAATTATCAAAAAATATCAAACGCACGAAGGCGACACAGGGTCGTCCGAGGTGCAGGTTGCGATTTTGAGCGCGGAAATTGACGAACTCATAGCTCATTTGAAGTCGCACCACAAAGATCATTCCTCCCGAAGAGGACTTCTCAAAAAAGTGGGAGAACGACGGCGTTTGCTTCGATATTTGAAAAAAGAAAATCAGAAAGCCTACGAAGAATTGGTCAAAAAACTCAAATTGAAACAGGCAAAAACATTACAAAAGGCGCAACAACCTTCCGTCGCGGAAGACGGTCTTGACGCCGAAAGTCTTGAAGAGAATGATACAGAAAACGAATAATCGAAATCCTTTGAAACACCCCGACCAACGCGTGGGGGTGTTTATTGATGTGCAGAATATGTATTATTCTGCGCGCAATGTCCATGGAAAAAAAGTCAATTTTGGCAATATTGTCAAAGAGGCGGTTGCAGGCCGAAAGCTGATTCGCGCTATTGCGTATGTCATTCGGACCGAGTCAAAAGAGGAATTGCCCTTTTTTGAAGCGCTCTACAACTTGGGTATTGAAACGCGGGAAAAAGATTTGCAGGTATTTACGACCGGCACCAAAAAAGCCGATTGGGACGTGGGGTTAGCCGTTGACGCCATTCGTCTTGCCCCCACGCTCGATGCGGTCGTGATTGTGTCCGGAGACGGGGATTATTTGCCGCTGGTAGAATATCTCCAAAAAAGTTCGGGAAAGCAAGTGGAAGTTGTCGCGTTTAGCGAAACGACGTCCAGCAGATTGTTGGAAGAGGCGGATGATTTTTTGGATTTGAGCGGACAGAAAGAAAAGTTTTTGATAGGAGAAAAAAAAGAAGATCGGAGGACGAAGTAATTTATTCACGCGCTGGTCGGAAGACATCTAGGTCCGTACGGATCTATCGTATTCTGATCAGCCGACAAGATGGTTGATCTATGCTCAACATAAAACAGTGGTCGCTCGAGTGGGGCGGACGGAAGCTTACCGTTGAAGTAGGAAAATTTGCGCTTCAGGCCGATGCCTCGTGCACGGTGCAGTATGGAGATACGGTCATGATGGCGACCGTTGTCAAAAGTTCCGGCATTCGGGAAGGGATTGATTATTTTCCTTTGCTGGTTGACTTCGAAGAAAAATTATACGCGGCCGGGAAAATAAAAGGATCGCGCTTTATCAAACGTGAAGGCAGGCCGAGCGACGATTCGATTCTTTCGGGCCGCCTGATTGATCGCGCGATTCGTCCATTGTTTGACGAGCGCGTTCGCAATGATATTCAAGTGATTGTCACCGCTCTTTCAGTTGACGGCGAGAATGATTCCGCGCTCGTTGGACTTATTGCCGCAAGCGTTGCATTGTCCATTTCGCCGATTCCATGGAGCGGGCCCATTGCGGCCGCCCGTGTCGGCCGCGCAAAAGATGGAGCGTATGTTCTCAACGTCACCGATCAGCAAATGGAATTGGGAGAGAGTGATTTGGATCTCGTGGTTGCAGGAACTCCCGACAAGCTTATTATGACCGAAGCGGGCGCGCGGGAAGTTCCGGATACGGTCATGGTTGAGGCCATGCGCTGGGGATCCGAACAGGTGCGTCCGGTGTTGGATTTGATTTTTGCAATTCAAAAAGAAATCGGCTCGGCAAAAGAAATGCCGCCTGCTGTTGCCGACGACCAGCGTGGCGTGGAGGATTCGGCGGAAGAGCACATTCGCCGCGCGGCCAAGGCGTTTGTTACAGACAATGCGGACCGCATGATTTTTGATTCTCCCAAGGTTTCTCGCGCGGAGCGAAAAGCAATGGTGGAATCCATCAAAACAGCGCTGAAACAGCACCTTCTCGAAAAAGGTTTTGCAGAGGGAGATCTCGCGGTTGGTCTCAATAAAATAAAAGAATATGTATCCGACGAAATCAGCAAAAGAATTTTGGACAAAGAACAGCGGTTGGATGGCCGGTCGTTGACCGACATTCGAGAATTGCAAATGAATATTGATTTATTGCCTCGCGTGCACGGGTCGGGCATGTTTATGCGCGGCGACACCCAGGTGCTTTCGATTGTCACACTGGGCGCGCCGGGAGATGTTCAAACACTCGATGGCATGGAAGAAGAAGGAACCAAGCGATACATGCACCATTACAACGACGCGCCATTTACGTATGGCGAAGCCCAACCCCTCCGGGGTCCGGGCCGGCGGGCCATTGGCCATGGCGCTTTGGCCGAGCGCGCGCTCGAGCCGGTTTTGCCCACCGAAGAAGCATTTCCGTACGCCATCCGCGTGGTGTCCGAAGTCATGGGTTCAAACGGTTCAAGTTCCATGGCATCCACATGCGGATCAAGCCTTTCTCTTATGGCGGCGGGCGTTCCGATCAAAAAACCGGTCGCGGGAATTGCCATGGGACTTGCATCGGACGATCAAGGCCGATGGAAGATATTGACCGATCTTCAGGACGTGGAAGACGGCAAAGGCGGTATGGATTTTAAAATTACCGGAACCGCTGACGGCGTTACCGCGGTTCAAATGGATACAAAAACAGGGGGCTTGTCGTGGGATATTGTGGAGCAAACATTTTTGCAGGCGCGTGCGGCTCGTTTGGCGATTTTGGCCCATATGGCCAAAACGATTGCGGAGCCGCGTTCTGAACTCTCGCCGTATGCGCCGCGCATTGAAACCGTGCAGATCAATCCGGAAAAAATCGGAGATGTCATTGGTCCTGGCGGTAAGACCATCAAAAAAATTATTGAAGACACGGGAGTACAGATTGATATTGAACAAGACGGACGCGTTTTGATTACGTCTGTTGACGGCGCGGCCATGGAAAAAGCAAAACAAATAATTATTGAGCTGACCAAAGAAATCATGCCCGGCGAAATATATGAGGGAAAGGTTATCCGGCTTGAAGATTTTGGGGCATTTGTCCAGTTATTGCCAAACAAGGACGGCTTGGTGCATGTGAGTGAAATTTCTTGGGAGAGAGTGAACAAGCCAAGTGATGTGTTCCATATTGGCGATGTCGTTCAGGTAAAAGTAAAAGAAATTGATCAGCTTGGCCGAGTGAATTTGACCATCAAAGAGCTCAAGCCAAAACCGGAAGGCTATGTGCCGCCACCGCCCCGCCAACCTGGCGGACCGTCTCGCGGCGGCGGTTTTCGTAGGCCTGGTGGCCCGGGCGGACGAGGCGGATTTCAGCGCAATCGGCCGTAAACATATTCTGTGAACGTCAAACAATCCCGCCGCATGGCGGGGTTGTTTTTTTGTTTTTTTTATGATGTAATACTCGCGATTCCAACCAACAGGAGGTGGATCATGACACGCGACGCGTGTGTCACGGCCGCACTCCTGGTGTTGGTCGTGGCGAATTTTTTTGGAGGTTTGTGGGAACTGGTTGTTTTGTTCCCGGATTCCTCCGTTGTTTTTTCTTTGGTTCGGGGATTGATGTATGTGGGCGTTCTTCTCGCCCTTCCCCTGCTTCCTCTCCTGAAATGGAGAGAAGCACGGCGATGGGGAGCGCTCCGGACGCTCGCGTTGCCTGCCATTGCCGGTCTCTGCGTCTATTACGCAGGGTGGGGACTCGCGGACGGCGCGCGTCCTTGGTCGGCTCTTGTCGGCTTTGTCCTCTTCGCCGTGGGCTTTGCGTTCCGTACATGGGCGCAGGTGACGCTTGGCGCGAACTGGACGCCGGCAGTGAAGACGCCGGCGACACTCGTCACCCACGGGCCGTACGCGATCGTCCGCCATCCGATTTACAGCAGTTATCTGCTCGTCGGTTCGGGCGTTTCGTTTATGGTCGGTTCGTGGGCGCTTGCGGTCGCAACCGGCCTTTATATCCTCAATTCGCTCTGGCGAATTCGAGAGGAAGAGGCCGAAGTCGAGCGGCGGTTCCCGGAGTATCGCGCGTATCGGACGCGCGTTCCGGCGGTATTCCCCCACGTTCGAAGGAGACGACAGCCCTGACTGCCTTATATCACTGTCAGGATAGCAAGGCAGTCAGATGGAGGTTATTATAAAAATGCCGAGGTGGCGAAATTGGTAGACGCACTTGCTTTAGGAGCAAGCGGAGCAATCCTTGGGAGTTCGATTCTCCCCCTCGGCACATGCATATGATAGAACTTCTTGCCGCGTCAGACGATGAAAATATCCCTGTCATTGATCTTCATGCCGCAGAAACAACTCATGACGCGCTCGATCAATTGGAGAGCGGATTATTTTTGTTTTCTCAAAAGAAAGAACCATATTGTCGCGTTGTCCATGGAATTGGCGGCGGCATTTTGAAGGAAGCGGTTCATACCGCGCTTAAAGAAAGTCCTCTCGTAAAGGACTTTTGTCTTTCCTTCGATGGAGGGAGCACCATGGTCGGGTTCTATGACGAATAGAGCAAATATGCTGTTGATGAAAACAATCCGATTCGGGGTTTTTAATAGTGGTATGGTTTGTTTTTTATTATAGTGGCGACGCGATAAAGTTGCTCAAGCAAAATAATTCGTGTCATTTGGTGTGGAAACGTCAGCGAAGAAAGAGAGACGACATGGTGCGCCTTCGCAATAAGCGAGGGATCCAGTCCAAGCGGTCCGCCAATAATCCAGGTTATTCTTTCGCCGCGAGATGAGAGCGACTCCACAAATGCGGCGAATTCTTTGGAAGAATAGTGTTTGCCTTTTTCATCAAGCGCAACAGTAATATCATTTTTTTTGATATATTTTTTTATTGTTTCCGCTTCTTTTTTTTGGATCTGTTTTTTTTCCGAAACATCGCGGAATGGTTGTTCGGAGAGTTCAGTTATGGTTATCTTGGCGTAGGGCTTCATCCGTTTGAGGTATTCCTGTTCCGCTCCGTTCCAATAGGACTCCTTCAATTTTCCAAGACACGCAATGTGGAGGTTCAGCATAGAAACGCATAGTTTTGTTGAGTATAAGGGAGGGAGTAAAATACTGCAATGAAGCGATTTTTTATCCACACATTTTCCCCAAGGTTTCCTCTTGACAAGGTTTTGAGTCTCAGGTATTATGATGGAGCGTTTAAAATCAATTTCCCTATTGGGGACCATGTCCAAAGAAAATATTTTTTTGCAAGATACTGCTTGGACCTCTGGATATTGTCTGTAACACTTTAAGCCATACAAGCATGTTACTCTCTATCACATTGCAGAGGTTTCAAAGCAGGTAGCCCCCACATTTTTTTGTGGTTGATACCGCTTCCAGGCGGTTTTTTAAAACTCAAATTTTCTCCACGAATGGTTGAACAGAAATATTTTCGCCATTCGTGAGGATGATTTGACACACAAGACAGAAACGTATTGGCCTTTACAATTCAGAACCAGAGTATAATTGTAAGTTTCAAGAAAGCACAATTGTGTGTTTTCGTAGTGCGCAATAAAAGAGCGTACGGTGGATGCCTCGACACGAAATGACGATGAAGGACGTTGCAGGGTGCGAAAAGCCTCGGTGAGATCCCAAGCAATCTTTGACCCGGGGATGTCCGAATGGGGAAACCCCTCCGATGTAATAATCGGAGATCGTGCACTGAATTCATAGGTGCATGAAGAAGACCTGGTGAAGTGAAACATCTCAGTAGCCAGAGGAAAAGAAGACAATCAAAAGACCACTAAATTCTTTGCACGAATTTTTCCCGATGTAAATCGGGATTGATTCGTGATAAAGATTGGTGGTTGTGATTCCCTTAGTAGTGGCGAGCGAACGGGGAAGAGCCTAAACCTATAGTGTATTGTAGCAGATGCAGATAAGTTTCGACTTATTGAGATCTGTTACTCAAAGGACAGGCCGTTGCACTATAGGTGTTGTAGGGTACAACATCGACTACCTGTTATGTCGGTCTTTGTATGAATCTTGTATAGTCGAAGAAGCCTGGAAAGGCACATCATAGAAGGTGATAATCCTGTAGACAAAATACGTTTCATACCAAGAGGTTGTATCCCTGAGTAGGGCGGAACACGTGAAATTCCGTCTGAATCAGCCGCGACTATGCGGTAAGGCTAAATACATTTCGTGATCGATAGTGAACAAGTACCATGAGGGAAAGGTGAAAAGCAGCCCGGTGAGGGCGATGAAATAGTATCTGAAACCGTATGCTTACAATGAGCTGGAGCCCGGCCCCGCAAGGGGTTTAGGGTGACAGTGTTCCTATTGAAGAATGAGCCTGCGAGTATGCTGTATGTTGCAAGCTTAACTCCGTCTCGGAGGTAGGCGTAGGGAAACCGAGTCTTAACGGGCGTTTAAGTAGCATACACATAACCCGAAACCGGGTGAGCAATCCATGACCAGGTTGAACCCCGACGAAAGTCGGGGGGAGGACCGAACCCACGCGCTGTGCAACACGCGGGGATGAGTTGTGGATAGCGGAGAAATTCTAATCGAACTCGGTAATAGCTGGTTCTCCTCGAAATAGCTTTAGGGCTAGCTGTATATGTTCCCTCTGGGGGTAGAGCACTGGATGAGGTCGAGGTCCTTCGGGATACTCACTTCAATCAAACTCCGAATACCAGAGATTAATAATATGCAAGTCAGACAGTGGGGGCTAAGCTTCATTGTCAAAAGGGAAACAGCCCAGATCGCAAACTAAGGTCCCAAAGTCATCACTAAGTGTAAAAGGTGGTGTTAATTCTCATACAACCAGGAGGTTGGCTTAGAAGCAGCCATCCTTTAAAGATAGCGTAATAGCTCACTGGTCAAGAGTTTTCGCGCCGAAAATGTACCGGGGCTAAGTGATGCACCGAAGTTGCGAACCCCGCCGTATGGCGGGGTGGTAGAGGAGCATTCTTATCGCAGTGAAGTCGGACTCGCGAGAGCCGGTGGAGCGATGAGAAGAGAGAATGCAGGCACAAGTAGCAAGAATCCGGATGAAAGTTCCGGACGCCGAAAACCTAAGGTTTCCAGGGCAACGTGAATCGTCCCTGGGTTAGTCGGTCCTAAGGGGAGTCCGTCATCTGGCGGGGTACCCGATGGAAAAGCGGGCTAATATTCCCGCACTTGGTATCGTTTGTTATACAATCCGTATTTCAAAGGCAAGAGCGTTGTATGGCTACACGTTTCGCAAGATAGAGACTGCGTCTTCGGATAATGTCAATTTTTGTTGGAGAAGTACCAAGAAAAGTTTTATAACGTTCGGCGATATCAAACCGTACCGGAAACCGACACAGGTGGGTAGGTCGAGAAGACTAAGGCGCACGAGAGAAACATGGTTAAGGAACTCGGCAAAACAGCGGCCGTAACTTCGGGATAAGGCCTCCCCGATGTCGTCGCAAGACGACTCATCGGGGCGCAGCGAAAGACTCCATGCAACTGTTTACCAAAAACACAGCTCCCTGCGAAAGCGTAAGCTGAAGTATAGGGGGCGATGCCTGGCCAGTGTCAGAACGTTAAGGGGAGAGGTTACCCGGCCCGCAAGGGCCAGGGGAAGCTTTGAACTGAAGCGCTGATGAACGCCGGCGGTAACTATAACCGTCCTAAGGTTGGATGCACTACCTACATATTAGGTAGCGTATCCATGGACTGGGACGGTTATTGAAGAGATTATGGAGTAGCAGAGTTCCAAAAAAAGCTGCCTTAATTTACAGTAATGTAAATAAAGTCCAATCATGGCTATATGCTGGGAATTCAATGACAGTGAATAATCAGCAGGGAAGTCCGTCATTTGGCGGATCCCTCAGAGACCACACGCCGTGCTCCCGATGTATCGGGATGAAGATATGGTCCTTCGCAAAAGGAAGCGAAAAGCGAAATTCCTTGTCGGGTGAACACGTTTCTGTGCGGAAACTATAAACTCGCCCGAAATCATGGTAACATGATAATAAGCATACCGGCTCATAACGGTGAAGCCCTCCTCCCGGTTTAATCGGGACGGGTAATACCGTGGGAAGTCTCCCTCCTTAAAAATAAGGATTGGAGACCCCGTAACGACTGACCCGAAAGGGGAGGACCGATGTCAATCGGTCAACACGCCGGCTCTTATTTTCAAGAGCACTCTATGGAGGTAGGATCCTATATAACAGGATTTGTGGATGGAGAAGGAAGTTTCCTTGTTTCATTTTCAAGACGTTCAGCTATGGTATGTGGTATTGAAGTTCGACCTTCATTTACCGTAAGTCAGCATGAACGCAGTAAAGATATTTTGAGTATTCTGCAAAATTTTTTTGGGTGTGGTTCTGTTCGTTTTAATAGACGAGATAGAACTTGGAAATATGAAGTAAGAAGTTTGGATAATCTTATAAAAAGAATTATTCCACATTTTACGGCATATCCACTCCAGACATCCAAACGCAGTGATTTTGAACAGTTTACTCAAGTCTGTCTTTGGATGGAACAAAAGAAACATCTTCGACCAGAGGGGCTAAAACAAATTATCAGGAGCGCGTATAGAATGAATAATTTTGGCGCTCGTCGTTATGTAAAACAAGATCTCCTAATGAGTGTGAATAAGATGAAGGTATAGTCTGATCCCCGCAGTAATGCGGGATAACAAAAAATTGGAGTTCCGACCCGCACGAATGGCATAATGATGTGGAGACTGTCTTAACCATGTACTCGGCGAAAATGCAAGTGTCGTGAAGATGCGACATACCCGCAGCTAGACGAAAAGACCCCGTGAAGCTTTACTATAGTTTGACATTGGTACATTGTTCTACATGTTCAGTATAGGTGGGACCCGCAAGGGGCCAGTGAGATACCACCCTTGTATTGCGATGTGTCTAATCCAATGCCGTGAATCCGGTGTAGGAGACAGTGTCTGATGGGTAGTTTAACTGGGGCGGTTGCCTCCCAAACAGTAACGGAGGCGTTTACAAAGGTTGGCTTGCTCCGGATGGAAATCGGAGTGGACGTGCAAACGCAGAAGCCAGCTTTACTGCAAGGGCTACCACCCGCGCAGTCACGAAAGTGGAAGTTAGTGATCCGACCGTACGATATAGGACGGCGGAAGCTCAACGGATAAAAGTTACTCCGGGGATAACAGGCTGATCCCACCCAAGCGTCCACAGCGACGGTGGGGTTTGGCACCTCGATGTCGGCTCATCGCATCCTGGGGCTGGAGAAGGTCCCAAGGGTTTGGCTGTTCGCCAATTAAAGCGGTACGCGAGCTGGGTTCAGAACGTCGTGAGACAGTTCGGTCTCCTATCTGCTGTGGGCGACGAATGGTGAGGGATCTCTTTCCTAGTACGAGAGGACCGGAAAGAACGAACCTCTTGTGTATCGGCTGTCCTGCCAAGGGCATTGCCGAGTAGCGAAGTTCGGTTTGGATAAGCGCTGAAAGCATCTAAGCGCGAAGCCGTTCCCAAGATTACCATTCATTTGAGACACGTTCGAGACGAGGACGTTGATAGGCGCTCGGTGGAAGACCCGCAAGGGTTGGAGCCAAGGCGTACTAATATGTCGAGCGTACTACGGAAACACAGAGTTGTGCTTGAAATTAACAATTGACTTTGGAATTTTGAATGTACAATTTTACTTTGAAAAAAGAAACTGAGTATAGAATCTAGGTGGTTTTTGCGGTGGGGGTACACCTGTTCCCATCCCGAACACAGCAGTTAAGCCCACCAGCGCCGATGGTAGTCGCAAGGCAAGAGTAGGTCGCCGCCTAGATTCTGTACTCAGTTTTTTTGTACAAAAAAATTTCATATGGAGTTATATGGATAGAATAATCCCGACAGGGCAGTGGTCTGATCCTGTTATGTTTGGGAGAATAAACGCGTCCTTTACATTTTTTTTAAATTGTTGAGATATGAGAAAATAGTCAATTCGCCAGCCGACATTTCTGGCTCGTGCATTAGCCCAGTGGGTCCACCATGTATAGTGTCCCGCTTCATTCGGATGAAGATGCCGGAAGATGTCAATAAATCCGGCTGTAATGATATGATCAAAGCCTTCTCGTTCTTCATCGGTGAATCCATGTTTTCCGACATTATCTTTCGGCCGCGCAAGATCAATGTCTTCGTGCGCAACATTGAGATCTCCGCAAAAAATAACCGGTTTGATTTTTTCTAGTTGCCGCACATATGCGAGGAAAAGCGGGTCCCACTGTTTGTGTCGAAAGGTGAGGCGCGAAAGATCATCTTTGGCGTTTGGCGTATACACGGTAACGACAAAAAATTTTTCATATTCGGCGGTGATAATGCGCCCTTCGTCCGCCGCATTCCTCCCTTGCTTGTCAACACATATATATGTTTTTAATAACTCTTTCGGAAATCCGTTTCGAACGGTCAGCGGAATTGTTTTGGTAAATATGGCAGTGCCCGAATATCCTTTTTTTCCTGCCGAAAACCAGTATTCTTCGTATTGGGGCAAATCAATTTCTGTTTGGTGCCGTTCGGCTTTGGTTTCTTGCAAGCATAATATATCCGGATTGTATTCGGATACAAAATCAAGAAATCCTTTTTTGAGCGCCGAACGGATGCCGTTGACGTTCCACGAAATAAGTGTTATTTTTTTTGGCATACATTTTTGGCTGAGCAAACTCAGATACCAGTATCATGGTACCTGAACTTGTCAAGAAAATGAAGTCTGCCGTTTTTTATCTTGTCCCTGGGGATAGTTTGTGATATAGTCCTGCTTGACAAAATGAGATTATCGCATACAATAGACCCCACAAATTATTTTATCCTATGACCGAGGAACTCTTTGAAGAAAGCAAACACGCTCTTCTCTCTCATATCCAAAATATTTTTGAGGAAATGGAGGAGGACATGGTCGTGTCTCATCAAGAAAAGTTTGCGCTTTTGGAAGACATGTTCGATCAAGCGACCGACATTGACGAACTCAAGGTTGCCTTTGAGCAATGGTATACCGAACACGCCGATGATCTTAATTTGGAAACAGATTCCGACGAATTGTGGCTCCAAGCGATGATTTCGGTTGAAGACGATGAAGATGAAGAAGAATGGTAATTTGTGTTATGTCGACCCCATCTCTCACACTCACACAATATCTTCTCACGCTTTTGGCGGCGCATCCTGAACAGGAGGCGCTTGCGCGCATCATGAACGACCTTGCTCTTATTGGAAAACAAATTTCCACGAAAACCAATAAAGCAGGCCTGGTTGATGTGCTTGGCGGAACGGATAGCCGCAATATCCATGGTGAACACGTGCAAAAGCTGGATGTGTTCGCCAACGAATTGTGCAAATCGATTTTCAAACGCAACCCGCATATTGCGGCAATGGCGAGTGAAGAAGAGGAAATGGTTGTCAACATGGAAGAGGGGCCTTCTGTCGGAGAGTATATTATTGCGTTTGATCCTCTCGATGGGAGCAGTAATATCGATGTCAATGTGAGCATCGGCACGATTTTTTCCGTACACAAAAAAAGAGAGGACGTCTCCTCTTCGGATGAGCGGCAGTTTTTTCAAAAAGGGAGCGCGCAGGTATTGGCAGGATATATATTATACGGGTCAAGCACGGTGCTTATTTTTTCGTTTGGAAACGGGGTGCACGAATGCACGCTCGATCATGAGCTCGGTGAATGGTATGTGTCAAATGAGCAAATTCAGATTCCAAAACAGTGCACATATTATAGCGTCAATGAAACATATACGCCGATAACCAGCGCAAAAGACCGGGCATTTTTACAGTATGTGAAAGAAGAAAAAAAATGCGATGCGCGCCATATCGGTTCACTGGTTGCCGATGTCCATCGCAACCTTATCAAAGGAGGTGTTCATATGTCGTTTGGACGAGATAAAGAAGGGGCCGGTATGTACAAAGCAAAATTGAGGCTCAATTATGAATTGAAGCCTTTGGCATTTGTTCTCAAAAACGCCGGCGGCTCTGCGACCAATGGATATGAGGATATTTTGGACATTCTTCCGTCCCAACTGCATGAACGGCAACCGGTTGTGATGGGGAATTCCGATATGGTGGCGTATTATAATACGCTTTCCGTTTAAGTCTTAATGATACACCTGTATGGATGATTCACTCACGCGCATTGCACAGATGCTGGTGGCGCCTCACAAAGGCATTTTGGCGGCGGATGAAAGCACGGGCACCATAAAAAAACGTTTTGATTCGATTGGCGTCGCATCCACCGAGGAGACACGACAGGCATATCGGCAACTCCTATTTCAGGCGCCAGGAATGGAACAGTATGTGAGCGGTGTGATTCTCTATGACGAAACCATCCGTGAGACAACGGACGCGGGCGTTCCTTTCCCAAAATTTTTGAGCGAGAAGGGAGTCTTCCCGGGCATTAAAGTGGATATGGGAGCGAAGCCGTTGGCGCTGTTTCCAGGTGAGACCGTGACGGAAGGATTGGACGGACTGCGGGAACGTCTTCAGGAGTACAAGGCATTGGGCGCTGTATTTGCAAAATGGCGCGCAGTTATTGCGATTGATGATCAAAAACATATTCCCACGGATTTTTGCATTGAAGCAAATGCCCATGCGCTTGCCCGATATGCCGCCCTCTGTCAAGAAGCGGGTCTTGTTCCGATTGTGGAACCCGAAGTCTTGATGGATGGAACGCATTCAATTGACGTGTGTTTTGAGGTAACAAAAAAAACACTGCAACGCGTGTTCGTTCAGCTGAACGCGCATCGCGTTCAATTGGGCGGTATGTTGCTCAAGCCAAACATGGTGATCTCCGCAAAAAATGCGGCAATTCAAGTCGGCGCGGAAGAAATCGCTCAAAAGACGCTTGCCTGCTTTCGAGAAACTGTTCCGGCCGAGATTCCCGGTATTGTCTTTTTGTCCGGCGGTCAAAGTGAACGGCAGGCGTGTGAAACGCTCTCTGAAATCAATAAACAGAAGGGCGGCGCGCCATGGGAGCTCAGTTTTTCCTATGGCCGCGCGCTTCAGGCGTCTGCCCTGGTAGCATGGGGAGGAAAATCAGAAAATATTTCTGCCGCGCAGGAGGCGTTTTTGGCGCAGGCTTGCGCGGTTGGTGCCGCGCGTGAAGGGGCGTATGTCGCGATCGGCTCGTAATCTTTTTGTATGAAAAAAATACGTATTGGTATTAATGGCTTTGGCCGCATTGGTCGTATTTTGACGCGCGTCGCGTGGAATAATCCTGCGCTTGAGATTGCCGCGATCAACAGCCGATCGGACGCGGATATTTATGCGCATTTACTGAAATATGATTCTATTTACGGCAGATGGGGACACGAAGTGGATTGTGATGGCAACGACGCGCTCGTGATCGATGGAACGCGCGTGCCGCTTCTTCATAATGGAGATATTACGAACGCACCGTGGAAGGGTCGCGACGTCGACGTGGTCATAGAATCAACCGGCGTGTTTCGCGATCGGGCATCGTCCGAGGCGCATATTCGTGGTGGGGCAAAATATGTTGTTGTGAGCGCTCCTGCCAAAGAAGAAGACAAAACCATGATTTATGGCATTAATCATGAAGAATTTGATCCGGAAAAACATAAAATTATTTCGGCCGCTTCGTGCACCACCACCTGTCTTGCGCCCATCGTAAAAGTGTTGCATACCGCGTATGGCATCAAGCACGGCACGGTGATTACGACCCATGCCTATACCAATGATCAACATTTAGTGGATCATCCTCACAAAGATAAAAGTTTTCGCCGTTCCCGCGCGTCCGCGATTTCCATTATTCCGACCTCAACCGGCGCGGCAAAAGCTATCGGCAAAGTGATTCCGGAATTGAATGGAAAATTGGATGGCAACGCCCTTCGCGTTCCCGTGCCGGTATCGTCCATTGTTTCGTTTGTCGCTGAAGTAAGCCGCCCGGTGACGCGCGACGAAGTAAACGCGGAGTTTCACCGAGCGGCAAAAGAAGATTTTCCCGGCAATTTGGCCGTGAGTGATATTGGCCTTGTCTCTGCCGACTACATTGGCGATCCTCATGGGTCAACCATTGATACGCTATCGACGCTCGTCACAAACGACACCCAGGTCTTTATCCAGGCGTGGTATGATAATGAGTGGGGGTATGTGACGCAGATGGCGAAATTGGTGGAGTACATGGGAGAGAAGATTCAGTAAGAGGAATAGTGTATATATGTATTCCGCCGGGCGTTGCCACACCGTCTTTCAAGAGCGGATGAAAGGTTCCTTCTTGATTGGGAATAGTGTTTGAAAGGACCACAATGGTTGCTCCTGGCTTTGCCTCTTTTTGTATTTTTTTCCACATTTTTTCTACCACAGACTGCACGAGAAAAAGATAGATAATATCTGCCTCGCCGATATTGGCCGTAAAAAAATTTTGTCGGTACACGCGCACGTTGGATTGTCGCATCCAAGCCTTGAATCTGGTATACCACACATGGAGAGGAGAAAGTTCGTAGCCGATCAGTTTTTTTGGATGAAATTGTTCCGCGGCAAAGAGAACATCTCCTTTTCCAGAACCCAGGTCATAGATAATAGTTTCTTTTGTTATAGCCATGTGCTCCATAAGTGAAACAAGGCGTTTTTTTGGCGTGGCAACGTAAGGAACATGGGTAAAAAAATATAAAAAAATGAGATAAAAAAGATACGCGGGCGGGAGAAGAAACAGAGCGATAAGAAGAATGCGGGACATACTACCACTTTGTATACCACAGAATGGAGCCGGTGTCATTGTGAAAAAACAAAAAACCGTCCCTATCTCTCTGTATACACAGATCCTCCTCCCTGAACAGTGAAGTGAGTTCACGGCTTAGGGGGGTGGGGGACGGTTTTAAGGGTTTGTTCAATCCACGTCCGGGTAGGGGTCGGGGAGGGAGTCCAACCATCCGGAGAACAGGATGGCGATCGTAAAAAAGAACGACATGATCCCCCAGAGAATCAAGAGCACCCAGCCGGGCACGGTTGAATCTCTGAGGTACCAAATGAAGGGATAAAGAGGGGCGATGATGAGAAAAATAATGATGAGGAGCCTTGGCCTCTCACGGCAAAGCCGGAGGGCCGAGTAGATGGGCCGCCACTCTCGCAACAGCCCGATGGCTGTGAGCACCGTCGCCAGGGGGCCCAGCCAAAATCCCCAGTCGTCGGCTACGAGTCCCCCGAGTAAACCCAGGGGGGTGCCGACAAACGCGGCCATAATCAGGATGAAAAATCCCTGGACCACTCTTTTTTTCATTTTTCTCGAGTTCATCTTCATCTTTTCTCCTTTGGGGCCGGCTCTCGTCGGGTGTTGACTTTGGTGTCCCCCCGGCCACCTTTACATGCGGTATCGTTTTTCTGGTTGAACCGCGCGTGCGATGCCGGCCATAAGAAGGAGTCCGGTCACCCCAACCCAGGTGGCGATCAGGCCACTGCGCCAAGCCTCCCAGGGTGGTTGCCCGGCCCGGGAGAAGAACTCCTTGAACATCCAGCTGGCGATGATTCCGTTGAGAGCCAGGCGCTCCCAGGTCGTGATCGGGGCGCGAAAGAGCTGCCCCAGCTCCTGGCAGACTCCGGCGATGATGCCGGCCACAAAGATAATGGCGGCAACGACGGCCACGATTGCCGCTGGAATCAGGAACGCCATTTGTGCGAGCGAGACGGTTGTGTGTCCGGGTGGTATCGGCAGCCCGGTCCAAGACCAACCCCCGAGGAGAATGGCCTCCCGGAGGACGATGCCGACGAAAAAGGTCCAAAACATTTTTTTGACGAACGGAATCATTTTTCTCCTCCACAGCCGGCCCGACAGCGGTCGGGCCGGCTGGTGTTGGGTGCCATTGGTAATGTGGCGTTGGGCCACCCCTGGTACACTATGGTCGTCGTCTGTATTTGTGCCAAAGGTAGCCCTCTCCCGTGGGCCAGGCCGACAGCAGAGCTGCACCGCCGACCTTTTGCAGGATGGTGAGTGGCGTTCCCCCCCATCCGCATCCCTCCAGCAACAACAAGAGTCCAACGAGTATAGTGATGTTCACGGCTCCCACACAGAGAGCGAATGTCGGCGATTTCATTTTTCCTCTTCTCCACTGTTTGTTTTGTCAGACTGCCCGCGGTTTTGCGGGCACGGCTTTGATTATTTTGTTTAAAATAAGCAAAATCGTGCCCACTTTGGGTGTTTTTTGTCAAAGAGCAAAAGTCAAAGGATAATAGACAAATTTCCAATGAACAGCTTACTATAGCACAAAAATGCGCTTTGTCAAGCATATTTTTGTTATTTTTGTGCATAAAAATGTTCTGTTATCCACAGAACTGTCATAAAAAAATTGACAGTTTTTTTTAGTATGATATATTTAAAATTAGCAAAAATATGGATATTAGTATATTTAAAAAATTAGGATTTTCTGACAGATCGGCCAAGGTCTATCTTGCGTTGCTCCAGCTGGGACCAAGTTCGGTCCGGTCTTTGGCATTGTTTTGTGGATTAAATCGAGGGACGCTCTATGAAGCATTGAAGTGGCTCCAAGAGCAAGAAGTGGTCTCATTTTATAAAAAAGACTCAAAACAGCTCTTTGTTGCCGAAGATCCGGAGGTACTCCACACGCTCATTCGTCGTCAGGAAGAAGAACTCTCTCTTGTCGATCGTCAGTTGGAAAAAGTTATTTCCGAACTCCAGGCCGTACACGATCGCGGGGGTGAACGGCCGGTCGCGCGGTATTTTTCCAAAAAAGAAATAGCTAAAATTTTGGAAGATGTATTGGAAACCTGTGAAAAAGATGAAGACCGGCTGTATCGAATTTATTCCACCGAAGGACTTCGCGAATGCTTGTATCGGGATTTTTCCACTTTTAGTGATGTGCGGATTGCCAAAAATATCCGTGTGAACGTTATCGCGATTGGCGGCGGCGGCGAGCTCCGCGGTTTGGATGAGCGCAAGTGGCTTTCTCTTAAAGATACCATGCCCTCGACCTCTATTCTCATCTATCCCGGCAAGACTGCGTATATTTCTTTGGACGCAAAACAAGAACCGGTGGGTGTTGTTATTGAAAATGAAGGAGTATCCCAAACGCAAAAAAATATCTTTGACTCATTGTGGATGTGTTTGTAAGGTATGGTGATTATTGATTTTGATGATACATTGTTTGACACAGAACAATTTAAAGAAGCCCGGCTTGAAGCGGTGGAGCATCTTGGCGTTTCAGAACAAGAATTTTGGGAAACCTATCGCATTGCCCGCAATAGTCCGGATGGCGCGTTTACGTATTCCAATGAGCGCCATGCCGCCGTGTTGGCTGAGAGAGGGTACAGCGAAAAAGAAGTGCTCTTTGTTTTGGAACAAACGACAGGGGAGCACGTGTACGAATTTCTTTTTTCCGATACGATCCCTTTTTTGGATTTTTTGAAACACACGCGCGAGCGCATGATATTGTTGAGTCTTGGCAATCCGGGATTTCAAAAATTGAAGACGGACGGTTCCGGGGTGAGCGCATATTTTGACACGGTGATCATGGTTCATGACACCAAGCGCCATGTTCTTCGGGAGCTCTTGCGTGCTGTTCCCGCATCGGATTCGGTGTGGTTTATTAACGACAAAGTGGACGAAACAAAACAGCTCCTTTCTTTATTTCCGGAATTGCGTCCCATATTAAAACAATCTCGCCGGTTTCCCGAGTCGGACTATGCGGAGAGCGGGCTACCCTATTTTGAAACCCTTACGGAAATACAAGAATTTTTAACACCATATGTCACTCCTTGATCATGTCGGCATGGTTCTCTTGGCGGCCGGCAAAGGCACGCGTCTTGGCTGTACGGATAAACCCAAGGTCATGCTTGATATTGGCGGAAAACCCATGATGAGTTATATTGTTTCCAGCCTTGAGTCGCTTGGCGTTTCATCGGAGCGGATTATGGCCGTGGTCGGATTTCAGCGAGAAACAATCATTAACTATTTTGGTTCTCGCGTGAATTACGCGGTTCAAGAGGAACAGCTGGGCACGGCGCACGCCGCAATGGTTGGCGCCGCGGCGCTTCCGGAAACGATTGAAACCGTGTGCGTTCTTCAAGGGGATGACAGCGCGTTTTTGTCTCCCCAAACACTGAATAATTTTTTGGAAACGCACATTTCATCAGGAGCAGATTTGACGCTTATGACCGTCGTATCGGACGATGAAACGCTCGGCAGGGTTATTCGTGACAAAGATGGAGCGCTTCTTGACGTCCTTGAGAAAGAAGAAGTGACCAAAGACCAAGAGTCGATTCCGGAACGCAATACGAACATTTTTTGCGCGCGCAAAGCGTGGATCCTCAGCGCCTTTCTCCGGATGCAAGAAATTGATGCGATTCATGAGTTTGGCATTCCGCAGTTTATTCCTTTGGCGAGAGAAGATTTGTTGCGTGTGCAAACCTATCGTCTTCCAGATCCGGAAGAATATATGGGTATCAACACCAAAGAGCAATGTGCGCATGCGGACCAAAAAATGCACGCGTTGGTTCAATCGCGTCATTCACATGCGACACAGTCTTATTCTTAAATTATTTTGTATGCCTCAGATGATTTCCGCGCTCACGCTCGACATTGCACAGGACGGGTGGAATTCCTCCCGCGGTTTTATCAAACGGGAAATCTCCATGCCGACTTTGGATGAAAAAAATCATCCGGAAGACGCCCTTTCGGTTATTGTCCGTGTGCGATATGCGGGCATGTGCGGTTCCGACCGAGGCATCTGGAATCGGGTTGCGTTTACCGATCTTTTTCATTCTGCGCTGGCCAAGGAAGGCAAGACGCTCCGCATTTTGGGGCATGAATTTGTGGGCGAAGTGGTCGAGACCGGGTCGCTCGTGCCGCATCTTTATTATGAAATAAAAAAAGGAGCGATGGTGTCTGGTGATTCTCATGTGACCTGCGGCAAGTGCTATCAGTGCCGGCTGGGTGAGGCTGAGGTCTGCCAGGATCAAGCGATTTTTGGGATTTCCATTGATGGTATTTTTGCGGAATATGTCAAAATTCCGGCAAAAAATTTATGGGCCATTGATTTGAATCGCGTTCGCGGAGAAATTGCCGCCCTCTATGATCCGTTTGGCAACGCGATTCACACCCTGAGCCGGGTGGACGTGCGCGGCGCTCGAGTTGCCATTTTTGGGTGCGGCCAGATTGGACTGTTTTCGGTTCTTTTGGCTCGGAAATTTGGCGCGGCAAAAGTGATTGGCATTGATGTAAACGAACACAATCTCGAGCTGGCCAAACAGCTGGGCGCGCATGAAACCATTCATATCGAGCCGAAGGAGAAAAAAGACCCTGCGGCGCACGATGAGGCGGTTGTTGCAAAAATTATGGAGCTGACCTATGGAAAGGGAGTGGATGTGAGCTTGGAAATGGCCGGGTTTAATTCATCGGTCAATAATTGTTTGGAAGCCGCGCGGCCGGGCGGGCATGTGGTGTTTTTTGGCATCAAAGATGGGGATTTTGTCATTCCTCATTTTTCTCGGCTCATTGTGAAAGGATTGACCATTCACAGTATTATTGGCCGCCAAATTTTTAAAAGTTGGCAAATTGCGCAACGCATTTTATCCGACCGGACCAATGGCATACAGGATGCCATGTGGCAGGTCATCATGAATGAAGGCAAAGGAACGGTTATTCCTTTTTCCGAGTATTCGATTGCATTGCTCGAGGAACGAATGGCAGAATATCCAAAATTAATTTTTGACATGCAATCATAATTTTTTTATTGTATGAATCAGACGCTTTTGGTGGAAGCCGCCCGTCTTCTTGAGGAAATTCGCGCCGCCGGTTTATATAAAGAACAGCGGCATATTGAAACACGGCAGGGAACGAACATTGTCGCGGATGGAAAATCACTCATCAATTTTTGCGCGAATAATTATTTGGGATTGTCCGGCAGTCAGGAATTGGTTGACGCGGCCAAAGACGTTCTGGATCGGTATGGCTACGGATTGTCATCCGTGCGGTTTATTTGCGGAACCCAAACCATACACAAAGAATTGGAAAAACAAATGGCGGCGTATCTTCAAAAAGAAGATTGCATTCTCTTTACCTCGTGTTGGGACGCGAACGAAGCCGTATTTGCCACACTGCTTACGGATCAAGACGCGGTCATTTCCGATGCCCTCAATCACGCGAGCCTTATTGACGGCATTCGTCTCTGCAAAGCGGAACGCCACGTCTTTCAGCACATGGACATGGCGGACCTCGAACAGAAATTGAAAGCAACGCAAGGGAAACGACTTCGCTGTGTGGCGACCGATGGGGTTTTTAGCATGGATGGCGACATTGCGCCCATGAAGGACATCTGTGATCTCGCCGAACGCTATAACGCATTTGTTGTTCTTGATGATTCCCACGCGACAGGATTTTTGGGACCGACCGGCCGCGGTGCGGCGGAACATCACGGCGTTCTTGACAAGGTTGACCTTATCACCACCACGTTTGGGAAAGCATTGGGCGGCGCAAATGGGGGGTGTGTCGCCGGATCGAAAAAAGTCATTGAACTCCTTCACCAGCGCGCGCGAACGACATTATTCACCAATAGCCTCCCGCCGGTTATTGCGGGGGTGACGCTTTTTGTCCTTTCATATAGCGAGTCTCATCCGGAGTTGCGGGAAAAATTATGGCAGAATACACGATATTTTCGAGAAAAAATGGCGCACGCGGGGTTTGCGGTTCCCGTGTCAGAACACCCTATTGTGCCCATCATGATTGGCGACGGCAAAACCGCAAACGATATGGCGCAGGACATGCTTCACGAGGGTATCTATGTCATTGGATTTAGTTATCCGGTGGTGCCCATGGGCAAGGCCCGTATTCGTGTGCAGATTTCCGCGGCGCATACGCCGGAACAGATTGATCAGTTGGTAGATGCGTTTGAAAAATTAGGAAAAAAATATTTGAACATGTCCAATTCTTCTCGTTGATCTCCCACATGTTTAGGCATGGGGTGGATGAGACATAAGATTAATTTCAAAACTATGTGTGGTATTGTTGGTTATATTGGAGAAAAACAGGCGGCACCGATTCTTCTTCAGGGATTGCGGCGTTTGGAATATCGGGGTTATGATAGCGCCGGAATCGCGATATTGGATCAAGGTTGTATCCACCGCGCACGTTCGGTGGGGAGAATTGATAATCTTATTGACGCGATTGGCGGGAAACAATTTCCCGGAACTATGGGCATCGCGCATACTCGTTGGGCCACGCACGGCGGCGTCACGGAAGAAAATGCGCATCCCCACAGCTCGTGCGACGGATCTCTCATGCTCATGCACAATGGGATTATTGAAAATTATCGGGACATAAAAGAAAAGCTTGGGGGAGAGCATGTCTTTCGCTCGGAAACCGATTCCGAAGTGCTGGCCCACCTCATTGAACATCATTATCAACTGCTCACGGGCAAAGAAGGGGACGCGCGGCTTCGTCTCTCAGTTGAGGCCGCGCTCTCTCATGTTCGCGGAACGTATGGATTGTTGGTGATTCATAAAGATCACCCCAATTGTATCATTGCCGCGCGATTGGGGAGTCCGATTGCGATTGGTATTAATCTGGGGGAATATTTTATCGCGAGCGATCCTACACCAATGCTGGCACACACAAAAAATGTGGTTTTTTTGGATGACGGAGAAATTGCGGCCGTAACGCGTTCGAGCTTGGATACGTTTACCTTGAAAGACGAACACATTGTGAAATGTGTTGAACAGATTGATTGGAATGATGAGCAGGCGGAAAAGCAGGGGTATCCGCATTTTATGCTGAAAGAAATTTTTGATCAGCCAACCGTATTTGAAGATGCCATCCGGGGTCGATATAATTTGGCGGAAGGGACGGCCAATTTGGGAGGCCTCAATATGACGCCCACTGAAATGCAACGCGTTTCGCGGATTGTCCTTATTGCCTGCGGCACTGCGTCGTATGCCGCCATGGTTGGTAAATACGCATTTGAGCGGCTTGCCGGCATTCCGACCGAAGTGGATGTGGGTAGCGAATTTCGTTATCGCGATCCCATTATTGACGATCGCACGCTCGTTTTTGCCATTTCCCAATCGGGAGAAACCGCAGATACCCTGGCCGCGCTCCGAGAAGCAAAACGAAAAGGCGCGTTTGTTCGGGGCATTGTCAATGTGATTGGTTCCACTATCGCTCGCGAAACTGATGGGGGCACCTATATGCACGCCGGTCCGGAGTTGGCTGTTGCCTCAACCAAGGCATACACCAATATGCTGGCAATTCTCTTATTATACGCGCTCCAGTTTGGAAGACAGCGGCGAGTGTCTCTTGCAACCGGGCAGAGATTGCTCGGGGCTCTTCGAGAAATTCCACGGAAAATGCAGGCACTTTTTGAACAGGCGCCGGCCATTGAAGCATTGGCAAAAAAATATGCGTCCTACGAACATTTTTTGTATCTTGGCCGCGGCATCAATGTGCCGGTTGCCCTTGAAGGATCGCACAAATTGAAAGAAATTTCGTATATTCACAGTGAGGCGTACGCGGCCGGAGAAATGAAACACGGCGTCAACGCGCTGTTGTGTCCGGAATTTCCGGTATTGGCCATTATGACAAAGAATCAGCTCTATGATAAAATGCGAAGCAATGTCGAAGAAGTGCGTGCAAGAAAAAGCAAAGTCATTTTGTTGGTGAATGAGGGCGACGAACAGGCAAAAGAACTCGCCGACGACGTGTTGATGGTTCCGCCAACCATGGAATTATTGGAACCGCTCTTGAATACCATTCCCTTACAGCTGTTTGCCTATTATATTGCGGTTGCGTTAGACCGTGATGTGGATCGGCCGCGCAATTTGGCAAAAAGTGTGACGGTCGAATAAAATTTTTTATGGACTCATTCATCCTGTTTATTGGTTTGGTTGCCGCGGGGACAACGTCCGCTTCTTTTTTTCCGCAGGTCGTCAAGGTGATGAAGACGAAGTCAACGAAGGACATATCGCTTGGGATGTTTAGTCTTATGACCTTTGGCGTGCTTTGCTGGCTTATTTATGGCATATTGCGCAAGGACCCCGCGGTTATCGCCGCAAATGTTGTGACGATTGTGCTTTCCGGAATTATTTTGTTCTACAAAATTCGATATTCATAATTTGCCATGTATGGCCGAAAGAACAAAAAAAAATGTCGTGGTGATCGGCGGTGGAAACGGTGCGGCCATTTCTTTGTGTGCCCTTAAAGAATTTCGGGAAGAGGTAAACATGTCCGCGGTCATTTCGATGAGTGATTCGGGCGGATCAAGCGGACTCTTGCGGAAAGAGTTCGGCGCGCTTCCGGTTGGCGACATTATGCGCGCCATTCTTGCGATGTCTCCATACGACCACGTGGTTCTCAAAAAAATATTTTATCGGAATCGATTTTCTGGCGCGGGAAAATTGGATGGGCATAATATAGGCAATCTTTTTTTGGTTTTATCCGAACAGTATGGCCACGATTTTGACGCTTCTCTTCGCGCCCTCCATCAGGCGGTTGAGGCGTTGGGAGTTGTTCATCCAGTTACTTTTGAATCATCAGATTTGTGCGTCGAGCTGTCGAACGGCGAAATTATTATTAACGAACACGAGATCGACCGGCCAACTCACAGCCGCGAACATCATATTGTGCGCGCGTGGCTCCAGCCGACGCCTTCGCTTTCTCAAGGCGCAAAACAGGCGATCGAAGAAGCGGATGTTCTTATTTTTGGGCCGGGCAGTTTGTATTGCAGTATTATTGCGTCTCTCGTTGTGGAGGGCTTGTCGGACGCCATTGCCAAAAATACGGACGCGACGCTCATGTATGTGGTCGGGAATGCATACGAAAAAATAGGAGAAGCAGGGCCATCAAAATTATGTGATTTTATCAAAACACTGCAATCATATCTCCCCCGTCCGCTTGACCGTATTATCTATAACAATCACCAGCTCACACACAGAGAGCTTCTTCATTATGAGGAGAAAGGATGGGAACCTATTTCCTATAACGCAACCCGTTGTGAGGGGTATCCGGTTATTGCGGGTGATTTTGAGAAAAGCGCTGGCGGGCTATGCCCCCAAAAATTGGCGCCGCTGTTTTATTCCTGTATTTTTTCTTAATTGGTTTATTTGGTGTATATGGATATTCGCACTACCGTGGAAAAACGCTCTTCCGCGATTAAAATTACTGTTGAAGAAGACGGAAAAACAGTGGGACGCGTGTATTTGTATTTTATTTTTAATGATCTCCATGAAAAACCATACGGATTAATGGAAGATTTGTTTGTGGATGAAGCACGCCGCGGGCAGGGTATTGGCACAAAACTGATTACGACGCTCATTGAAGAGGCCAAACGGCTGGGGTGCTACAAATTGGTGGGGCAAAGCCGCCATTCCAGGCCGGAGGTCCACGCGCTGTATGAGCGATATGGCTTTCAAAATCATGGGCTGAATTTTCGGATGGATTTTTGATTGTGTATGCTTGAGCAAGTTCTTGATCTGCATATCCATTCCAAATATTCCCGGGCATGTTCCAAAAAATTGATTTTGGAGAACATTGCTAGAGCGTGCTCTATTCGGGGCATTGATATTGTGGCGACCGGTGATTTTACCCATCCGGCGTGGTTTGCCATGATGAAAGAATCGTTGGTAGAAGATGCGCCTGGCTTGTACCGCCTAAAAGATATGGCGCCATCCACAGAACACACGCGTTTTCTTATTGGCACCGAAATCGCGTCCATTCGAAAACATAAAGGAAAAACGCGGCGAGTGCATCTGCTTATCTTTGCCCCGGATATGGCGGCGGCAGAACGATTCAATACGATGCTGAAACAAGAAGGATTCAATCTTACCGCTGACGGGCGTCCAATTTTGGGGCGAACCTGCAAAGAAATTTTGGAAATGATGCTTGCGACGGACGAACGAATGGTGATGATTCCCGCGCACGCGTGGACGCCATGGTTTGGCATTTTTGGGTCAAAGGGCGGGTATGATTCTTTGGAAGAGGCATTCGATGAATTGCGGGATTATATTTTTGCGATTGAGACCGGTCTTTCGAGCGACCCGCTTATGAATTGGCGGTGTTCGTGGCTTGATTCCGTCTGTCTTATCTCCAATTCCGACGCGCATAGCTGTGAGAAGCTGGGACGAGAAGCAAATGTGTTTCAATTTGATACCCGAGAAGAAATCACCTACGAAGAGGTTATGCGCATTCTTCGCGCGCAGGACCAGAAAAAATTTTTATACACGATTGAATTTTATCCCGAAGAAGGCAAATATCACCTGGATGGCCATCGTGATTGCCGATTTGTGTGTTCTCCGGAAGACACAAAAAAATATGGAGGGCTGTGCCCAACATGCAAACGGCCGCTCGTCATTGGCGTGTTGCATCGTGTCGTGGATTTGTCCGATCGGTCATCCGCCGAGGCCGCACTGTGTGCAAAGAAAAATCGTCGTATCCCATATAAAAGTATTGTCCCTTTGCCGGAGGTTATTGCGGATGCATACGGCGTTGGCGCCGGATCCAAACGCGTCCATGCCATGTATATGGCGCTTACGAGCCGCGTCGGGAGCGAATTTTATGTGTTGCTTCAAGCGCCGCTTGAGAGTATCGCCAAGGCGGCCGATGGGGTTATTGCCGATGCGATCCATCGGGTGCGCCTTGGCAGTGTTGCGATTGTTCCCGGATACGATGGCGTGTTTGGCACAGTGAGCGTCTTTGGCGACGACGCGGCACAACACGGATCTCACCAGCTTGGTTTTGACCTTGATTAAAAATCGGCGGATAAAACAAAAACAATCCCGATATAATCGGGATTGTTTGCATCATGTTTTGATGCAAGAAGAAGACTCGCTTATTTTTTCTTTGCCGCTTTTCTGCGTCGTGGGGCTTTTTTCTTTGCCACCTTCTTCTTTCCTTTTTTTGCGGCTACTTTGCGCTTTGGCGCTTTGCGCACTTTGCGCTTTGGCGCTTTGCGCACTTTCTTTTTTGCCGGTTTGCGTTTTTTTGCGACTGCCATAGGGTACACCCCCTCTCTATAAAATGATTCGCATGTGCTACATGTATTTTGATGTAACCATGGTATACACCAAATGGTTCCTCACACATGCTAAAAGTTTTTACATGACAAGCATGGACGTAAAAACTTTATTGAAAAAATAAAAAATTTTTTCTCATCGACCATTGGTATCAGTATAGTTTGTTTTTTTTGTTTTTAAAATACGTGCAAGCATTCGTCTGTTGATAACTTTTGTTTTTTATACATGATTTTTTGAAAAAAATATTGAGCGTCTTCTCCATATTTTATTTTTTGCGGCGCAGTTTCCAATTGTCTGTGGAAAAAATATAATTTTTTCAACAATACATATATCTGCTCTCGCCTTGTCCTTTCGGGTGGAATCGAACCACCATTTCAGGCTTCGGAGGCCTGCGTCCTATCCATTGAACGACGAAAGGGTTTGGGTTCATGTTTGGTGCGTCTGGATGGAATCGAACCATCGACAGCGACTTTATAAGAGTCGTGCTCTACCACTGAGCTACAGACGCGCGAACGGCAGGCGGGCTTGTCTCTATACTTGCGTGCCTTATACTTGCGCGCCTTCCATTTGAAACGGTCTCAGTATAACAGGGACATAGTGAATGGGCAAGGGAGCCATGTTCCTGGACAAAAAGTGTTTTTTTGCCTATACTCCGCCAATATGAACGATGCATCCGTTGTGGAAGTTCCTGAAGGCGGCGGCGGGCGGCTTGATATTTTTTTATCCCAAACAATGGGAAAAAGCCGGACCGCGATTCAAAAAATGATCAAAGATGGCCGCATGTATATTGATGAAAAAAAAATCATGAGAGGATCTTTTCCTGTCGTTTCGGGCATGACGATTCATGTGCGGTCGTCCTTTGACACTCCCGGGCAATCAACCAAAAAACATGGCACCCATTTTTCTGATCAACTTATTTCTTCCAAAGAGCCTATTCGCATTCTTGCGGAAACAGATGCGTATATGGTTGTTTCAAAACCAGCCGGCATGTTGGTTCACGCGACGGACGCGGAAGAAACGGGGACGCTTGCCGAATGGCTTCTCAAAATGTATCCTGCTCTCGAGTCGGTTGGCGATCATCCAAAGCGCCCGGGAATTGTCCATCGTCTTGACAAAGACGCATCCGGCGTCCTCATCATTGCCAAAACACAACCCATGTACGAGCACCTCAAAAAACAATTTCAAAGGCGAACCGTGGAAAAACAGTATGTGGTGTTGGCGCATGGCGTCATTCCGGCAGATCACGATACCATATCATTTCCGATTGATCGGGGAAAAGAGGGGCGGATGGTCTCTCGCCCGGAGCTTGATCCGCTCAAATTGAAGCATGTGCGATACAGACAGCCGGGGAAAGACGCGAACACAGAATTTTGGGTCACGCGGCGGTTTCAGCACTATACCTTGCTTGAGGTGCGTATTCATTCGGGAAGGACCCACCAGATTCGCGTGCATTTGTTTGCATATAATCATCCGGTGGTGGGGGATGCTCTGTATGGACAAAAAAAGAATGTCCGAAAACGCGCGGTGCCGCTCAATCGGCTCTTTCTTCACGCTCAAACATTGTGTTTTTTGGATTTCGATGGAAAAAAACAATGTGTCACCGACCCTCTTCCCTCATCCTTGATAGAGTATCTTGCGTATCTTGAGTAAAAAATACTATGAAAACAACAACGAATGGCCTGTTTGTCATTATTTCTTCTCCTTCCGGGGGAGGAAAAAATTCGGTCATCGAAGCACTTCTGCCGCGCGTTTCTTGCGCAACGCGTCTCGTCACGACCACGTCACGGCCTCCGCGTCCCGGCGATCGGCCTGGAGTGGATTATCATTTCATTTCCAAAACAGCATTTGAAGAAGGGATGCGTGGAGGGCATTTTTTGGAATATAATTTTTATGCGGGTCATTATTATGGCACGCAAAAAGGAACGCTTGATGCGCTTTTGCATACGCACGATGTGGTCTTTTCTCAAATTGAAGTCAATGGCAAACACGCGCTTGATCGTGCTGGCATCGCCAATCTTTCCATTTTTTTGGTTCCAGAGAGTTTGGATATTCTTGAAGCGCGCATTCGCAAACGAGGGGGTTTGGGCGCGGACGATATTGAACGGCGTTTGGCCCAGGCAAGGGTGGAATTGGAAGAATCCTCAGATTATGATTACCGCATCGTCAATAAAGAAGGAAAAATGGAGGAAACCGTGGACGCGATCGCAGATATTATAACATCACGCATTTCATCACACCTTTCCACTTGACACGGCCGGTGATTTGTAGTACACTTGTGCCACATCCTGCGGGATTTCGACGTTGGCCCGGTTTGATCCAACCTCTCGTTAATTGTTTTTTTATGTCAGAAGATATTCGTTTTGGGCTTCTTCCGGGCATGATTGTCAAAGTCCACCAGAAGATTAAAGAAAAAAACGCAAAAGGAGAAGAAAAAGAACGCATTCAATTGTTTGAAGGAACGGTGATTGCCGTGAAGCACGGCAAAGAATCCGGCGCGACAGTGACTATTCGAAAAATTTCCGGCGGCGTGGGCGTGGAAAAAATTTTTCCCATTCATTCTCCTGTTGTCGCAAAAATAGAAAAAGTGCGGCAAATGAAGGTCCGCCAGGCTCGGCCGTATTATCTCCGCACGCACAAAAAACGATTGAAAGAAGTGAAAGAATAACAGCATGCAAAAACCCGCTTTTACGAGCGGGTTTTTTTTTGTTCCTGGAGAACGCGTTTCAAATATTTCCCCGTAAAGCTTTCTTGACACGCGGCTATGTCCGTCGGGGTGCCGGAGGCGATAATTTCCCCCCCATGCTTGCCTCCGCCCGGTCCGAGATCAATAATCCAATCCGCGCATTTGATGACGTCGAGATTATGTTCGATAATCAAAACAGTATTGCCTTTTTCCACCAATTGATCGAGCACAAGGAGTAATTTTTTAATATCTTCAAAATGAAGTCCTGACGTTGGTTCGTCAAGAATGTACAATGTTTTGCCCGTGGCTTTTCGTGACAATTCGGTCGCCAATTTTACCCGCTGAGCTTCTCCGCCGGAGAGTGTTGTCGCCGGCTGACCAAGATGGAGGTACCCCAAGCCCACATTCCTGAGGACGCTCAGTTTTTCGGCTATGGCCGGCACATCGCGGAAAAATTCATACGCTTCTTCGATAGTCATTTCGAGGATGTCCGCGATATTTTTGGCGCGGTAATGAATTTCAAGCGTTTCTTTGGTGTATCGTTTTCCTTCGCATTCGTTGCATTCCACAAAAACGTCGTTGAGAAATTGCATTGGGATGCGCGCATACCCTTCTCCGGAACATGCTTCGCATCGCCCGCCCCCTTTGACATTGAAGCTGAATTTTCCGGCGTCATAGCCGCGCATTTTCGCTTCGGGTTGCGCGGTAAACAAGTCACGGATGCCGGTAAAGAGCCCGGTATATGTCGCCGGATTGCTTCGCGGCGTTCTACCAATCGGCGTCTGGTCAATCGCAATCACTTTATTGATGTGGCTTAGCCCCTGTATTTTTTTGTGCGCGCCCGGCTCGGCTTTTGCCTGGTAAAAATGTTTGCTGAGCGCTTTGCCGAGAATATCGTGGATCAGCGTCGTTTTTCCGGACCCGGACACGCCGGTGACACAGATAAGACGCCCCAGCGGAATGGCGACGTCGATATTTTTTAAGTTGAATGCCTTTGCGCCAACGATGCCAAGTGTGTCCCCGTCTTTCGTTCTTATTTTTTTGGGAATGGGGATCATTTCTTTTTGCGCCAAGTATTGTCCGGTTAAGGATTTTTTATTTTTTTTGATTTCTGCGGGAGTGCCGGTTGCCACAATTTCTCCGCCATACATGCCGGCGCCCGGGCCGACATCCACAATATAATCAGCGGCTTCCATCATGGCTTTATCATGCTCCACAATAATGACGGTGTTATCATTGTCCCGAAGTTCTTTGAGCGTTTCAATGAGTTTTTGCTGGTCTTTTGCGTGGAGGCCGATTGAGGGTTCGTCAAGAATATAGATGACTCCGGTCAAGCCGGTCGAGAGCTGTGTTGAGAGCCGCACGCGCTGATATTCTCCGCCGGAAAGGGTCGTGACCGCCCGATCGAGCGACAGATATTCCAGGCCGACCTTGACCAAATTATTGAGTCGGGTGTTGATTTCTTTTGCGATCGGAACAATGATCGCAAGATTGTTTTTCGCGCGGCGGGCGGGTTCTTTTTTTGGTTTTTTATTTTCTCTCTCCGGTACAAACGTTTGAAACGTCTGTTGCAGATCTCCGACATTCAATTCCAAAAAATCCGCAATGCTGTATTCGCCAATTTTGACATGCAACGATTCTTGTTTGAGGCGCTCTCCTTTGCACATCGGGCAGATTTTTTCTCGCATGTATTGTTCGATTTCTTTGCGCACATACTCGGATTTTGTTTCCGCGTGGCGCTGGGTCAGGTTGGGGGCAATTCCCTCAAAACGGACCCGTTTGCTGTCAATGACATATTCTTTTCCATCGGTTCCGTACATGAGAATATCAATGTGCGGCTGGGGAAGCGCGTGGAGGGGGGTGTGCACCGAAAAATTGTGCGTTTCAGCGACAGCGGCGAGGAGTTTTTGATAATACTGCTGGTTGCCCACAATGCGCGTCCATGGCTGGATGGCGCCTTCCGCAAGCGTGAGCCGAGGATTGGGAATAACGAGTTCCGGATCGATTTCAAGTGTTTTGCCGATACCCGTGCACCGGATACATGCGCCATATGGGCTATTAAAACTAAATGATCGCGGTTCAATAGGTTCAAATGTGCGCTGGCAGGAAGGGCATATCGGAAATGTGGAATAGGGATATTCCTCTCCAGTTTCCGTATCGAAAAAAATGACACTGCCATTCGAAAGATCCGCCGCCTTCTCCACCATGAGCGCGATGTTCTGTTTCTTGGGATCGGTGACGTTGCCGGTTATTGCGTCAATATCATATGTTTTTTGGCTGTCGAATTTCCATTTTGACAGTTCGGTAATGTTCATGATGGTACCATTCATGCGGAAGGCGCTGTATCCGGTCTGTTCCAATCGGTGAAGGAGTTCTTTTTGTTTGACGCGTGCTTCAGCAATCAGAGGAGACAGCACGAGAAGAGGATGTTGGCGCGCCATGTCCCTTCCGATTTCAGTCATTTGCCCCACACTTTGTTTTGCCACAGGGGTCCGGCATTTTGGACAATATTGCACGCCGATTCTCGCGAACAAAAGACGCAGATAATCGTGAATTTCGGTCACCGTTCCTACGGTCGAGCGGGGATTGTGCGTATGAATTTTTTGGTCAATCGCGATCGTCGGCGAAAGGCCGGCGATATCGTCCACATCGGGCTTGTCCTGCATGTCCATAAATTGCCGCGCGTACGCGTTGAGGCTTTCGGCGTATCGGCGCTGTCCTTCGGCGTAGATGGTGTCAAACGCCAAAGAGGACTTTCCTGATCCGGAAAGTCCTGTGATGACGATAAGTTTGTTTTTGGGAATCTCGAGAGAAACATTTTTGAGATTGTTGACTCGAGCATTGGTTATTGCAATACACCCTTCTTTCATATTAATCTGGTGGAAAATGATCATTATTCACATCAATATCAAGGGCTGTCCCGTAGATAAGGTCATCATGGGAAAATAAATAATTTTTTGGAAGGTTTTTTAGTTTCGGGTATATTTGATCCATCGTGGACATAAAACATTCATTATATGATTTTTGAGCCATGAAACCACATTCTGGGAAGTCCTTTTTTTCCATCCCTGCGACATTGATGCCAACATCAAGCCCTAAGCCTCCCGGGCCTATGCCGATAAACCGCATGCTTTCATCGGCATCATCATTTTCATCCAAGAATCCAATCAATACAAAACCATTGATTTGGCCATGGTAACTGCATTCGACAATAGCGTCTTTTTCATCGATAATATCTTTGTAGGTATCATTCAGCGCTTTGGCGATAGCGCCGCTTTGTTCAACTTCAATGGTATAGGAGTATTGCTGGTCCGAAATTTTTGTGATATTTCCGCTTCCGGAGGTATCAACTTGGATCATATATCCATCATTGCATAATACGGCGAGATGAAGTTCGTCAATAAACGGATCGGTCCATCCTTCTTCTTCCAGACTTTTGGAACTTTTTGTCTGGTATATTTTTCCTGAGATGCTTCCGGTCTCGCACACAAATTTGGCAAGATCCATTGGTTCGCTTCCGCTATTGTTGTCTTTGCACACTTTTGGAAGCCCGGCGCCCGCTTCTTTACAATACGACCCAAGACAAGAACTCCCGTTCGTATTTTCAATCCAATATTCTTTTCCGCATAATGCGGTTTTGTCCGGATCGCCGGTCTTGATAAATTCTCCATAAAAGGAATATTCCGCGTCGACGTAGCCGTTGGGATCGCTGGTTTTGAGCGACAACTGATTGGATTGGAAACGGCACCATTTTGATCCCAAATCCTGCTGTTTAATCATCCATACTTGCGGCAAGCGCAAATTGACCAAGAATGGATTGATCGTATTTAAGAGAAAATAGGAAAGGAGCGCCAACGCCATACCGGTCAAGGCGCCGGCAATCCTTTTTTTTGCGCTAGTAATAACGGCGCTGTTTCCTGCGGCGGCCATCCATTGAATGCCGGCAAAGATAATAACAATCACCGCGAGAATGGAAATCACCATGACTCCATAGCGGTAGATATATCGGATAAAATCGGGCAGATTGAGGAACGTGTTTTTTTGTCCAAACGATATTTCCGTCGTGACCGCCGTGAGCGACGGACAAAAACCGAGTTTTTTTTCTTTTGCCAGCTTGGCGCCGCCGCATGCTTTGATCGCGTCGGTCCCTTGGTAAAATCCTGAGTCGATTTCGGCTTTTGGCACGCCGAGCTTCAGCTCATCATTGAGCTGTGATCTTGTGGTGTAACAATCACCAATATTAAAACAACGCGGATCAAGCTTTTGGGCGTGCGTACTTGCGGGCAAGAAAGCGTAAAAAAAGACCGTCGCGACGAATAATGCCCGCATAGCAAATATGGAAGATGATGATGAAGAAGAAAAAAACATACTCGTGTTATTTTTGCAATTCTTGAAGAAGGAGCGCGGTCCATTGTTTTTTGGAAGGGACGCCGACGACTTTTTGATTGTTCACGATGTATGTCGGCGTGCCTGGGACATCAAGATGAACGCCGTCGGCCATGTCTTTCAAAATGGCTGATTCGTGCGTGCGAGCAGTAAAACATTGTTGGAACAGCGGCAGATTGAGGTTGAGATCAATCGCGTATGACAGTAGATTTTCTTTGGCCAGTTGTTTTTCGTCAAACAGACGACGATAGAATTCCCAAAATGCGTTTTGATCCTGTGCGCACGCGGCGGCAATCGCCGCATCCATCGCATGGGGGTGAATGCTTTCAATGGGAAAGTGCTTGAAGATGACGCGTATGGCACTGCCGTATTCAGCAAGGATTTCTTCAAATATGGGGTAAGCTTTTTGACAATAGGGGCACTCAAAGTCAATAAACGCGAGGATCGTTATCGGCGCATCCGGATTTCCAATTTGTGGACTCGAGGAATAGATATATTGCGTCACGTCTCCTTCAATGGTATCCGACGCGTCCTGCGGTTTCCCATCCGGATTGCGGGTAAATTCTCCGTAGAATTTTTTTTGGAGCTGTGCGGCGTCGCCAGAGTGAATTTTCCAAAAATAATAGCCAACCATGATGGTAAAGAACGAAAAAAAACCAACGCATACAATGCCAAGAATGGTGAGCAAGATAGTTTTGACCCCGCTTCTCTTGCCTGATTCGCGAGATGGCGTTGTTGGCATAGATCACGGAAATAATCGAAAAGAGTATATCATATTTTTTGTATTGTCAACAGTGTGTCGACTTGGGACGTATTGACTTTTTGAAGGTATCCCGCTATACTTTTGCCATTCATTCATATATTTTATCCTTCACTTCTCATATATTTTCCTCTGTTCCAAATGACAATCGGGACGGTCGTGGGAAGGAAGAGAAAAGGAAAACCTATGCCAAAAATTCCAAGTTTGGAGGACATGCTCAAAGCCGGTGTTCATTTTGGACACAAAACGTCGCGATGGCACCCAAAAATGGCGCCATACATTTTTACCAACAGGAACGGCGTCCACGTTATTGATTTAGAAAAAACACGGGAAAAATTGAAAGAAACTTTGGGCGCGGTAAAGCAGTTGGCGGCGGATGGAAAAAATATTTTGTTTGTCACGACCAAGCCGCAGGCCAAAGCAATTGTGAAACAGGCCGCCATTGATTGCGGCATGCCATACCTCGTGGATCGATGGATCGGGGGGCTCCTGACGAATTTTTCGGAAATGAAAAAAATGATTCAAACGTTTGTCTCTCTGTCCGAAAAACAGCAAAGCGGCGAGTTGGAAAAATATACCAAGAAAGAGCAATCCGAAATCGCGAAAGATTTGGAAAAAAAGCGGGTGTCTCTTTCGGGGCTGACCACGGTAACCCGCATGCCGGACGCCTTGTTCATTCCGTCTTTTCAGCGGGAAAAAACTGCTGTGACCGAAGCAAACCGGATGGGCGTGCCGATTATTGCCGTGGTCGATACCAATGCCAACCAGACAAAGGCCGCCTATTGTATTCCGGCAAACGACGACGCACTGCAATCCATTATCATGATGGTGGGACTCGTGAAAGAGGCGATACAGGAAGGTTTGGCAGAACGGAAGCCTTTGGAAGAACCAAAGGAAACCATTCGTCTATGACTATTGATGCATCTCGTATTACAAAAGTTCGGGAGCAGAGCGGGGCCGGTGTGTTGGATTGCAAAAAAGCGCTGGAAGAAGCAAACGGCAATGTTGCACAGGCTGTGGACATTCTCCGCAAAAAAGGCATCGCCAAGGCCGCGAAGCGCGCAGGAAAAATTGCCGCAGAAGGCGCAGTCGGAAGCTATATTCATGGCGCCGGGAAAATTGGCGTATTGGTGGAAGTCAATTGCGAGACCGATTTTGTGGCAAAAACCGATGCGTTCCAGTCGCTTGTGAGTGACATTGCCATGCATATCGCGGCGGCGGCGCCACAGTATATTTGCTCGGCCGATGTGCCGGGAGAGCACGTCGAAAAAGAAAAAGACGTGTACCGCGAACAGCTCAAAACCGAAGGCAAACCGGCAGAGATGATTGAGAACATTATCCAAGGGAAGATGGCCAAGTTTTATAAGGAAGTCTGCCTTCTGGAACAGCCATTTATTAAAGATGAAGAAAAGACGATCCAGGCGCTTCTTGACCAGAAGACCGCTGAAATCGGAGAAAAAATACAAGTGCGTCGGTTTGCCCGCTTTGCGCTGGGAGAGGGGATTGAAAAAGAAACGACCGATTTCGTCCGGGAAGTTCAGGAACAATTGGGCGCATAATATCCACATTCTTTATAAGAAAAGTCAAGGTTGCTCTTGACTTTTTGTTTTTTTCTGTCATACTGAATTGTGGAGTATTTTAGTCTATTACGCGGAGTGTCTTTGGCACTATATTATTATTTTATAACTGTATGGCTCGTCTCTTTTTTCGCACGATTCCATCTGCTCTTTTGTTTTTTGGGATCGTAAGTGCCGGTTTGGTTTGTTTTATCATTCCAGCATCCTCAGCAGAATTGTCTCAACTTGGGGCTTCCACTTATATTGGCGGATCAAAAGCGCAAGAATTTGTGGCAGGGATGACAATGGACAAGTCAGGGAATATCTTTATCGTCGGCAATACGATTAGTACTGATTTTCCAACCACAACCGTTGCCTACGATGTTACTGCGCCGGCAGGAAATTCAGATGTCTTTGTTTCAAAATTTTCTCCGGACTTATCAATCCTCCTTGCGTCGACTTTCCTTGGCAGTTCGGAATTTGATCAAGTGCATGACATTGCCATAGATAGTTTTGAAAATGTCTTCGTGACGGGATATACCTACGGAAATAATTTTCCTACCACTCTTGGCGCGTATGACACCACCTTTAATGCGTCAACCAATGGAAGAAGTGATGTGTTTGTCGCAAAATTTTCTTCGACTCTTGCAAACCTCAAGGCGTCAACGCTTTTGGGAGGGGCAGAGAATGATTCAGAACCCAGCTTCGCGCTGAGTCCGACGGGTGATGTGGTTGTCGCCGGTTTGACCGGGAGCATTGATTTTCCAGTAACCGTGGGCGCCTCCGTTTCAAGTTTTTTTTCATTTGTGGCAACGCTTTCTTCCGACCTCAAAACGCTGAAGGCCGGACGGTACATCCAAGACGGATTTCCGGAAGACGTGGTGGTGGATGCGTTTTCCAATGTATTTGTTGGTGGAACAGCCAGTCAATTTTTGTCTCCGTTGGTTCAAGGATATGATCTCACCTATAACGATCTTCCAGGAGAAGGAAGCGACGCGTTTCTTATGAAATTTTCTCCTGATCTCCAAACTGTAATGTCGTCCACATTCCTTGGCGGGGGTCATGCTGAAGACAATTGTGAAGACAGTCCTGAAGACAATTGTGAAGGCCAGATTGATGACATTCGCGCCATGCTTTTGGATTCTTCCGGCAATGTGGTTGTAACCGGCTATACGGGAAGTGACGATTTTCCGGTCACCGGGGGCGCATACGATGAAACATTCAATGGCATGAATGATATCTTTGTTTCAAAATTTTCGCCCAACCTGAAAACACTCCTGTCTTCAACATATATTGGCGGAGAAGAAGCGGAAGTGGGTCTTGCCATTGCGCGCGACGCGGCAAACAATACATACATTTCCGGGGGCACGGGGAGTGTTGATTTTCCAGTTTTTTCAGGTGCGTTTGACACCACATTGAATGCAGTTACCGAAGGCGTTGCTTTCAAATTGTCGCCCTCATTATCGCAACTTATGGCATCCACCTACCTCGGGGGACAGAATGTGAGTGGCTTGCCAAATACGGAAGGGGCCAATGATGGCTTTGGCATAGCGGCCGGGTTTGACAAGGTCTACGTCGCCGGAATTGCCGGGTATGGTTTCCCGACAACAGCCGGTGCGTACGATGAGGTGTATAATGGCAATGGTGACGGGTATGTGTTGTCCTTTCTTGGCGGCCCAAGCGGGTTTACTCCAATGAGCATGCCCCTTATGTTTGACGCCGCCATCCCGGAAATCGAAAGTGGAAAGATGATCAGTTTTAACGCACCGATCCAATTGCCAAAAGAGGTTGCGACGGATTTTTTGGATGGAAATGGCAATGTCACTCCTATGTCTCCTCAAATTGTTAGTTCAATCCAGGGAAAGACTTTTTTGGGTTTTGGCACCGTATCGCTTGCTCCCGATACATATGTCCTTCGTGTGTTTTCTTCATCCGGTTTTCTCCTTGCCCAAAGCAGTCCATTTGTTGTGTCAGCTCCGAAGATTGTCTATAAGGTGGTGACCGATAAAGATGTCTATATAACCAATAAAGAAATAACGGTAAAAGTGTATCCTGGTCTTTATGCCTTCGATGCGCTTATGTCCGGAGCGTATGAACTCCGGTGGGTCGATGCAAAAGGGCAGGTTGCCTCGCCGAATCTTGTTTCTTCTCCGAGTGAAGGATTTTCATTGTATCTTTTATATACATACGATGTGTCCGCACTGAACGGGACGCATGCAATTCAGCTTCGAGATACGACAACGGGAGAAATTCTTGCTGAAAAACAGGTCGTTCTTTTTCCGTCCTCTCTTTTTAGCTTGAAGCCGGTAACAAAATCGGTACCGATCACACGAATATTTCCACTGTTGCCCGCGTATCCTGTTCGTTAATCTTTTTCAGAAATGGAGTACCACCCCGCTCAGCGGGGTGGTACCAGTTGTTACCGACCGGTGGGGCGGAATCCGCCGACTCACCAACTCCGCGACTAAAGCCGTGGTATCATTTGGCGGATGACACCCCGAAAAGGGGTTTTTTTTGTTTTACTTTTTTTTTTGGATACGATATACTTTTATAATTTGAACCCTGAGTACTTAGATGTTTGTCTTTTATAATTTTTTTATGAAACAACAGGGACAACGCGGGAGGGGCCCAATGTTGAGCATTATTGCAGTCAGTATTATTGTTATTGTAGGTCTTGTTCTGTTTTTTCAGTGGTCAAAAAGGGAAGAACCAAAAGAGGCCGTCTCCCCCATAAACCAGCCATCGGCCGAGGAGGGTGGCACTTCTTTATCCGAGGTCGTCTCTTCCACGCGATTGGGATCGTTTTTTATCCAAAATCAGGGCCAGGCTCCGGGAGAGATTGTTTTTTATGCAAAACAGGGAAATGGCGGCGTTTATTTTTTGAAAGATCGATTGTTGTTTGAGAATATATATCCCGTACCGTCGGAAGACGGAAAGAGTAAGAAGGAGCGGCGTGTTACCTATTATATGCGGTTTTTGGGGGCGTCCCCGCAGGGTGTCTTGAGCGGGCGCGAGCCTTCGGAGACCGAAGTCAATTATTTTTCTGGAGAAAGCGCCAATACCGATATTGCCACGTTTCAAAAGCTCATGTATACGAATATATACCCCAACATTGATATTGAGTTTTTTTTCACGGAAAAAGGGATAAAATATAATATTTTTGTGCGTCCGGGAGGAGATCCAAACCAATTGCAGTTTGAATTTTTTGGGCTGGCGTCTCTCTCGCTTGATGAAAAGACGGGCGGCTTGATTCTTGAGACTGGCGCAGATTCGTTTCTCCATGAGCCCCCTCGCTCATATCAAGATATTGGCGGGGAGCGTTTTTCTGTCTCTTCGCGGTATGCCGTTGACACGGCAAAACAGATTATTTCTTTTGACGTTGGATCATACGACACGGACGAATTGTTGGTTATTGATCCGGTTCTCGCGACCCTTTCCGCTTCTACCTATTTGGGTTCGTCAAACTTGGATAACATTTATCAGATCGTTCAGGATGATTCGGGAAATATTTATGTTGCGGGTGACGTGGATGGCGCGGGTTTTCCTGCCGTAGGGTCGCCTGATGACAGCATCTATAATGGATCAACCGATGTGTTTGTTTCTCAACTCAGTTCAAATTTGCAAAGTCTTTTGATTTCAACCTATCTTGGCGGGACCAATCTGGACTCGCCATTCGGTCTCCAAATTGATTCGAGCGGCAATATACTGATTGGGGTCAACACCAATAGTTCGGATTTTCCCATACTGAATGGCTATGATGGCGTGTTTAATGACGCGGGAGCAAATTTGGACATTGCGGTCGTAAAAATGCCGGCCAATCTGCAAAGTATCACTGCTTCTACCTTTGTGGGGGGAGCCAGCGTTGACCTGGCGACTGGTATGGCACTTGATTCTTTGGACACAGTCTATGTTGGCGGGTGGACATGGAGCAATAATTTTCCCACGACGCTCGGCGCGTATAATACCACACCGCTTGCCGACGGAGAAACCAATGGTATTGTTTTTGCATTATCATCCAACTTGTTCAGTCTTTCGTACGCTACATTTATTCGCGGGGCAACCGTCGGGGCCACTATCGCGGAAATAGCGATCAATTCGTCTAACCAGCTATATATTGTGGGGAGTACGGCAGACAGCACATATCCGGGAACTGTCGGCACGTATGACCCGGATCCTCCCGACGGCCCATCGAAAAATTTTATTTCACGTCTCAGTCTGGAATTATCCAACATTCCCCTCTCCACATTTTTTCCTGCGGCTATGACCGTTAACGGAATGACCATAGATGCGGATGGAAATATTTTTCTTGCAGGCCAAGTGCGCGGCGGGGGATTGGCGGAAACCGCCGGAACCGCGTTTCCTTCCGCCGCGGGCGGCATCTATGAGGGTTTTGTCTCAAAATTTTCTTCCGGTTTGACGACCTTGGTTTCAACCTATTTAGGAAGTTCGGATGCAGGCCTGGCTCCTACTGAATATGCCCAATCAATTGATACTGATGCATCGGGCAACGTGTATGTCGCCGGGGTAACCGATGGAAACGATTTCCCTACGACTGCGGGGGCGTATGATACATTCAATGGAGGACCAGATGTATTTTTATCCAAGCTGACGTCTGATTTGGGAACATTATCCGGGTCCACATATCTTGGAGGGACTATGGACGATGTACCATATGCGGTATTACTCGGGACATCACGCATTTATGTTGCCGGATATACTGCGAGCGCGGATTTCCCCACGAGTGGAGCGGCGTATGACACCATCTACAATCTCGGCGGAGACGGATTTATTTCGGCATTTCTCAATAATACCGTTCCGTCCGCATCCGCAATTACGCCGACGCAGGCCACATCGAATACCGCAAGCATTACGACGACTGTCGCAGACGTTGATTTGAATGTGACCAATTTGGCCGTGGAACATTCCACTGATGGATCGACCTGGGTTTCTTCGACTATTCGAGGCGGTTCGCAAGGGGGGGGCGAAGGGGATGGCATCGCGACGACGACCGGCAACATAAGCGATATTGATACGGACACTGACGGGTCAGTGGCTTTAACATTTGAATGGAACACCGCGGAAGATTTACCCGACAGAGACGATACAACGGTGTACATGCGTGTTGTTCCCAATGACGGAACAGAAAATGGATCAACCGTAACCTCTGGTGCGTTTGCCGTGGATACTCAAGACCCCACAGTTCCGAGCGCGTTGAGCCTGGCCAATGTTGCGTCCAGTTCTCTTCAGTTTACCTTCCCGGCAACGCCTTCTTCTGATACCAATTTTTATGAATATAAAATATATTACGCAACATCGTCGCCATCTATTTCGGATAGCGCATTTGCATCTTCAACGGACGCAAATATGAGCGCCGTCGATTTTAATGGAGAAACCACGAGCGACCCTTTGGCTGGATTGACCCCGAATACACCATATTATTTTGATCTCTATGCCTATGATAGCTGGGGATTCAATACGTCAACAGCCGCGGAAGTGACAACCACCACGCTTGCCGCTGTGCCAAATGCTCTTTCTGGCGCGGTCACCGCATCAAGCATTACTGTCTCATGGAGTGCCAATGGTAATCCTTCTGGAACGTCCTATTATATTCAGTCCCCCAGTAATTCGGCTGTGAATTCCGGATGGATTACCGCGACATCACATACATTTTCCTCCCTTGCCTGCGGCACGTCGTATTCCTTTTATGTCAAAGCAAAAAACAGTCAAGGAACGGAAACGGCATGGAGTACCGCACTCAATATCACCACAACAAGCTGTGAGCCGGGCGGGCCTCCACCTCCTGTTGCGCCGCCCCCTACTCCGCCGCAGAATTCTGAGGGTCCTTCATCAGAAGAACAAGAGCTTTTTCCTGATGAAGAAATATTTACCCCAACAGGATTAATCCGTATTGTCGACAAGAAAGGAAAAAACGCTCGGTTTACCGCGACAAGGGATGTGTCTCTTCTTGTAGATGCAACCTATGCGGATCAAGTGGCATTCTATGAATCAGCCGGTCAGCCTGGGGATAATTTTGATGCGGTTAATTTTGAAGCTATTAGTTCGAAAAAATTATGGACACTGCAACCGGGAGATGGAAAGAAATGTGTCAATGCTCGTTTTTTCAACACAAAAAACGGCTATACGTACACCACGTACGCATGTGTTATTCTTGATTCCGAGGCTGAACCCCCTCACGTTTCTGCGGAGCTCCCTGAAAGCGGTCGCGTGAGAATATACGGTACGGCAGAACCGCTTGCGACCATTATTATTGTTAAAGAATCGATTCCCGCTCTTCTCTCGTCGCTTATGCGCCAGATGCCATTGCGAATACAGCTAAGGTCTCTCTTGATTGCAGGCCTCCATATTCAGACAACGCCGCCGATTGCTCGCGCCACATATTATGCAAAAGCAAATGTAAAAGGAGAATGGGGGTTTACTTTTCAGGAGCCGATTGATTTTACAAAATATCGTTTGACAGTCCAGGTACAGGATCTCGCAGGCAATTTTTCCGAAAAAGTGCCGGTGACGGTTGCCACATCAAAGTTTGAACAAGAAAAAATAGAAATCGGCGGCGGCGCATTTGAAATTGTAAATGAGGAGAATCATCAAATACTCTACACCAACAAACCCGAGGTGACGCTCCTTATTAAAGACACCGCTCTCGAATACGCGTATTTTTCAGAATCTCCAAGACCGTTGGTTCAAAAACCATACCAAAATTTTTTCCCGAAGACCCCGGGATTTCAAGAACTTTTGGGCGCCGAGGTTTTGCCGGAAACGTTTCGAAGTTTTGCATTGATTGATAAGCATGAATTCACCGTTGCCCGGACTCTTACCGGAGGAGATGGAAAAAAATGTCTGCTGGGACGCCTGCTCGATGTGGTTGAGACACCAAAGTTGAAAACCGACTTTGCGTGTGTCATTTTGGATACGACGCCGCCCAGCAAACCGACGTTTGGCACGGTTGCCATTGGCACAGTTTCCGGAACGGGTCAATTGTTTGTGCATTTTGGCGGCACCGCAGAAGACGGCGCAACCGTTGTTTTCGATACCATTCCTCTTTCTTCAGATAATCCCGCGGCGGCAAATCCTGATGTTGTGATATCATTGTTTACCACGATTGCGGGTCAAAAAAATGCGCAAATCGTAAAAAACGTGTTTTTATCCTCGCCAAGTGACACACCCGCAGATGCCGTTCTTTCTTTTCTCTCCACGCCTCTTTCACTCGCGGCTATTGGCCCGGGAGGCGTCAACACGGCAAAAAGTATTGGCGGCGACTGGAATCTTCGTTGGACGCTTCCAAGCGACCCAGGGGTTTTCCAGGTTGCGGTTGTTTCCGAAGATAAAGCCACGAATACGTCGCAGAGGGTTCCATTTGTTGTCGCCGTACAAAGCGAGCCAAGCTTTTGCGCGCAACAGCCAGCCGATCCTGCCTGCGCGCCGAAGCAAGAAAAAAAGTCCGATGAAACATTGCCCGGCCAAGAAGAACCAAAGGAGCAACCAAAAACTTCTCTACTTGGTACGCAAAATACTGCAGGGCAAAATGCAGTGGGAATTCCTACAACGATCGAGAATACGCAAGAGACCATCTTGAGCGAGAGCGGCAACGAGGCGCCAGAGACGGATACCTCATCCGAAGAATTGGCGGATACACAAAAAGTGAAATCGTCAGCCACGTCTACTGTTCCGTCGGCTTTTTCCAATCCTGTCACAGCCGTATTGACCGTCGCAAAAAAAGGAATACAAAAAGTGCAGAAGGTTGCGGATGATCCCAAAGTGGAACAAGCGGCAGAGTTCGTGGTCGCCCCGGCAACCGTCGTGGCGGGAGCCGCAAACGTGGCGCTTGGGTTTACCTTACCGCAGGTATTGGCATATATTCATTTTCTCTTTGGCCAGCCCCTTGTCTTGTTGCGGCTTCGAAAACAAAAATCGTGGGGAGTGGTGTATAATAGCCTGTCGAAACAGCCTATTGATCTTGCGGTTGTGCGCCTTCTCGACGCGAAAACCAATGCCGTCGTGCAGTCCCATGTGACAGATACTCGCGGCCGCTATTTCTTTATGTCCGAACCTGGGGAATATCGGCTGGAGGTGACGAATGAAGCTTTTGGGGGCTTTAGCAAACACCTCGCCCATGCGTCTGAAGATCATGCCTATTTGGATTTGTATCATGGTGCGGCGTTTATGGTGACCAAAGAAAATCAATTGGTTGCATTGAACGTTCCCCTTGATCCAAAGGGAAAAGTAATTCCTGCGACGCAGATCGTTCGCGAACATTCCATGAAAATTGTCCAGCGCGTCTTGAGCATGTTTGGTATTATCATCGCGGCAGTTGCGCTCTTGGTTTCTCCGACGCCGATCATGGCTGTGTTTTTGGCGCTTCATCTGGTGTTCTTTATCATTTTTTATAAATTTACACACATTCGATTCGGCAGTGTGTTTGGGGTGGTCCTTTCATCAAGGGGCAAATCAGCCCTTCATAATGTGGTTATCCGTATTTTTGACGCGCAATATGATAAATTGATTGATACCCACCTTACGGATGCCCAAGGCCGGTATGCCGCCTTGGTCGGCCCCAGTGTCTACTACGCGACGTATGAGAAAGCAGGATATGAACCCAAAAAGAGCCCAGCACTCGATTATAGTTCAGAAAAAACAAAAGGGCTTGGCGGCGTGGTTGCTCGCGATGAAATACTTGAACCCGCATAGAAATAGGAGACCAACGATATTCTTTTTTATTTATCTTTTTTCATTGTATGATTCGTATTGCCATTAACGGCTTTGGCCGTATAGGAAGGCACGCCCTTAAAGTTGCTTTGCAAAAAAAGAATGTGCAGATTGTTGCTATTAACGACCTCACAGATACCAAGACCTTGGCGCATCTGCTCAAATATGATACGGCATATCCAGATATCACGGCGCGCGTAACGTTTGATCAAAAAAATATCATCGTCAATGGCAAAAAAATTACCATCTTTTGTGAAAAAGATCCTGTTGCACTTCCATGGAAGAAGATGAAGATCGATGTCGTGATTGAATCAACGGGTCGATTTACAAACGAAGCTGGCGCAGGCCTTCATCTCAAGGCCGGAGCAAAAAAAGTGGTGATATCCGCCCCTGCAAAAGGTGGATCCATTGCAACATATGTTCGCGGGGTGAATGACAAAACATACGATGGCGCGGCCATTATTGATAATGCGTCCTGCACCACGAATTGCACTGCCCCGGTCATGCTCGTCCTCGAAAAAGAATTTGGCGTGGCAAAAGCCATGCTCACGACCATCCACGCATATACTGCGGATCAAAATCTTCAGGATGGGCCGCACAAAGATTTGCGCCGCGCTCGAGCCGCGGCGGAAAATATCGTCCCTACCTCAACCGGCGCCGCCATTGCCACAGCCAAAGTCATTCCGTCGTTGAAAGGGAAGTTTGATGGTCTTGCTATTCGGGTACCGGTCGTCACGGTGTCACTTTCTGACATGACCGTGCTTTTGAAAAAGAATGCGACGATTGACGCGGTGAACAACGCCATGAAAAAAGCAGAAAAAACATATCTGAAAGGCATTCTCGCCACAACCGACGAGCCGCTGGTTTCGAGCGATTTTATTGGAAATTCTTTTTCTTCGATTGTTGATCTCCCCCTTACCAATGTTGTTGATGGCAACCTCGTCAAAGTTATTGCATGGTATGACAATGAATGGGGGTACGCGAACAGGCTGGTCGAGATGGTGATGATGGCAGGGAGAACATAAGCATATCTTCAAATATCAGGCTCTATGTCCATGCGATCAGTCAAACAACTGAAGAATTTTAAAAACAAAAGCGTTCTGCTTCGTGTTGACTTTAACGTTCCTCTCGAGAAAAAAAAGGTTGTGGACGATACAAGAATCAAAGCGGCGATGCCCACTATTCTCTATCTTCTCAAGGAAAAAGCAAAAGTTATTCTTATAACGCATTTGGGCCGTCCAAAGGGGAAAGTCGTTGCCTCCTTGCGCGTCGCACCTATTGTTCGCCGGCTTTCGGTATTGATAGGGAAAAAAGTTCGGTACCTTCCCTTTTCCACAGGAAAAAAAGTGCAAACCGCCATAACCGCATTGAAACCAGGAGAGATTTTGTTTTTGGAAAATATTCAATTTGAACCCGGGGAGACAGAGAATGACGCTCAATTGGCGCAGGTATTGGCATCGTATGCGGATTATTATGTGACCGACAATTTTGCGCAAGCGCATCGGGCGTATGCGTCTATTGTGGGCGTGCCCAAATATCTTCCATCGTATGCCGGCCTTCTTCTCCAAAAAGAAATCAACGCGCTTGATACCTTGCTCAAAAAACCAAAGCATCCGTTTGTGGGAGTTTTGGGCGGAGCGAAAATTGAAACAAAAATTCCTATCATGAAGCATGTGGTGCCGAAGGTGAATTATTTGTTGTTGGGCGGGGGCTTGGTGAATACGTATCTTTTGGCAAAAGGATACGGCGTGGGGGATTCTTTGACCGATCCTGAATATGCAAGACAGGCGCTCATATATTGCGGCAATAAAAAAGTAGTGACACCGCTCGATGTGGTGGTCGGGAAAAGGGACGGTTCGGTCTATGCGGTTGTGGATATTCAAAAAAAACCGCATGAAATTTGCGGGGATGGATACGGCATTTTTGATATTGGGCCGCGCACCATCGCGCTTTTTTCTTCAATTATCACAAAGGCAAGGACGCTTGTTTGGAATGGGGCTATGGGGTACTTTGAACAAAAACCGTATGACGTCGGGACACTATCCATTGCCCGCCTGGTGGCCACTCAATCAAAAAATGGCGCGTTTGGGGTTATTGGCGGCGGCGAAACACTCCAGGCAATGGAAAAAACACGCATGGGTCGGCATCTCGATTTGGTGTCAACCGGCGGCGCCGCCATGCTTGATTATTTATCAGGACAAAAATTGCCCGGCATTGAAGTGTTGAAAAAATAATGCACAGCGTTTTTCTTTTTCTTTTTCTTGTGGTATACTGAAAAACATTTAACATTCATTTCATTTATTTTCTATGCCTGTCACAAAAAAAAATACAGCTCCCAAAATTGAAACATCAAAGGCCTGCGGGGAAACCGCGGTTCATTCCCACACGCATGGCTGTGCCGCCCTGTGGCAGTGCGGCCATTTTTCTCGAAAAATTTTATGGACGCTCCTCGGTATTTTTTTAGCGTACCTTATCGTATTTCTTGGAACACTTATTCGAAACAATCTTGAAAAGTTTTACTATATTGGGCAGGCCGATCGTTTGGAAAAAACCATTACCGTTGACGCGGAAGGAAAAATTACCGCAAAGCCGGACATCGCCATGACCACGCTTGGCATGGTGACGAGCGCCGCAACCGTTGCGGAAGCGCAGGCAAAAAACACCGAAACCATGAATCAGCTCATAGCAAAAGTGAAAGGACTGGGCATTGAAGACGCGGATATCCAGACGACCAATTACAATATCTATCCCCAATACGATTATACCGACGAAGGGAGAAATTTGCGCGGCTATGAAGTGAACCAAAATGTAACCGTCAAAATTCGAAATCTCGACAACGCAAATGCAGTCTTGGCGTTGGCAGGGGAATTGGGCGTCAACAGCGTGAGCGGTCTTACGTTTACCATTGACGACAAAGATGTCTATCTCAATCAGGCGCGTGAAATGGCGCTTCAAAAAATTCAGGCAAAAGCCATGGCGCTTTCTCGATCGCTCGGCGTGCGCATGGTGGATATTGCGTCATACGATGAATTTGAACCCGGAAGCGATCCGTCATTATATGCGTACAAAGAGTATGGGTCAGTCGGCGGCACTGCTCCGTCGGTTGAGTCCGGGAGTATGGATGTAATTCTCCGCGTGAGCGTCAGCTTTGAGATTCGTTAAACTATGAAAATCACCCAGATCAGCGCCAGAGAAATTTTGGATTCTCGGGGGAATCCAACGCTCGAAGCGACCGTTGTTCTTGCCGATGGTTCTGTCGGTGTCGCCGCCGTACCGAGCGGTGCTTCGACGGGGACGCATGAGGCCGTCGAGTTGCGTGATAATGCCAAGCGCTTCGGGGGAAAAGGAGTTCTCAAAGCGGTCAAAAATGTGAATACGGAAATTGCCAATCGTCTCCGCGGCCAGGATGCGCTGAATCAGCGATCCATTGACGAGGCGCTGATCATCCTTGATGGCACAAAAAATAAAAAACGATTGGGCGCAAACGCCATTGTGGGCGTTTCGATGGCAATAGCGAGAGCCGCGGCTGTGTCTTCTCACATGCCGTTGTATCGGTATATTCGCACCGCGTTTCGGATCAAAGAAACGTCGTGGCGGCTTCCGGTTGCAACCATGAATATCGTGAACGGCGGACGGCATGCGGACAATGGGCTGAGCATCCAGGAATTTATGATTGTGCCCATTCACAGAAGCATGGCCGAGCGCGTTCGCATGGGCTCGCAGATATTTCATACGCTTGCCGGAATTCTCCACCAAAAAGGATATACGACCGGGGTGGGAGATGAGGGAGGATTCGCGCCGGAACTTTTAAATAATGAACAAGCAATCAAATTCATTCTCCAGGCAATCCAAAAGGCCGGATTTGTCCCGGGGAAACAGGTCTATCTTGCGCTTGATATCGCGGCGTCTGAATTTTATCGAAGCGGAAAATATTACTTTGAAAGCCAGAAACAAGGTAGCCGCCCGGATAAATTGCTTCGGATTCTTGGGGAATGGATAAAAAAGTATCCAATTCTCTCCATTGAAGACGTCTTTGCCGAGGATGATTGGGAAAATTGGGTTAAAGCGACCAAAGCCCTCGGGAAAAGGATTGTGCTCGTTGGGGACGACATTTTTGTCACGAATGTTGAACGCATAGAGCACGGTATAGACCAGCATGTGGCGAATGCGGTTCTTATTAAATTGAATCAGATTGGCACGCTCTCCGAGACTATTGACGCTATTCTTCTCGCGAGGCGGCATGGATATAAAGTGTCCATTTCTCATCGCTCCGGCGAAACCGCGGATACGTTTATTGCCGATCTTGCGGTGGCGGTCAACGCGGAATTTATCAAAACAGGTTCTTTATCTCGTTCAGAGCGGACCGAAAAGTACAATCGGCTCATGATGATTGAATTGGAGGTGGCATAGCAGGAAAGGGTGTGGATAAATGTTTTTGTGTTTCATACTAAAGAATTTCTATATATGATATACTCCATACAGTTTTGTTTTTTTTCCCATTAAACCAAGATGGAAAATTGTAATTATATCAAAATTGTGATGTCACGTATCACAATCATTGCAGGATGAGGAAATTTTTTGTCCTCTTTTTTATTTTTTATTGCGATTTTTCTTTTGTCTTCATGTGTCGTGGCTTTTGAGCCATCGTCACACGGTCGGTAGACAAAGGAAAGATCGCATGGCGATTTAATCTTTCATAATACTATGGCACACACTATTACCCAACATCTTATTCGGCAAAAAATTGCGTACATCCTCTTTCTCGCCCTCGCTGGAATGAGCATTGGCGTTTATGTTTCTTTTTTCAGTCATGTCGAAACACAGGCCGCGGTATCGGCGCTCGCTGTTGTCGATAGCGACACCGGCGCTTCTGCAGGGTTCGGTATAGACGGACGCGATTTTAGTCTTTCTTGGACCGTTACGGGGAGCGCGCCGGAAGGATTTCAAGGCTATGAGGTTTTTATTTTGCCTTTTGGAGTCATTGAGTCGGCGGCCACTTCAACCATCAAAACAACGGCATGCGGAGGCGGTCCATGTCAATCCCTTGGTTTTTTTCCAGAATATTTGCAAAGTGCCTTTATTCTTCCTCCTTTTTATCAGGCTGATAGCGCGGGCACCGCTTGGTCTGGTGGAACGTCATATAAAGCAGCGTTGCTTATCAATAACTCGACTTCTGCGCTTGCAGAATTGGTCACATCAACCGCGGCATTAACGCCTACTGCCGATGCTCCTAGCGATAATACCGCTCCATTTTTTGATCATCTTTCGGTTCATACCGCGATTGGCGCGACAGACGCGGTGTTTCATGCATTTGTATCTGATGACCAAACAACCGCGGCCGCTTTTGCCAATACGAGTGATGGGGGGAATGAATCTCTTTCTTTGGTCTATGGAATTGATGTGTCTGTTGCGAGTTCGACAGTTTCGGGAGTACAGGTTGCGGGCAATCTCTTTAAGTTTACTATTCCTGGGGCAAGTATCCCCGCGTCGGGAAATACCTTTGAATATTTTCTTATTGCCCGGGACGGCTTGAACAACGTTCGTGTATTTTGTACCGATCCTACGGCAGTCAGTGTCGGGACTTGTCTCACGAGTCCGTTTGTCGTGAATACTATTGCTGCAGGGTCACGAACCATTGCGGGAGTCATCAATTCTGACGGTTCGCCGCTTCAAGATGCATATGTCTTTGCCGCGGGTTTTGCCGGCCCGGCTGTTCAAACAAACGCTTCAGGCGTATACACACTTCCATCAGGGGCTAACCTTCCAAATAATTCTGCATTCGATGTTGTGGCATATAAAAATAATTTTTGTCAGAATACATTTTTTGTCAACATCCAAAGCAGTAATATCACAGAGAAAAATTTCAACCTCAATCCGGGACAATGCGGCGGGCAGGGGGGTGCTGGAGGAGGTAGCGGCAACTTTGGTTCGCCTCATGTAGTGGAATCTTTTCCTGGCGATGGAGCCAATAATGTGCCGGTTGACCAGCCCATCTTTGCATTCCTTGACCAAACCATGAATGCCTCGACGATCAATGATTTTAGCGCGATCGACGCGGGGGACAAGGTCTACCTTTCCTATTTTAGCGGTGACAGTGAACAGAAAGTTCCCGGGCAAGTATCATTTTGCGGGTCTTCTGCTTCGGCGGGGTGTTCCGCTCTTTCTGAAGGGCAGACCAATGCAATCCTCTTTGATCCGACCAATAATTTGGCTACCACCACCTTTTATACGTTGGTTATAACCGAAGGCGTTACGAGTCAAAGCGGCCAATCCATCCAAGGCAATCGACAGGGCGGTGGACAGACAATCGGATTTTTCACCGTCGGGAACACCTTCAGTGAAGGTAGCTTTACCTTTGGCGGCGGCGGACAATTTATGCCGCCATTTGTGCAGTCCATGAATCCGGCTCCCGGGTTTAATGCCGCGCCCAATACCAATATCTTGCTTGAATTCAATGAACCGATGGACACGACCAGTATCACCGATTCAACGATTCTTTTGAAAACATCTGCCGGGGCGTCTGTCGCAAAGTCGGTTTCCCTTGATTCTATTTCAAAACGGTTTGTCACCCTCAATCCGACCAGCAATCTTTCTGCCGGAACAGAATACACTGTGGAAGTTTTGGGAACCGTAAAAAATAATACCGGAATCGCCCTCTTGCCCCCAGGAAGTGCCGGGAATGGATTCAAATCATTTTTTCAAGTTGCCGGGGATCCTGATAGTGCCGCGCCGACCATTTATCCGATGATAGACGCAGGATCGACCGGTGTCGCCGTCAATACTATCTTTGAATTAGGCTTCAATGAACAAGTGGACGCGTCCACGATCAACGCATCAAATATCACCATGAAGCGCGGTAGCACCTCGGTCGCGATTGACGTGGAATATAACCCAAGCGCGAACAGTGTTTTTGTGGTGCCAAACGATGTGCTTGGGCCAAATACAGCCTATACGATTACCTTTTCCACCTCAGTGACCGATCTTGCCGGCATTCCGCTGTCGAGCAGTCAGGCGTATTCGTATACCACCGGCAGTACTGACACCACCGCACCAAAGTTGGTTGAGGCGCGATGCGACGATTGGAGCTGTTTTATCCGGTTTACCGAGTCCATGAATCACAAAACACAGGTGGATGGAAATACCTTGTTTGGCGCAAGCGTATTGAACCATGCCAATATCACCCTTGTGACCGATGCCGCCGATCTGGTTGGCGCTAATGCTATCGTGAGCTGGGACGGCAAAGAAAATGCGCTTGATATTGAAGGGTTGAATCTCTCAGGATCCATCGGACAAAATTTCACTTTGACCATTGAAACCGCCGCAACCGATCTTTCCGGCAACGCGATTGTGAGCGCCGGAAGCGCGAATGTTAAAATAGCCAAGGTGGAAAATAGCGCGCAGACGTTTGGAGACTTTGGGGGCGGCGGCATGTTTGGCCCGCCGAAAGCAGAGTTTGTCGGAGGCTCCCTCGGGGGGGCTGAGTTTAAGCCGCAGGGGTTTGGAAATTTTACGACTGACCAGTTTGCGTTTGGCACGGCGGACATGGCGTTTCCGTTCAACCAAATGGCAGGGCAGGATGTCAATGTTTTTCAGGTTCGTTTTTCGCCGGGGGTCGCATTGCAAAATAACGACCAAATTGAAGTCACTTTCCCGAGCGGGACAAATATCACCAATATTATCGAAGATATCTATTCGCCCTTCAAAGATGATTTGAATGAGTTTGCTAGCGGGACTGTGGCCATATCGGCGACCAGTACCGATGCTACCGCACGAAAATTTACCTTGACATTGAGCGTGACACCTGGCGGAACTGGCGCAAATGACCAATATACCATTGATCTTCGAAAAATAATCAATCCGTCCGTTCCAAAAGATCCGAGCACCGGAGGATACACGGTTGGCATCAAGGCCATTCGCGGAGGCGTGTCGCTTGCGAGCAAAACAAGCATGCCCTACTTTATTATGGCCGGCGGGTCAAATTCCATTACCGTTGATGTGTGCGTTACAAACTGCAATGACGCGACGGCCGGCGCAAGCGGTTTGGTGGCTTTGTTTGGCGGCGGACCATCCGGCCCAATCAATAAATTATTAACCATGACCAATGGGCAATTATCTCAAGTTGATGGCAGTGCTGGGACGACCATTGCGTTGTCGGAGGTCCCGGACGGGTGTTATTTCTTTGGAACCGATCCGTTTATAACACTTGGAGCAAGCGATTACTTTGGCCAAATGGCTCCTGAACCTGTATGCGTGTTTGGCGGCCAATCGCAAACCAAAAATATTCTTTTAACGGCATCAAGCGGCAGTAACGCCGCAAGCGTTATCGTGAAGTTGGTTGATGGCGACGGCGCCCCCTTTAATTTTAATGGATCCGACCTTGATATTTTTGCAGGCGGCCCCGGACAGTTTGTGGTGAAGACACTCGAAGGGTTGAACGCAGCGGATTCTAATGGGTATACATTGAAGCTCCCTGCCAATGGGACATGGTTTGTGGGGGTTGGCCCTGCCATGCCAAAAAATTCTTCTCAAAGCAAACCAAAATCGCTGGCCGGAACGCCTCCGCCGCCAACCGATATTATGGTTTCAGGGGTTGGCGGCACGCCCGCAGTGACGAGCGGCGCGTTCCTTCCACCCAATGTCAGCTTTAATGATGGCACAGATACAATTACCTTTACATTTGAATCCGCGAATAAAACCATTACCGGAAAAGTAAAGAACGGGGATGGAGAATCGCAAAATCTTCAAAATGTCGAAGTATTTGTCCACCAGCAAGGTTTTGGCGTGCCGACATTTACAAAGACGGATGACACGGGCGTATTTAGTTTGTCGGTTTCAAAATACGGATCGTATGAAGTGGGCATTTTTAAAGATGGGCTTTCTCCGATCTTTAAGCAGATTGAAGTGAAAGCCGACGGCGCGGATGCCGACAGCAATCCGGATGTGTATTATGAAGGGAAGCTGACAACCGGGACAAGCGGCGCAAACCCGTTTATTTTGAAAGTTAAAAAACCGGATTACAGCATTTCCGGAAAAATTCTTGATAGCAATGGAAATGGGATTGAATACGCGCCGGTATTTGCCGTCAACCAAGACACCGGGGAATTTATTCCGGGCCAAAGCGGGCAGGGGGGCAATTATACGGTATTTATAGATGCCGGCACATGGGTGGTCAACAGCCAGCTTCCGCCGGACAAATCCGACACCTGCGGAACATTCTCAAAGACTGTCACCATTACATCGGAAAGCAAGTCAACCCAAAATATCAGTCCGAGCACGTCTGTGTGCTATACCTTGAGCGGCGCAATTACCATTGACGACGCGACAAAGGCCAATGTGCCTGTCTCGATTGAAGGATGGAACACCATAACGAACAAACCAACGGGGACATTCTTCAAAGGAACATCCACGAATTCATCGGGCGTCTATACGGCCAAAGTGCCGTCAGGGACATACCGTATTTCCACGTGGAGTCCAAATTATGGCGAAGTATATACCACAGTGAGCAACTTGAGCGCGGACAAGGCAGATGCGCATATCACCTCGAGTCTTGAGACAATTACATTCTCCTTTACCGGAGCTCTGCCAGCAATGAGTGCATTTGTTGAGGTCAAGCAGACCAGTGATAAAAATGTTCGTATTGGAAAGCAGGCGTCAGATTTGACCAGTGATGTCACGGTGAGCGTACCGGCAGGAGATTATACCTATTTTGTTGATGTGCAGGGGTATGGCAAATTTACTGATGTGGTGCCCAATAGTAATGCCGTATCGATTGATGTCTCAACCAGTGATTTTATTGCGATTGCAGGAAATATCAATGACGCGAGCAATAATGATCTTGCTGGCGCCCTCGTTACATTGACCGATACCACGACCGGTCTGACCAAAACGGCTGTGGCTGATGAAGATGGTGATTATTTAATTGGGGTAAAAGCCGGAACATATGAGGTGCAGTCGAGTCTTGCCAAATATGTGCCGGGGGAAGCGGCACAGACCGTGACATTTACGACGAACACCGTAAATTATGATTTTGGCGGCGCTTCGCCCGACCAAGACGCCCTGGTTGAATCGGACAGTGTTATCACCGGGACGGTTCTTGCTTCGGGAGGAAGCGCTGTGTCCGAAGGCTTTGTATGGGCCGAGAATGCGGCAGGCATTGTGATAAAAGCCGAGATCAATCCAACGGATGGAACATATGATATTCCGGTGACAGAGGGGACATGGACCGTCAAAGGTGTCGCCCCTCTTCATACCGAAACCCAGGATAGCGCCACGGTGACTATCTCCGGAGCAAGCGACGACCAAAGCGCCGGCAATCTTCAGCTCACCGCAGACGCAACAAATATCCCGGCTTCTGCCACGGGTTCGGTCGCGGCCAACACCGGCGGATCTATTGACGATACCGACGATACCGGTCTCAAACTTACTGTCGGCGCAGGAGTATTGGAATCCGGAAATAGCAATGTGACGGTCAACCTGGAAAAGAATTTTACGGCGCCAGATACGGAAACCTTCGACGCATTGTCGAACGCCTCATTTGAAATTACCGCAACTGGCAACTCCAGCATTAAAACGTTGAGCGGCAACGCGGAAATTCAGTTGGATTATTCCGATTATGTGAGTGATCTCCCCGCAGGTGTTTCGGAAAGCGAGCTTCAGCTCATGTATTATTCTCCGGAACGTGGCGAATACGTGCCGGTTGAAGGCGGATTTACCGTTGACCCGACCAATAATATAATCAGCGGACAAATTGACCACTTTACCACCTTCGTGGTTGCGTATGTTCCTCCGGCCCAGTCAAATCCGGAGACTCCCTCCCCATCTCCCTCCACTGGCGGCGGCGGAACCACGGCAACACCGCCCACATTGCCAAAAGTGGCAAAAGTAACAGAAAAAGCGACGAAAATAGAAACCATGGAAGTGGAGAAACCTGAACAAATTATGGTTGGAGCTTCAGACCACACCGTGACGGTGTCAAAAGCATCGGACAAAGAAGCAACCTTGACCGTTCAGTCCGATCCGGTCATTCTCACACTGAAAAAAGGCGAATCCAAGACCGTTGATACTGACACAGACAGCGTTGTTGACTTGCTTGTGCTCTATAACGGTCTTGCCGACGGCGGTGGCGCATCTTTCTCGTTTACCAATTTGACCGATGCCGGGGAATTGTCAAATGCGGTAGCGATTCACTCCGGATCATATGAAACCGTCGGAAGGGACGTCGTTCTTTCTTTCAATGTGCCAACCGCAAAACAAATAGCGATGAGCAATTCAAAGAGTTTCAAGGATGCGAGCTATGTGAATTATACACCGACCACGACATGGAAACTCACGGAAGGAAATGGAAAGAAAACCGTCTATGTCACCTTCAAATCATCAAGCGGTGGCACGGTGGTGTCTTCTGATGGCATCACGCTTGTTGGCCAAACCTCTGAACAGAAGCCTGAACCGGTGGAAGAGACCAAGGGCGGCACCATTCTGCCTGCCTGCGATTTGACAATCGGGGGCGCCTATAAGGAATTTGACGCGCCGGGAGTGTATTACATCACAGATTCGTGCACCAAACGGCCATTTAAGAACCCGGACATTTTCTTTAGCTATTTTGATTCTTGGGATAAAGTGAAAGTCGTTTCTGCAAAGAAATTGTCTGCCGTTCCAAACGATGTGATCGCCTTTATGCCGTGGGGTCCGCAATATAAACCGAAAGATGGAGCATTGGCAAAGGTGGTGACCGATCCGAACGTTTACCTCCTCTTCAGCGGGCAACGGCATTTGATTGTTTCAGAAGGAGTGTTTACCGCATTGAAGTTTGGATGGGGATGGATTGAAGATGTCGCGCAGTCGGTTCTCGACAAATTTAGCCTTGGCGATGCCATTTCCGACACCGGGCATCACCCCAATGCGACGCTGATCACATATCCGAATTCGTCAAAAGTTTATCGTCTCGAGGCGGATCCGAAAGATGCGTCAAAACAGGTAAAGCGTCCCGTCAAGAATGAAGCCGTATTTGATAAGAATGGATTTAATTGGGAAAAAATCATTACCATTGATGCGTCCGAAACCTATCCGGACGGAGCGGAAATCAAATAGATTCCTCTCCACATACAAACCGCCAGCCTTGAGCTGGCGGTTTTGTTTATCCTATAAACCACCAGCGAAGCTGGGGTGTGTACGTTTGAAGGCAACGCCGTATACTAAAGCCGCCCGGCAGGGCGGCTTTAGTAGT
>Ga0156095_108_pt3 | contig 116433 bp, 112 predicted proteins | sample RifCSPlowO2_02_FD_107748 | JGI IMG/M metagenome (GOLD analysis project Ga0156095, IMG submission 107748) | Candidatus Magasanikbacteria bacterium RIFCSPLOWO2_02_FULL_47_16 | reverse complement strand
ACGTCGCCGAACTGCGTGTATCCAAAATCCTCGCCGACCCTCCCCCCGCCTGCGGCGGGGTCGGCTCGGTCTTCGGATACACGCGGCCCCATTATATGACATTGCGCCCTTAACTGTTAAAATAAAAATATGAATTGGATTTTTCTTGCAATCATGACGGCTATCTTTTATGGAGCATACAATGTCTTCATCAAAGTTTCGTCAGGCCACATCAATCAAATAGTTGGAGCTGTAATTCTTCAAATCGTAGCCGCACTTGTGGGCGGAATTATTCTTTTGATAATGAAGATGACGAACAGCCCATTAGAAATATCTCAAAAAGGAGTTTTGTTTGCAGTTCTTGCTGGTATTTTCGTAGGATTAGCTGAAATTACTTCGTTCTTCGTCTTTTCAAAAGGTGTCTCCGCATCAGTCGGAATTCCAATTATTATAGGTGGTTCTGTATTAGTCGGGGCTGTTCTTGGCCTGACTTTTCTCAAAGAGACGCTCAATCCAATCCATTATGTAGCAATTGCCATGGTTGTGGTGGGGGTGATCATACTTTCTACTAAGTAGGGCGGGCGCAACAGCATATAACAGCGTATAGCAGGTTCGTGTATCCTCTCTGACCCAAATTTGACTTATTTTTTCCTTGGAGGTACATTGAAAGTACAGTAATTTCTAAAATATGCGCAAAATAGACCTCAAATCAGTGGTGTGGAAAGAAGGTAGGTATTATATCTCTCAATGTTTAGATGTGGATGTTTCAAGCTTTGGCAAGACCAAAAAAGAAGCCCTTGCGATGCTTGAAGATGCCTTGAATCTGTATTTTGAAGATGTACCGCCACCAAAGAAGACGGAACGAGTAAAGCGTCCGGTTATTGCTTCGGTGCAGCTTCAGTATGCCTAAACCCTATCCAGTTCGACTGGTGATTCAAGTCCTTGAACGCAAGGGCTTCTTTTTTGTGTCACAGTCTGGCAGTCATGCCAAATACAGAAAGAAGGGAAATCCTACTCTCACGGTCATTGTTCCGATTCATGGAAAAGATATTCGGTATGGCACCTTTCGGTCTATTTTGCGCCAAGCAAAATTGAAAGAAAGTGATTTTCAGAAAGAGAAAAAATAAGTCAAACTTCTGCTATACGCGAACGTTCAGCAAAATTGTAATTTTTTTATCACGTAAACTGCCCTGCGGCAGAGACCGCAGGGCGTCGCCCTAAAACTCAAAGAGTTTTAGTTGAGCGACATCCTGTGGCCTTCCTTGATTTTTTGTAAATAGCTACAAAAACCAAACGCCTTAGCCAAAAAACCAACCCCTGACATTACTATACCAGTATAATGATATAGTAAGTGCCATTACTCAATCATTTTTGACAGGTAGAGAGCCCATTTGACTTAATCCTCCTAATTGGATATAATTGGATGTAGTTAATATATCCAATTTGAATATATGCCTAATATTAGCCAAAAAAATACAGAAAAACATGAAATTTTTGACAATTTTGCTAAACGAATTGAACAAATTCCGTCAAATATTGTATCTAAAATTGCCAAAATTGATGAATTAAAAGGGCGGTGGATAACTGGGGCGCGTTTAAGCCCGCAGGTCTTAGGGCGCCTAAAACGCTCGGTTTTGATTACCTCTACCGGCGCGTCCACTCGTATTGAGGGCTCTCGCCTGTCCGATGCAGACATTGAAAAAATGATACGCGGTATTAATATTCAAAAATTTACTGACCGCGACAAACAAGAGGCGCAAGGATATTATGAATTATTAGAAAATGTTTTTAATTCCTGGAAAAATTTAAAATTAAGTGAAAACACTATCAAACATTTTCATCAAGAACTGTTGAAATATGTTGATAAGGATGAAAAACATCGCGGCGATTACAAAAAAGGTGAAAACAAGGTGCACATGCTAGATGGTGCGGGGAAATCAATCGCTATTTTATTTGACACGGTGCCGGCATATCTAACCCCGGGGAAAATGCGCGATTTGGTGGAGTGGACACAAAAAACATTGAAAGAAAACAAATATCATCCATTACTCGTGATTGGTAATTTTCTGGTTGAATTTTTGAAGATCCACCCTTTTACCGATGGCAACGGGCGATTATCCCGCGTGCTTACAAACCTGCTTTTACTCCAAGCAGAATATTTGTATATCCCCTATGTTTCTCACGAAAAATTGGTGGAAGACAATAAACCAGATTACTATATTGCTTTGCGTCGTAGCCAAAAAACCATGGGGACAAAAAATGAAAGTATCGTTGATTGGCTGGATTTTTTCTTGGGCATTGTTTTAAAACAATCAGAAATGGCGGTGGCATTATTGTCCAAAGAAAATATAGAAAAAATACTATCTGAAAAACAACTAACTGTTTGGCAATACATTGAAAAAGTAAAGGAGGCGGGCACTGGTGATATTACTGAAAATACTAAAATGGCCAGACCAACAGTAAAACAAACTCTGGGCGTTTTGCTTAAACTTAAAAAAATTGAACGAATTGGATTGGGAAGAAGCGCGCGATACAGAAAAATATAATTGAACGAATTCGCCCCCCCCCCTTTGAGTGAACGAAAAAATAAAAAGTGTAAAAATAATTTACAATTTACATCCGATAACACCGAGTATCTGGTTACGCTCCGCTCCACCCACATTGCTTCGCAACATCAGATACTCGGGAACATTATACGCAATTCAAAAAATGAATTATAAAGCGCCGTAAAGCCGACAACAGCACATATATCTCCGCCGCCTGCTCGGTAGCTCCGCCCTCCGGGGACATACGGAGTACCGAACGTCATATATGCGCAATCCATTCTGCCCCAATCGACTCAAACATCCTCTCGTAGTCGGAAATAAGATAAGTCGGTCCGCCGTCCTTCAAAGTACCACCAGCCTTCTTCATTTTCCAAAATTTCTTGCGCGTAAGTTGCGCGATTCTTGCGCGATTCCCACATATCTGCTATACTGTCTATAGTCATCCGATTCTATATGTTTTCACCAAAATACAAACTCACCAACAAAATTTTGGCTGACCTCACTGCTGTTGCAGAAGCAAAAGGAATTATTGATCGTGCCAAAATTCTGCCAAAGCAAGAATTGCGTTTGCGCCGGCAGGCCACAATTCGCATGACACACCACTCTACGGAGATTGAAGGCAATCGGCTTAATATACAGCAAGTAGAAGCACTGTATGCTAAGAAAAAAATAGATGCGCCTGACAGAGATATTCACGAGGTGCAAAATTACTTAAACGCATTAAAGTATATTGAAAAATTGGTCGCAGAAAAAAAGCCCACAACTGAAAAGGTCATTTTGCAAATTCACAAGCTCGTCACGGCAAAAACAATGGATACAAAATTTTGCGGCACATATCGCCCGGGGCCGATCTACGTTGTCCGTCGACGACTTGGCATGCCACAAGAAACAATCTATACCGGGCCAGTTGCAAAACGTGTGTCCAAACTCATGGAAGTATTTGTTGACTGGCTGAAAATAAGTGAAGAAAAAGAAGTAAATCCCGTTATCGTGGCCGCGATTGCTCATCTTGAAATCGCCGCAATTCACCCGTTCAACGACGGCAACGGCCGTACTGCTCGCGCACTTGCAACACTGCTGTTATACCAGCGCGGATATGATTTTCGACGTTTATTTGCACTCGAGGATTATTACAATACTGGTAGGCAATCTTATTACAAGGCAATTAATCTTGGTAAAACATACGACGAAAGAAAAAATGATATTACATCTTGGCTTGAATATTTTACTAAAGGTTTCAGGAAAGAAATTGATACTGTAAAGTATACTATTCTCGTGCTTTCATCCCGCAAGGTTGACGGGAAGATAAAATCACAAATTTATCTCAGGCCCGAACAGCTCAAAATTATTGATTTTCTTGATCAAATGGGCAGAATTACTGCCAAAGATGTCGAGGATGTATTGTCTATACCAAAACGAACCGCACAGCTTCACGTTGAGAAGCTCAAAAAAATAAAGATGATAAAACAGGTTGGCAAAGGACGAGCAACCTATTACATTGCGAATAATTGATACGAATGTGTTGGCGGGGGGGCGCACCTACCTGTGCCAGCAGGCAGGATTCACCCTTTTGATTTCTCTTCCTCCAGAGGCGGACAGGCTTGCGCCCAGGCCAAATGAAAAAACAATTTGATCATTATGAAAAAAATCATTATCGGTATCATAGTCGCCATCACAGCCATACTTTTTTGGTCGCCTTGGATGGGCGAAGGTGGTGGAGAAGATGTTATCCAAAAAGTTCAACAAAAAGAAAGTGTTAAGGCTGAAATGGAAGAGCTCACAAGCAAATACGGATATCAGGCAACACTATCGTACAACACGCACTTTGAGGTTCCACTCCCTTCGGTCGCTACGCCCATGTTTGGCGCCGATGTAGCACTCCGTACTAAAATTATTCCAGTTCCAAACATCGCAAAGTGCGGAACGTTGAAATATATTTTTACTTTTTAAAAATCAGACGAGGTATTATGAAAGAAAATTTGAATATCGGAATAATAACTGGCAAAAAACTAACAGATGCGTTGTTATGCGAAGCGTTAACAAAAAAATTTCCAAATATTAAAATAGTTCAATACAAAATCCCATTCAACATGTGGATTCCGTGGATCTGGAAACGCATAATTAAAATGGGGTGCATTGTTCTTTGCGGCCACATATTTCTTTCCATATATCTACGTATACAAAGAAAAATTGAACTATTCCATAAAAAACCACTTTGGCTTAAATATACAAATGTAACCCCAGCTTGGAAAGAATTAAATAAAAAAAAGGAAATTTGTCTTTCCGAAAAAGCTTTGATTAAAAAAATACGCGGATTGGATGTTATTATTCTAGCGGACTCATTCCGTTTATCTCATAAATTTTTTCGAAAAACTAAAGTACCATGTCTTCAATTAGTATGGGGACTTGCGCCAAGCTATATGGGTGACTCTGCAGGATTTTGGGCATTTGCCTCGCATAACAAGCAACATGTTGGAATTAGTATAATTGAAAGGTTTGCCCAGTTTAATAAAATAAGAATTATAAAACAAAGAATTATTGAAACTGGTCACCAAGAAGATTTACGTTCTATTAAAATAAAACAAGTTATAAAAATGGCTGAAATACTGCCTGAAATAATAGAAAGATACTTTAATAAAGAAACTGTTCCTAGACAACAGACGACAGAAATAATATGCCGAATATTTCAAGCGCCAACGTTATCAACATATTTACATTTTTTAAAATTTCGCAAAATTAATACGTTACCTCATTATTCGTATAACGATATCCCATGCACACTCATAACGGCAAAATAAAACACTACCCTATACAAACCATCATTTTTATTATCACCGGCTTGTTTTTTGCACTATATGCACACGATAGTAATCTATATCCGCACTTAAGCACTATTGATACAGCTATTTTGTCTTTTTTAAGATTCTTCCTGCTAGCAACACCAGTATTTCTTGGATTTTTGATTGTTCAATTTAAACAAAGAAATTTTTTGAAATATCTACTACTGGTAGTATGGATTCTATTTTTGCCGTACACTATTTATTCAATCACTGAAATACGGCACATCGCAGAATTGTGTAGATTGCCAGAACTAAACACATACTATACAGAAATATGTGTTACAAAATTATGGATGCTATTTCCAACCTTTATATATTCAGCCGCTGGTAGTTTGGGGTTTGTGTTTTCAGTCTCTCAAGTTACATCGCATTTATTTTTAGTTTCTTGGAAAAAACAAACAACAATTATTTCAATGTGTTTTTTAAGTGGTTTTGCGAGCGTATTTGGTCTTTACACAAGAATTAATATTTGGGAAATTTTTTCAAATCCTATAATGTTTTTCCAATCCATCTCCACGACAACTTACCAGAAAGATTTTCTGTGGAACGTTTCGGTATTTTCATTATTTGTGATTGGTTATTTTTTTGTCACTAATCGTTTATTCAGACAAGCCAATAAATCCCGCACATGAAAGGCTATTCTGATCCCTCATCCCAGTAGCCCCACCCATATCCCGACAAAGTCGGGATATCGCATACACACGGCCCCGTTGTGCATAATAGCTAATTTGTTAGGCTATTGCATGGTTGATGTAACTGGGGTATAATATCTTTAGATTTTATTTTTAATCCTAAAACTATGTTACCAAGAGAATCTGGCCCATCCCCTGAAGAAATAGGTATAGAAACTAATGTGGAGGAAACTATGGATCTACCACCAGCCCCACCTAATTTGTTCGATGATAAAGCAGTTGAAGAACATAATAAAAAGATGGAAGAATGGAAAGAAAGACAGAAAAACAACAAAACAACGGAATAGAGAAACATTGTTGTTTGTGTACCAATAACAAATTACCAGGAAATATAATGGCCGCCTGTGAGGGCGGCCGTTGCTTTTTAAATTGCCTTGCGACGTAGTCAAAAATCCATGGGAACCAAAAACGAAAATATATCAGATTGGCTTAATTTCTTTTTTGATATTGTCTTGAAATAATCACAAATGGCAGTGGAGCTATTATCTAAAGAAAATATAGAAAAAATTCTCTCGGAAAAATAAATTATTGTTTCGCAATATATTGAAAAAACAAAAAAACAAGCACTGGCGATATTACCAAAAAAAACTAAAATTGCCCGGCCAACGGTAAACAACTCTTGGGAAACTAACACCTTAGTATTGATGAATATTGAGGCGGGGTGCATTAAAAAATATTCATCTGTACTCAAGATTCCCATTTCTCATCAGGATGAAAACTTCAAATATGGGCATATGAAAAAGAAACGTCCAATTTTTATTCTCGCATTGGTAATCCTAACAGCAGGATCATTATCTCTGTATTTCATGCAATTTAAAAAAAATAAGGCAAATTCCATTCATGATATTTATGAATACTCTACAATGGAATTCAATAATTTAAGGTATGATATTGCAAAAATTAAACCTGAAAAAATTGATTCACTAACTTTTTATTACAAGAACCAAAATAACCAAAAATTTACAGACATCAATGATCTCAAAAAACAAAAAGAGAAATTAATTTTTGCTACAAACGGTGGTATTTTTTCAAAAACATACGAACCATTGGGGCTGTACATAGAAAACGGCACAACACTATCAAGTCTTAACGCAGATACAGGCGAAGGAAATTTTTATCTCCAACCAAATGGCGTTTTTTACATAGAAAAAAACCAAGCAAACATAATAGAAACAAAAAAATACCACGACGCACCAAACGTATCATTTGCTATTCAATCTGGCCCGCTATTGGTAATTAATGATGAGATTAATTCCTCTTTTAGCGAAGATTCACAAAATAGATATATCCGCAGTGGAGTAGGCAGAGATAGAAATGGAAATGTAATTTTTGCAATATCAGACCAACCAGTGACATTTCATGAATTTGCTTCATTTTTTAAAGAAAAACTGAACTGCAACAATGCATTATATGTAGATGGCGCAATATCTGAAATGTATGTTCCAGGATATAGAGAAAATACCAAAGAAAAATTTGGCGTAATGATTGGCATTGAAGACAATGGAGCCCCCCCCCGCTCAGCGGGGTGGTACCAGTTGCCACCGCCCGGTGGGGCGGAATCCGCCAACCCACAGACTTCATGGCTAAAGCCGTGGTATTATTTGGCGGATAAAAATAATCCAATCAAAAAGTACAATATTATCAACGAACCAAAATACTATGAAACTAGGAATTATTATCAGTCAAACAAATCCAGAAATAAACTGGAATGCCCTGCGTTTAGCAAATTTTGCTCTCAAGCAAAGCGACGAAGTTACAATTTTTCTCATTGGAGAAGGCGTAGAGTATGAAAAGAGTAATTCGGAAAAATTCAACATCCAAGAACAAATAGCGGAATTTTTAAAATCGGAGAAAGCAAAAATTTTAGCATGCGGAACTTGTCTCAAATCAAGAAATCAAGAAGCGACTCATACCCGCCCGATGAGCACGATGAAAGATCTGTATGCGCTTGTTCAGGAAAGCGATAAAATTTTGACTTTCTAATTTCAAGCACTATGGAAAAATTACTTCTACTTGCAATCTTAATTTTTGTTTTCAATTTTTCTGTTCCGACCCTATCGCTTGCTCAAGGCATGACGGGCTTTAATAACACCGCAACATCGTATATGCCGGGATGTAATCGGAAATAAATTCTAGCCTAAGATGAAAAAAACAAGCTTTTCTTTGAAGAAAGATAAATATAAGGCTGCTCGGGGCGGCCATTCAAGGTTGTTAAATGTCTGCTGTCGTAAGTGCGAGAGCGTCGTTGTAGTGTATCAAAAAGATGGCCCGGGTAATTTGCGACGATTATACTTAGATAGAATATTCGAGCCTGTAGAAATGGCAGGTCTGCAAGCCCTGAACATAAAAGATGTCCCTGTGTTAAAATGCAAAAAATGTTCCGCGGCGCTTGGCACGCCCTATATTTATATTAAGGAGAAAAGAAAAGCTTTTAGATTGTACAAAGATTCAGTCACTAAGCGACTAAATTTAATTTGACACCAATATGGAAAATAGGCCAAAAGTCGGGGTTGGCTGGAACAACCCGCCGCAACCCCTTTTTATTGCTACTGAGAATTTCTATAAAAGCGGGTACAATCCATTAACATAAGCGCCCCGCAGTATTCTCTGCGGGACATTTTTTTGATGAGGGAAAAACAAGGCCGACAAAGTCATGACCAAATGTTGGCTTTCAATCGAGAACAGGTATTTTTTTATTGTCAAGTGTTTTTTTATTGACACGATCTTTGTGGATGGTATATATATGGCGGTTTTTCCAGTCGTGTCGGGAACCAGTGAGTCCTGGTATTGCTGGAGAACTCGTTAACCTGCGATGGTCGCAGGCCCGGTTTTCGCTCCAAGAAAGAGGTGCGAGATGAGCGGCCAATTTAGCAAAGAGGACGTCCTGCATGTCCGTGGTATGGTCGAGGCGGGGGTCTTTGAGGAGATCAACCCCTCGAGGCTGACGAGCTTCGCGAGTGGGACAGTTGCGTGTAAATGCGCTGACGGGAGATGGTCTATCCCCCTCCTCACCCTGCTTCAGAACCTTCAGCGTCCTCACAGGCAGGGAAACGGCGTCTTCGTGCACACCCTGAGTTTGCACGGCGGGCCTCTGAGGATCCGCCCCGGGTCAAGGGCGAACAAGGAGTTCAACCTCGCTTCAGCGTGGGAATACGAGCTGGAGCTTGCGGCCACGATCTCGCGGTCGCTTGCTGGCAACAAGTCAATCACGTTGCTCGGCCATGGGCCGTGTGGCATGGCGGCGCGAGCAGGCATGACCTTCCTCGAAACTGTCGAGGAGCTGGTCGCCACCAAGCGATACATCCGCATGGGACATCCGGACTGGTTCGAGAGCATCATCTGCATGATGCATCTCGCGGTGGATGGTGCCGAGCGGGTCTATTTTGTGAACCCGCGGCAGTTCGAGCGATGGCTCATACAAAACGCCGCATAATAGGAGATTATGGGAGGCTACAGAGTTCACGGATCGGAGAGATAGGCATGCTCTCCGATCCCGTGGGCTAAACAATATACAATTTTTACATTTTTTGGTTCTAACTATTTTTGTACATACAGCTTGGTAGCCTGGGGCATGGAATCAAATCCTTTTCTTTGAAAAAAGAAAGACTATGGTAGAATAAGGTAATATAAACGTACAGTAATATATTGATATGACTCATTTTTTGAAACAAAAAAATCGGCCCCTTATAGCCGGCGCCACTATGGGACTTTTCTTGTCTCTCGCATTACTCGCTATCAATGTGTATATAAATGCTCCGAGCGAGAATAGTCTTATCAACCGTGGATATGCTGGTGGAGAAATCGGATATGAACTCGGCTTATCAGACATAGTTCTATTTTTGCCTACCTTGTACGCAAAACACTTGTTTGAAACTTTATTCCAATTAGGCAAACCAATACGCGGGGTCGGCTTTTTTGTTTTTCATATTGCTTTCTACATACTCCTCGGAGTATTTATTGGATGGATTGTCTACAAAGTAAAAAAAGGGAAAAAAGTAAGTCATAGCAACTTCATTTAACACGGTATATGACATTTTTTTCTCTATGTCGACAGATCGGAATCAGATAATTAACAAATTGGAAGATGAATTGAAAAATAATTCATTTGTTTTTGCTTTTTGGTTAGAGGGGGCTGATGCGCATGGTACTGTAGACGAATATTCAGATATTGATGTCTGGCTCGATGTGCAGGACGGTCATGAAGGAATGGTCATCGAACAAGTTCGATCGGTCTTGTCTCAAATCGCTCAACTGGACTTTGAACACGAAGTGGAGCACCCACATCCAAAGATACGGCAGATGTTTTTTCATCTCACAGGTACTTCGGGATTTCTGATCATTGATGTCTGTGTGCAGAGCCATAGCAGAGAGTTTTGGTATACCAAAGGATATGCCGATGAGAAAGTAAAGATACTCTTTGACAAGGAAAACGTTATCCAGTTTCGCGATTTGAACAAAACCGAATTCCAAAGCCTCCAAAACAAAAAAGTAGAAGAATTGAAGAAAACATTTGTCTTCTTTCAGGCGTGGGTGATGAAAGGCGTCAATCGAGGTCACTTTTTGGAGGCGTTGTCATCTTATCATTCCTTCATTTTAGAACCGCTCGTTGAGTTGCTTCGAATACAGCATCAGCCAACCAAACGTGAATTCGGGTTAAAGCACGTCGAGCGTGATATACCAAAAGACGTACTGCTGATTCTCGAAGATCTGTATAAAGTAAATTCAACGGAAGAAATTTCTACCAAGGCACAAAAAGCAAATGAATTATTTTTTGACGTGCTGAAAAAAATCAAAAAAGAAAACATCATCACCTAACTATTAACTATGAAAAAAATAATTTTAACAGCTGGTTCGTTGGTATTAATTTTTTTTATGAGCGGCTGTGTTCAGCGGCAAACTCAGCCATCCAAAAAAGAACCGGCACCCGTCTCTACAGTTTCTGCTCCTTCACATTGTAGAGACAACCTCTACAACAAGGGCGAAGAAGGGCTTGACTGCGGTTGGAGTTGTCCGAATGCATGCCAATTCACGGAAAAATGCGGGGAAATAGACAAAGACGAAACATGGTCCGGCAACGTGTCTGTGAGCTGTTACACTACGGTGAATGACGGCGCTCGGCTTACTATTGAACCGGGCACGATAGTAAAATTTCATCATGACAGAGATTACAAGACATCCGGCAGAGCCGGCTTATCGGTGAACGGAGGAGATATTGTTGCGCGCGGGAACAAAGACCACATGATCTGGTTTACGTCTGACGCCAAAGACCCGATCAACGGCGACTGGATGCACATCAATATCGACCACAGCAAGAATTCAATGCTTGACCATGTGATTGTGGAATTTGCAGAAATTGGAGTTTCGCAATTTGATTCTTCGGTGCCCATAACCAATTCCATTATTCGCTGGATCAACTCCGAGGGTCTATACGCAGAACGTTCAACCCCCATCATAGAAAATAATACATTGTATAATAATGGGTATCACGAAATAGCGCTTGAGCAATATAATACAGACGCCGTTGTCTCTCGTAACTATTTTAAGGGCGGGCATCACGGAGTTCATTTCGAAAAAAGCACAGGAGTAGTGAAGAATAATTTTTTTGAGAATTATCGCGCGCTGAAGACCAGTGACCCGGAGTTTACCATAAGCGCAGGAATGGAATCAGCAGTAACTATTGAAGATAACAAATTCCAAAATGTGGGAGAGATTATTTTTGCTATTGATGACAACGTGGAAAGCACGATGAAAAATAACCCAATTGTCAATGGCCAGCAGCCGCCGGTATTTGACTATGACGATATACGAAATTTTGAGTTGGGCTACATCCCGGGCGATGAAGACGACCAATTCCCCTATGTGTATGCCGATACAGATACAACCAGGAGAGTAACAAAAAAAATTGGGAAAGACCTGTACTTTGGGTGGTCGCTCGTGTATGCGGACGGCGCGTTGTATCGTTTTAGTTTGGGATATGGCGAAGTTGGCAAGGAACTGGATTTGATCAAACTTGATCCGGAAACCGGGGCTGTCGAACGATTTGGGAATAATGACATTATCAGTCCAAGAGGATTGGCATGGGATGGAGAATTCTTTTATGTCAATGATGGCAGCTTGAAAAAAATTTTTACATTTAAAATAACAGGGGGCTTTATTGAAATTCTTGACAGCTTTGATATTCCCGAAGCAGAGAAAGGAGGCACAGCTGGTTTAACTTCTGACGGAGAATTTCTTTATCTCGTTCATCGATACGGGGAAAAAATTTGGAAATTGGACAAGCAAGGACAGATCGTCGGAGAAATTCCCTTTCAGACCCCAGGCGGCGCGATTACCTATGCAGACGGCTATTTTTGGGTTTATGCAGGATGTAAAAAAGGATTGTGCAAGATAACGAAAGACGGTGAGCTGGTTGGAGAGATATATCCTGCGGCCAAAGACCCCTGGGCGCTCGCGTGGGATGGAACATACTTGTGGGCGCTGTACAGAACAAGCGAGACATGGAACGACCCAAAAATATATCAAATGGAAATACTCGACGATTCTCTCGAGTAACATTTTCAAAAAAATCCGCATCTCTTCGATGACAAAAGTATCCCCGCCTTCTCTTTTCAGTCGTGAACTGATACAATAAGCGCCTGATGATATATTATATAACGCAATATGTTTGAAATGCTCACTCGGCCGCCAAAGCAGTCCCCCATCGGTTCCTACAGCCTGGATGTCATTTCTTTGCCGGAAGAATGCGATTGGGAAAAATATCTGCCTGTAGAAATACGCTATATCTTCCAAAAAGAGCCGGCATACAAAGAAAAAATGAGGACAATACTGCAAAATGGCAAAGCGATCGGCGTCCGAACCGTGTTGCGCACTCCGGAAAATATCTTGAAAGCGATTCATACCATTAGCGTCCACAGCCAGCATAATTACATTATCAATTGGCTACCAAAATTGTTGAAAGAAAAGCATCTGCCCATCTTTACCAAAGATGACCACAAAAGGGCAAAGCACCATCATGAAGATTTGGACAAAGCAATGGATATCATCTTGAAAGACCGGCTGAAATTCAAAAGAATCGTTCTTATTGATGAAGAAAATATCGGAATCACTCTGCAAGAACAGCAGTTTGTGTCAGAGCTGTCCGAAATCATTTATCCGATCGCGGTCGATTATTCCGTCTTTCGCGTCATTATTGACAACGCCCAAGAAAGAACGCGAATCGCTCAAAGCATCATCAAGGCGCTCCTTATTATCGGTCCGGCCGCGCATTTTCTTGAAAAATTTGTCAGTGGTTTGGGAAAAATCTTTGCCGCCTCTGCGGACGATCTTTTGGGAGAATCGGCAGAACTTATGGCCCTCCGAGGCTCCGGTTTTTCGTGGCGGGAGCTTGCAAAACGTGGAAAAGTGCTCATTCCCGTATTTGCTCTGGCAACGTGGGGAGCATTTTCCGTTGAAGGATTGATTCATGAAAACAAGCTTATTCTTGCCGGTATTGTGTTTGGTTTGTCGGCTGTCGCGCTTTCGCTCACCACGGCCATCCAATCCATTTTTATGTACAAAAAAAACGCAACCATACTCGCCAAAGAAGGCAAAATGCCGACGGCAACCAAAAAGGCGCTCTTCAAAATATCGTTTATACAAGATTTTACCAACCCAGCAAGGCTGGGACTTATTATTGGCGCTCTTATGGCCCCCCTTATGGGTATTATCGGCTCATTGCTCGGGGTCATGGATAATGGGTGGGTGTTGGCGACCATTGGGTCTACGGAGTCAATCGTCGCTGGCGTCACGGTCATTTCCGCCGGCCATATTAATGAATGGCGTTTCCGGAAAAAAATAAAAAAAATGATGACACGATAGGCATAGAAGAAAATGACGTACGCACAGTGTATGATACCAAAACCAAAATTGGTTGGGCTAATGGCCCTCGTCCTCTTTACCGGATGCGTCTTCACGATACCAGGCGGTTCAAATACGACCACCCTTCCTGCCAATAATAAACCAAACATATATCAAGAAATACCAACACGCCTCACGAGTGAAGAGGTCAACGATTTTGACCCTGCAAAAGCAGTGGAAAAAGAAATACGAAGGCTTCGCAAAAAAGAATATGCCTTTTTTCATGACCAAGCCAGCCCTGCGATACCAAGAACGCCTTTGTACTATCTCCAAAGCGCCGTGACATGTGAAAATGACACAAAAGAAGCATGCGCCATAACAGGAGCCCGCGTATATAAAAACAACAAGCCGGAAGAATACAGCATTGGCGCATGTGGCGAAGACGATTGGTGCGACGTGATTGATCCGTCATTTCCAAAAGACGTAGCAGGCAGAATGACGCAACTGGCAGGGTTCTATGGCTTTGGCAAAGAAATCTATACCATTGGCAGTATCAGCGGGAATGATGAATATACAATCTTTCAAAATGAAAAAGAAATTTTTTCTCATCCCATGTATTTTGGCGCTGAAAGCGTTATTGAAGAGGGGGCAATGGTATCAGGTTCTCCCGCGTTTACTTTTTATGATCTCAAAGGATGGGAAAATGAAAATCGTCCAATAGTTCGCCGTAATATTTGGCATAACGGAGAAACGCTGAATGAAAGATATGGCGTTGACGGAAGCTCCTATCTCTTTTCTTTCAAAGAAAAAATAGGATTTGTTGCGGAAAAGGATGAAAAAACATTTTTTTTCTTTAACGGACAAAAAATTTCTGAAGATTTTGATGAAATACGAACACACGGTTGTTGCACCATCTTTCCTTACCCCATCAGCCTGGATGACAGCGGCATACTATCTTTTCTTGCACGGCGCCAAAAATCATATTTTTGGGTAGAGATCAATCTCAATTGAACAATAAAAAATTGCCAATGACGGCAACACAAGAAAGAATACAACCATTTTTATACCCCGTCTTTGCAACGGGCGCTACACTTCTTATGCGTCTTCCATACCGAAAACCAGGAAAATATAGCCAGCATAATGGAGATTATTTCTTGACGCCGGAAAAAAAGACGCAACTGGAAAAAAAATTAAAAACGCTCAAAACACTTCAGCGGCCGCAAGCCGCCTCCGAAGTGGCGCGTCTCGCTGAGCTTGGTGATTTTTCAGAAAACGTGGAATATCAGCTTGCCAAAGGACGACTTCGACGAATCAACAACAATATTCTTCGGCTGGAACACCTATTGAACCAGGCGGTCATTATTGCCCCGCCCAAAGGAAATGCCATTCAAATAGGACACAAAGTGACCATTACCGAGAACGGCAAAACAAAAATCTATCATATTCTTGGTTCGGAAGAAACCAATCCTGAAAAAGGAATAATTTCTCACCGTTCGCCTATCGGCGTGGCTCTGCTTGGCCACAAAATAGGCGACATCGTGGAGGTCGGTTTGCCGGGCAAAACAATTTTGTATACGATAGTGCAGATCGTATAATAATAACTATGCATTCCCTCACTCCGGAAGAAGAAGCCATCATTGTCCATAAAGGCACTGAGCCGCCATTCACCGGCGAATACACCAACCATGAAGCCGAAGGCACCTATGCGTGCCGCCGCTGTCATGCGCTTTTGTATTGGTCCAAAGATAAATTTCAGTCGCATTGCGGCTGGCCAAGCTTTGATGATGAAATTCCAGGGGCGGTGACTCGGACCCTTGACGCGGATGGCCGACGCACAGAAATTACCTGCGCTAATTGCGGCGGGCACCTTGGCCATGTTTTTCTCGGCGAACATATGACGAAAAAAAATACGCGCCATTGCGTCAATTCTCTTTCGCTTCGTTTTATTCCAAAAGCTATGCTGTCGTGACAGAACTCAAAAAAATTGACAAACGTGTCTTTTTTTGCTATACTATATTTGTTCTTCCCTCTTCCGCGGCGTTTTCATACGTCGCTTGACATAGGCCAATTCGTTCTTTCTCTGTTTATACTCTTCATTCATTTTTCTTCTTTGAAGAGTCAACAATTTTTCACTTTTATGTCTCTACATGAAAAATCGTGGCGTGCTTTCAATACGCAAAAAACAGAAAGCTATATCAGCGTCTATCTCTATCTTACCGCAGGAATTGTCTTGATGATGAGCGTGATTTTTCTGATATAAAGCGCAAAAAAATACAGTATAGTGTTCAGTGTAGTGTTCATTGTTGAGAATGATGAGCTGTGAGATACTAGAGGCGCTATGGAAATTCCACGAAATCCGGAGTTTATTCATCACAGGCCCATGCCCAAAACCGGTCTCATTCGAGAAACCGTGTTTGGCGTTGAAGACGGGATGGTCTCGACGATGGGGGCTATTACGGGCATTGCCGCGGCGACACATGACCCTTTTACCATTTTTTTGTCCGGTTTCGTGATTATCTCGGTTGAGTCGGTATCAATGGCGGTTGGTTCGTATCTTTCCTCAAAATCCGAGCAAAGCATTAACCAGAGAAAACTAGAGGAAGAAAAAATTGAACTGAAACAATATCCAAAAGAAGAACGGCATGAACTGCTGGGAATGTATATAGACGATGGGTGGCCGGAAGAGCTGGCAAAAACCATGGCACAGACCGCATCGCAAAATAAAGAACTTTTTTTGAAAGAAATGGCCTACCGCGAACTGAAAGTCTTTCCGGAAGAGCCGGAATCTCCATTGAAAAATGCAGTTGCCATGGGAATTGCCTATATCATAGGCGGAGGCGTTCCTCTTCTTCCATATATCCTTTTTTCGCTTCCCGCTTCCATTTTTCTTTCCATTAGTGCGACACTCGCAGGTCTTTTTTTTGTCGGCGCTTACACCACCAGATATTCCAAGCGAATGTGGTGGAAAGCCGGCCTTGAAATGCTCTCTCTCGCAAGCCTGGCCGCGCTTATTGGATACGCGGCAGGGCAAGCGGTTGATTTATTTTTCTTACGATAGACCAAGTAATCTGAAATACCCCAGATTACTTAGCAAATCGCCAAATCTCCCGCCCCACCTTTTGTCCGGGACGATAATAAAAAAGACTTTCTTTACCTGGGAAAAAGGGCTGTACAGAAAAACCGCACCGTGCGATGTCTTTCACGCAATTCACGCGAACCCATTCATCTCCCAGACGAAATCGGGGCATAATAAACAAGACAACTCCGTGCCTTTTCAAAACCGGAAAAAATGTTTTGAATGCCGCAACATATAATTGCCTCAATTTCTCTGCCTGTTTTTCCAAAAAAGATCTCGGTTCATGTCCTCTCAAAGGCTTCCCTAAATAGGGTTCAGAAATAATCGCGTCAACGGTTCCTTGTTTGAGAAAACGCTCCGCGGTTCGCACATCGGATACAAACAATTGGAACGATTTCTTTTTTTTCTCGTTCTCAACAATCCATTCCATATTTTTTTGCGCGTCATCAATTGCTTTTTGGGAATTGTCGCTTCCTAAAAGGTGAGTAAATCCCATTGCCGCGGCTTCCATAAGAATCGTTCCCGACCCGCAAAAAGGATCCCACATAGTTTGGTTTGGCTGTATCCCTGAAAGATGAATAAGGATGCGCGACAACTTTGGCGGGAGCATCCCGCTTTTGGTATCGCTTTTGGGGCGTCCGTAATCACGTTCCACAAATGCTTCAATCGGTTGAATGGCAGCGGTTGCGAACACCGTGTGATTCACAACCGTCAAGTCGGTCTGAAACGCGACCAAATTATTGTGTAAAATTGTTGCCGTGTTATTGGCTTCTACAAATCGCACCGACCGACCGCGTTGTTTGAGTTCTTTTTTTATGGCCAGCCCATGCCGCTTGTCCAAATTCCCTGAAAGAGAAAAAATAATTTTTCCTTCTTTTTGGATCTGTTCCAAATAATCAGCAATAGTGCCCGTATCATCGCGCTCACAGACGCGTTTACCGATTTTTACCACTCCGCCAAGCCGGCTCATGAGGGCCGCCGCATCAATATCTTCTGTTATATGAACAACAAAAAATGGTCCTTGTTCAACCACGACACGAACGTGCCAACCATATAATTCAAAAACAGCCTCAAGCTCTGCGCGGGACAATTCTTGTTCTCGACCAAGACGAAAGAGATACATAATACTGGGTTTGCTAAGTTATCTGAGTTTACTTAGCGAACGTAGACAACCGTCAATAGATAACCGCCAATTTGACATCCAAAAACAGACGTGCTATAGTATCTCGTACAATTCACTAAATATCAAGAAGAGGTTAGGGATCTGGCCCGTTGACCCTCTACCAACCTACCCGAGCTTGTCGGGGAAGGTGGTAATTCCAGCCCATGATGGGAAAGATACGTTCTGACAGTATGTCGGAAAAACGTGGACTTCTTCCTTTTGGGCAAGGAGTTTTTTTTCGTCCTTTGGACGAAAAAAATCCTGATCCCGACGAAGTCGAGAGAAGAATCCCTTTCTTTTGAGAGAAATATAAGGAAGAAAGGAAATGACCACCTCCTGTCATTCTGAGCGAAGCGAAGAATCTCTTTTAAACAATAGCCAAGGGATCCTTCGCTTCGCTCAGGATGACAGAAGAAAAAAAGTAAAGCCCAACCAGGAGGTACATTATGGGCATGCCAATGTTCTTTTTGTTTCTAGTCCTGGCTGCCATCGCCGTCTATCGACGAATGCGGCGGCCGAAGGGAGTTCTTTTTATCGCCAACCTCGACGGCTTGTTCGACCCCCCGACCGGGGACGACGAGCCAAAGATCATCAAGCTCGGACCGCGTCTCTTGTGGCTGGCCATGCTTCTCGGCGTCAAGGACGTCATCGTCGTACTCTACGAGCCCCTCTCGGAAGAGTACGCACGCGACGTCCGGGCCGTGTTGTCCGGCCTCGGCCTCAACGTCCGCTTCGTCGTCCCGAGGCAATTCGGGCAGCCGCTCTGCCTGGCGCAGGCGGTGATCGACGACCGCGACCTACTGGTGGATCTCGGCGATCGATGCCGAGGTTGGGTGGTTGATGCCTACATCGAACATCCAAGTGTCGCGGATCTTGCTGAAAAGCTTGAGCTCCGCATGGCGCGGACCTCGCGCCGTTTGGTCCGCGGCGGTCTCGTCCAGTGGACGAATGACAAGGGCTGGTTTGCCCGAGTCTGCCGCTGGATCGCGATCCCGACCACCAACCCCGCGATCTGCCTCGGGGTCGAGGCAATCGAGCGGGCGGCGGCAAGACTCTTTGCCGCAGGTTGGCGCGAGATTATGATCCGCGGGGCGCGCGGCGCCGGCAACCTCCGGAATCGGTCATTCCGGAGCGTGAACGGTCTGCTCCGGTTCCTGCAGGACCAGCCGGCCGACGGCCCCTGGTACGTCCAGGATGTCCTCGTCGAGCCGTACTTCGGCGACATCCCGGAGAGCCAAAAGCCCGTCGCCGTGGGGCACGTCCACTGGTGGGGCCCGAGTCTGCTTGATGTGACGATCTTTGACCGGATCGTCACCCGCGGCAATGGGTCCGAGGGCTGTAGCGGCCCATCCGCTCTGCCCTGGTGGATCCAAATCCGCCTTGGCTTCATGCTGTGGCGGTTTGGCCTGGTGCTCTGGCTCCTCGGGTACCGAGGTCCATACGACATGGACTTCGGCATCCGAAGAAACGGCCGGATCGTGGCGTTCGAGTCGAACGTCCGATACCAGGCCACGAGTACGGGCATCGGGCCCTGGATCCGCCTCGCCGGTCGCCGTGGCGTCATGGCCACCTGCGACGGGGTTGATCTTGTCGGATCCTATTCCGAATTCCGCGCCTTTCTCCGGAGCCAAGGCATCTGGATGTGGAGCGCGGTGGCTCGGGAAAGCGTCATCCCGACCATCGACCCCCGGGGCGGCACGTACACCGGGTACGTGATTCTTGCCCCGACCCGTGCCCGCCTGGGCGAAATCCAATCGCTGGTCAAACACTGGATCAGCACCCAAAAGGTCCTGCGAGACAGGACCGGAACCGGCTGATCCAAAGGAGGGTCGCGCGCTGTGCTGGAAGAACAGCGCGCAGACCAATTGTAGACATATACAAACGTATGTGTGTAGAATTGGGATGAGAATACACCATTCTCATCACATTCAATTTGAAATAACGACACCTATGTCCTCTCATTTTATTCCATATACCACAACGACTTATTCTCAAACCAAAAAACCACGCCCCGACTGTATTCTTCTTTCTCTTCATGGGGATGATGGAAAAAATTTTTTATCCCACTATCCTATTTTTGAAGATTTATACAAAGAAGATCTCCAATCATTTTTTGATTTTTTATCCATTGAACGAGACACCGGAAGCAACGACGTTGCGCATGCAACAGCAGAAAAAACATCTCAAGAAAATCATTCGCTCCGGATTGATGTTTTGGAAGTGCGTATTCCACGGGGCATTCTCGATCTTGGAAGAACTACGGCCGAACGGGGTATTCGTTCGGTATTTGAAAAAGAAAAACATGAGGAGTTGGTCAGAGAACTCACCCAACTTCACACAAAAACATTTTCAAACGTGCAGACGGCCCTGCAACAGTTGAATAAAAATGGATGCTGGATTGACATCCATACCATGGCGCCGTTTAGTCCGGAAACAGAAAAAAATCATATTGGCCCGGATCCACTCGTGCCGCATCCTCAAATACTTCATCCATACAATGAGGCATACACGAATGCACACAAAAATGGCGAACGGCGATCGATCAATATCGCGATAGAAATAATAGAAGAAAAAAATGCATGTCTGGCAGACAAAACGCTTCTCCACACTCTTCCTCTGTCTTTTACAACATATAATCTTGCCTATCGTTTGAATCATCCTCACCCAATGGCCAACTGTATCACTGCCGCGTATTTTATGAAAACAATTGGCCGAGGATTTTTTATTGATATCCCAAAAGACTATATCGCGGCAGAATCCCCAGAAGATACTTCGCGGTCTCTTGCCCATTTTCATCTTGATATAGAAAAAATCGATACCGTGACAAACAGTCTCGGGGAAGGATTGCTGGAATATTGTAACATAAAGAAAAAAGAAGACACTTTTTTTTCATCCTGAACAATTACTGACCAACACCCCTGCCTAGTCTATCAAAAAATTCAAACTATGCACCAGACAGCCTTTGGTGTATTTTTTTATTGTAGAAAATATATTGTACGACATCATTTTTTATTTATACATAAATAAATCTTTAAAATATTGCTAAATTTGGAGTGTTTAACTCTTCCGCCAGTATTGATGTGTTTGTAAGTTACAGGAATGAAAAACATTCCCCAATAAAGAATGCCCAAAGCATTCAAAAACGTCCCAGTTGCCAAATTGACGCAATTAGTATAGTTAATACCTCTGGCTAAAACTTACCTCCTGGAAAAATTCCCAAAATTGTTTCACGTGAAACAATGGACATGGAGCCCCAAGCAAGCCCGTGATACCAGTTGCCACCACCCAATGAGGCGAAATCCGCAGACCAACCAACTCCGCGGCCAAAGACGCAGTGCCCATTTGACGAATAAAATGACCTCTGTTTTAGAGGCCATCTCATACATTTTGTATACACTATTCTATACTTTTTTTGTTTCACGTGAAACATTTTCCAGCCAAAACCTTACAAGACGCAAAGATTCTTGCTGTAAAGGAATATCACGAGTTTGCTTCTCCTCTTCGGTCATCTCGGCATATATTTTGCCCGTGGCTGAGTCTTTAAAGAAAGCGGACAGCGGCCAGCCGGGTATATACGAAGAAAGCGGCGGATTTTGAAATAGAAAGGGCCGGTCAACACTGGCGGAAAAAGACTGCCCTCCCGGCATTGCCAAGCACAATCCATGATGAAAAACCCCCTTGTGTTCCCCCTGAAGCGAAAGAACTTTCTCTTTCCAATACGCATATACTTCCTGATCGGTCATTGATTTGCCTGTTTCTGGATTCCGCCGCACAAAAACGCCGGGCTGTTGTTTTTTTGGCAAAAAATCAACAAAAAGCGCCTCATCTGAGGCAAACGCGGCATATCCGGTACGTTGCGCGTACCACTTAGCTTTATGGCGAGCGTTCTCCTCAGCCGTCGGATAGGGTTCGTCTGGCGCTTCAAGAGAAGAAATGTCTGTTAAAGAAAGCAAAGAAAGATTGGGAATAATGCCAAAAATGGCCATATATCGGCCAAATTTTGCCGGATTTGTGGTGGCGATAAGAAGATGCATTTTGACAGTTTTCTCCCAAGGCACCCCGCCCCCCTTTTGGGGGGGGCCAGCCTCGGGCTGGAACTATTGACCATTGACTTCGTCGTGAGACACGGCCAAAATTGTCCATGTCAATAGTCAATTGTTAAAAGTCAATTGTCAGTTGTGGTGGACCTAGGCAGAATCGAACTGCCGTCTCCGCAATGCGAATGCGACGTCGTACCACTAGACCATAGGCCCATAGCGGGCAGGTGTGAATATATGCCCCACATTTTAAGCAAAAATATCATATCACAGTTGCCCCCAGGCGACAAGACACCCCCCATCTCATCCTTCCGCCTGCCAAAACCTGTGCCCTCGAAGGGAATTGAACCCCTATCTCATCCTTAGGACGGATTTGCTCTATCCGTTGAGCTACAAGGGCAGAGGCCATGGCGGGCAGGTATCCATTGAACTACAGGGGCCATGGCGGGCAGGTATCCATTGCCAGCCCGGGGCTGGTCCCTGCCGGCAGGCAGGCGCCTTGGGCGGAAACTATAGGACCAAAATAAGCTATTTTTCTGTGTCGTACAATATTATTTCTCTATGTAAGACGCCCTAACCATCTTCATCATATCTATTTTGTTGCAAAAAATCAAATCTTTGAAGCAAAACAAATACCGGCTCATTTCGTCTACGCCAAGACGGGATGAATTCTAACTCCAAAGGCAACCAAAAATAGACTCCCTCTCCAAAACCATGATACAATGACGTTGCTATTTTAAAAAGCGCATTCTTATTATGCAGATAACTCTTCTTTTTTTTCTTATCATTCTTTTGATTGCAGTCCTCATTGGTATTGTTTTTCTCTTTATACAGCTTAAAAATGCGCAAAAACCAAAAGAAAATGACCAAAACCTATTCATGCTTCTTCAAAATCAGATGCAAGAACTCAATCGTGCATTTGATCAAAAGATGCTTGAAACACACAAAGTGATGGGGGATACGCAACAACATCTTCATAAAACGCTTCAAGAACAATTTGGCCAAACAACAAAAATTATCCAAGGCGTAACGGGCCAAAGTACTAAAATGATCGCTGAAATTACGGAAAAATTGACCACGCTTGATAAAACAAATCAGCAGGTGATCGGCTTTTCCGAACAACTCAACAATTTGCAAAGAGTGTTAACCCACCAAAAACAGCGCGGCGCCCTTGGCGAAGCTGGATTGCAACTGGTTTTGGAAAACATGCTTCCCCCCGGGGCATTTACCCTCCAATACCAATTCCCGGATGGCGACATTGTGGACGCCCTTATTCAAACCAAAGACGGCTCTATTCCGGTTGACGCCAAATTTTCTTTGGATAATTATCAGCGTATTTTGGCTGAAGAAAATGCGGATGAGCGAGCAAAACTGGAAAAAGAATTCAAAAATGACCTTAAAAAACGCATTGACGAAACCGCGAAATATATCAAACCGAAAGACGGAACCATGGAGTTTGCCTTCATGTTTATTCCGGCTGAGGCTATTTACTACGATCTTCTTGTCAATGAGGTCGGCGCGGTAAAGGTAAATACAAGAAATCTGATTGATTACGCATTCGTAGAAAAAAAAGTTATTATCGTTTCTCCAACCACTTTTGCCGCGTATCTTCAAACCGTGCTCCAAGGGCTTCGCGCGCTCAAAATAGAAGAAGGGGCAAAAGTGATCAAAAAAAACGTCGAAATGCTGGGGAAACACATCACTGCGTACGAAGACTTTATGAAACGTATGGGAATGAGCCTTGGCACCACTGTCAATCATTACAACACCGCATATAAAGAATTGGGGAAAATAGATAAAGACGTCGTTAAAATCACTGAAGGAGAGAAACACATAGAACCGCTCGAAATTGCAAAGCCGACATTGATTGGGGAATAAATCCCGCACCTGAAAGGCTATTTTGATCCCTCATCCCCGCATTTCGTGAAAGATGCGGAATAAAAATTGACAAAACGGACAAAATGCCGTATACTTGTATTTACTCTCACGCTTTTCTCAAGCGATTCATTCTCCATGTATCTCAAGCACTTATGCCAAACAAACAAAGCGCAAAAAAGGCTTTACGCCAGGCACGAAAACGCACGCTCCAAAACGCAGTGGTAAAAGAGGCATACCGAAAAGCCACAAAAGTGGTAAAAAAAGGAATTGAAGCGGGTAAAGACGTTGTGGAAGAACTCCGTCTTGCACAAAAAAAATTGGACAAAGCCGCCAAAAAAGGCGTCATTAAAAAACGAACCGCGGCACGCAAAATTTCCAAGCTCGTCGCCGCAACACGCCGCGCGGTGGTAAAAAAATAATCTTTCCTTATGGTTTTAGCGTATGTCCGAGCCAACACGTGGTGTCGCGCCTCTTGAAAGTGGCCCTATCCCGGAAATAACAGAAGGAGAACTTTGCGAAAAAGAACCCAATCGAGAATTTCGAAAAAAAATAATCCAGCGGTATAAAGAACTCATGGACGCCGCTCTTCCTTTTGCCGATCCGAAAAAAGTGAATGGCCTTGTGGCTTCCATGAGAGAATTGGCTACAGCGCAAATAGAATCCGAGAAGAAAAGAGCCCATACCGATCCGCTCACCGGCGCGCTATCGCGTGAAGGATGCGCGTACAAATTTGAAGAAGCGATTGATATTTTGGAAACGGTCGGCGTAGATGATGAATGTGTGGTCATTATTGAATTTGACATTGATAAATTTAAAGCGATTAATGACGATCCTAACCGGGGCCATGACGTTGCCGACACTATCATGAAAGACTTGGTCAAAGAAATTCAAGAACGAATTCGGCACTCAGACGGTGTTGCCAGAAAAGGCGGTGATGAATTTTCTATTGTGCTGTCTAATGTCAAACAAAGTCGTGTGGCTGATTTGGTCTTGGAACTGCAAAACATTATAAACACCGTTGATGATCATACCCACACCGGAGAAACCATCGCGGTTACCGGCGGCTATCGAATGATTACCAAAGCAGACATCGCCCACATGCGGCAAGAAGGAAAAACAGAACAGATCTACGAAGAAATGAGCAACCAAGCGGACTTTGCCGCGGTATACCAAAAAATCAACGGACCGGGAACCATAGTTGCCTATGCTCCTGATCTCAAACCAGACCTATCCTCATGGGAAAATCGTATGGACTGGGCGACAAAAATAGTGGATAGGGAACTCAAAAGAAGAACCGGAGAGTTAAATGGCATTCTTCAGCGGCTATATCGATCACAACATAACGAGGAAGATCCGCTTCCTGAAGAACTTATCGATGCAGAGCTTTCTGCGGATGCACTCTCAAAGACAAGAGATGAGTTTATTGAAGCGGTCGTGGGGCTGTTAAATGTACAATATGGCACTGCGCCAAAAGCAAAATAATATTACACAGCGCACTGTTTCCCCACAAATATATCCAACAGCAATGACTGGTCGCCCTGACCAGTTTTTGTTTGGATATCAATCATAAGCAACTCGTCATACACGGCTTTGAATTCTGCCAGGCTATACCGCTTTACAAACGGAAGAGATTTTTTCACGACAAATGGATGAAGCTCTAATTTTTTTGCCATTGTCTCGCTCTGGAGCGAGTCTTCATGATCAAAAAGATCGCGCATTTCCAAAAGAATACGGAACTGCCGCACAACCATGGCAAACAGATATCCGGGATCATGCCGCTCGCGATACTGTTCTCGCATCATGGCAAACACGGACGCCCCGCGTTTTGCCACAAGCGCATCCACAAAATTGAAAATGTTATCATCCGATTTTTCATCCACAAATAATCGAACATCGGAGAGATGAACGGATTGATCTTTCGAGGAACTGGCATAGGCGGCCAATTGATCAATGAGACCCGCCAAATACCAGATATCATTCCCCACGTGCGCCGCCAAAAAGAGGGCCGCCTGTTTTTCTATTGTTGTGCCGCGCTGTTCTCCTCTTTTCGCAATCCATTCCACAAGCTGATTTCCGGAAAGCAGATCAAATTTTTGGACAAACTCTTCTTGCAACAAGCGCTCTGCCAATGCCTTTGCGGCATTTGTTTTCCATGCGTCAAGAGTATCCCAAAACACCGCCACATTCGACGATGGTATTTTTTTTTCTTCAACAAGCGCGCGCAATGTTTCTTGGAGGTTGGCTTGTTTGGAAGAAAGCGAATGGCGCAAAATAATCATTCTTCGTTCTGCCAAAAACGGCATAGTGAGAAGAGACTCTGCCACTGCCGGAGCCGTCTGTGTTTCGCAATCGACAAACGACACATTCAGCCCTTGCGGATCGCGATCCAATCGAAACTTCTCAACCATTTTGTGTATATATTCACGACTGCGAAAGGTGTCTTTTCCGTAGATAAAAAAAATCATATATTGCGCTTTCATTGTATATGATCGTCCCAGCCAAGGCAACCCATGCCATGAAAACTTTTTTGTGCTATACTATCGGTATCTATGCAGGAAAAAAAGAAAACAACCGACATACAGCCCGCGATAAACGGCAAAAAAAATCTTAGCTTTGGACAAAGGTCCGCAGATAGAATGACCAAATTTCTGGGAAACTGGACCTTCATTTTTATTTTTCTTTTTTTCTTGTTGTCTTGGATGAGTGTAAATACCCTTGCATGGTGGCTTGCATGGGATCCGTTCCCTTTTATTCTCCTCAATTTATGTCTGTCTTCTCTTGCCGCATTCCAGGCGCCGATCATTATGATGAGCCAAAACAGACAGGCGGAGCGGGATAGCCAAACGGCGAAGTATGATTATGCGGTTGATCGGAAAGCTGAAAGAGAAATCCAAGCGATTCAGCAAGAACTCGCGGAAATTAAATCACTCCTCGAAACTAAGTTGGCTAAGTAAACACAGATACTCACTTCAATTCTCCCCACCGCTTCCCGATACTCACATGTACTTCGACCGGCACGCGAAGCTTGACCACTTCTTCCATTGTTTTCTTCACCAGGGCGGACACAGCATGTTCCAGCCCTTTTTTGACTTCCAAAACCAGCTCATCATGCACCTGGAGAATAAGTTTGACGTCATTATTGGAATATTTTTTCTGAATTTCTTCGTCAAGCGCGATCATGGCGAGCTTTATCACATCCGCGGCCGTGCCCTGGACGGGCATATTGACCGCCATGCGTTCGCCCGCACTCCGCAACTGAAAATTTGATGATGCCAATTCCGGGATATACCGCCGTCGGCCGAAAAGCGTTTCCACATATCCTTCTTTTTTTGCGAATTTCAACGTTTGATTCACATAGGCTTTCACGCCGGAAAACTGATGAAAATACTGATCAATAAATTCCTGTGCCTGCCACCGCGGAATGCCGGCGCGCCATGAAAGGCCATGCGCGCCCATGCCGTACAGCACGCCAAAATTGATTTCTTTCGCGCTATGACGCATTTCTTTGGTGACTTTGTCGAGCGGAACGCCATGAATAATGGCCGCGGTTGCTTTGTGCACGTCTTCCCCTTTTTGAAAAATATCGATAAGATGCTTGTCTTTGGCCAATGACGCCACAATGCGCAATTCAATTTGGGAATAATCGGCGACGATAAGGACATTTCCGGATTCTGCCACAAAGGCATCACGAATTTTTTTACCGAGTTCCGTGCGAATGGGGATATTTTGCAAATTAGGATCGGAACTTGAGAGCCTGCCGGTTGTGGTGACGGCCTGATTGAACGACGTGTGAATGCGGCCGGTTTTTTTATCAATCAACTGTGGAAGGACATCCACATACGTATTTTGGAGTTTTGTCACTTCTCGGTATTGCTCAATGAGAGGAATAATCGGGGACGCCTCGCGCAATTTTTCAAGCTCCGGCGCGGCCGTGGAATAGCCGGTTTTACCTTTTTTTATTCCGTCGGTCGGAAGTCCCATCGTGATAAAGAGCATATCGCGCAACTGCACCGACGACGCAATATTAAATTCCTGGCCCGCCTCTTTCCAAATGGCTTTGGTCAATTGTTGAACCTCGCTGTCAAAATCCGAGGATAATTGCTTTAGCATTGCGGTATCAATAGCAACGCCATATAATTCCATTCGCGCCAACACCGGAATAAGCGCCATTTCAATTTTTTCAAACAATCCAAGGTTGTCCATGTCCTCGAGCTTTTTGTCGTATTTCGCATACACCTGAAGAATCATTTCCGCCTCCTGCGCCGCTTCCGCGGGGTCTTCGCCAAAAAGCGCCGTCTGTTGCGATTTCTTTTTTTCGGAAACATCGTCCAATGAATCCGCGGCGTCCGACGAAAATTCCCGAAGCAAAATGCTGGTCACATCATGCGCCCTAGTGCTTGAATTGATGACATACGACGCAATCATCACGTCAAAGAGTCGCGCCTTCACCGCGATGCCTCGCGTGAGAAGAACCTTGAGCAATTTTTTTATATCATGGCCAATAAGATGCAATTCAGACCGAGCAAACACCTCGGCACCCAGTCGCGTCAAAAGAGCGGCATCGCTTTTACTTGCGCGAAACGATGCCACATCCAGAAAAAAGGTCTTTTGGGGAATCACAAAAATAAACCCGCGGATATCGCTCACAAGGGCGTCTCCCCCCACGGTCATCTCTTTGCATGCTGTATGCGGCGCCCGCGCGAGATCAGAAAAAAAATCATCCACGGTATCCGGAGTAACGACATGAATCGTTTTTCCACCTTCGACTTTTTTCTTTTTTGCGGGCTTCTCTTCCGGCTGGGGCGCGGCGCCGGGAATTCTTTTGGTGAGGGAAAAAAATTCAAAACGGTGAAACGCGCGCTTAATTTTTTCATAATCAAAATGCTCGGCCTGGGACGCCGCAAGATCAAATGCAATGTCGGGAATATGGTCGTGGATAGTCGCGAGTTCTCGGCTCAGCCGGGCGTCTTTTTCTCCTGCCTCCAATTTTTGGACGACGGACGGACGAAACCGTTCTCTTGTTTTGGAGATTTTCTTTTGCAAATCTTCATAAATGTCGTCAATGCCCCCGATCGATTCAATCAATTCCTTTGCGGTTTTTTCTCCAATGCCCGGAACACCCGGGATATTGTCGGACGTATCGCCTTTGAGCGATTTATAATCCACGATTCTTTCCGGGCCAAACCCAAACCGTTCCACGACTTTTTGTTCATTATATAATTCAAAGTCACTGAGACCCTTTTTCAAGAGATACACTTCGGTGATATCATCATCTACCAGCTGTAAAAAATCCTGATCGCCTGTGACAATAATACTTTTGATATTTTCTTTTTTCTTTTTTACTTTTTTGGCAATGGTTCCAATCACATCATCGGCCTCAAACCCTTCTTTCGTATAAATAGGGATATCAAATGCCTCAACAATTTGGTATATAAGAGGAATTTGATCATACAAATCTTGGTCCGCTTTCACTCGTTTCGCTTTATATTTTTCATATAAACTGTCACGAAATGTTTTTCCTCCCACATCAAACGTGACCGCGATATAGGCGGGAGCGAGATCATGAATCACCTTCAAAAGCATAGACGCAAAGCCATATACCGCGTTCACCGCTGTGCCGTCCTTGGTGGTCATGGGGGGAAGGGCGTGGTACGCGCGGTGCACAATGGCGTTCCCGTCGATAATGATACAATTTTTTTCTTGTGTGGCCATATGTGCCATTCTAACATTATTTGTAAAGAAAAAAAACGGAAAAGACTTGAAACCGCTCTCGCTTCATGCTACCCTAGAGGCGGATGCGGTACGGTAGCCAAGTGGTAAGGCGGGGGTCTGCAAAACCCCTATGCGTGGGTTCAATTCCCACCCGTACCTCCAAGTAAAGGGTCTGCAATCCCGCCATGGCGGGACAATTCCCACCCGTACCTCACAAAAACAAAAATCCCCTGGAAAGGGGATTGTATGTAAAAAATTCTCTATTCCGTCGCTCTTCCGCCGTAGTCGCCGGTTTCTGTATTGATAATAATATCTTCACCTTCTTTAATAAAAATCGGCGCCTGCGCCTTGAGTCCATTATCGAGAACTACTTCTTTTGTGACATTGCCGCTTGCTGTGTCGCCTTTGACGGCAGGAGGCGCCTCAACCACGCGATATGTAATTTTTTTCGGCAAGTCAATGGCCACAACCGCCCCATCATGGATAAGGGCTATCACGCTCAAACCTTCTTTCAGATACTGTGTATCTTCTTCAAGAAGATCGGACGATACGTCAATGGTTTCGTAGGTATCCTGATTCATAAACGAATACATATCGCCGGTTCGATACAAGTATTGCATATTTTGGCGCTGTACCTGAACCGTGTCAACGCTTTCACTGCTTTTATATGTTATTTCAATCGTTTTGCCGGTTGAAATGCTTTTCATTTTTGTCTTGGTGAAAGCAGAGCCTTTTCCAGGATTCACAAACTGAAACTGAGTGACCACGTACAAGTCATTCTGATGCCTGATAACAGCGCCTTTTCTGATGTCGGTTGTGTCGCCCATACGAGGTTGTTGTCTAAGTTGACTAAGTCGTCTGAGTTAACTGAGCAAGCCAACTCAATATATCCCAGATACCGGCAATACTAGCACGTCATCAATGTTTTTGCAAGAGAGAATCACCTGAATAAGCCGGTCAATGCCAAGCGCGATGCCCGCCGATTCGGGCATGTTCCCAACCGCGTCAATAAATTCTGTGTCAATCGGATAGACCATTTTTCCCAATTTTTTTCTTGTTTGTTGTTCATCTTCCAGCCGTTTTTGCTGTTCCCCGGCGTCGGTCAATTCGGAAAACGCGTTCGCAAGCTCAATACCGTTGACATACCATTCAAATCGCTCCGCGTAACCGAGGTCTTTTTCTGAAAGACGCGCAAGCGCCGCCATAGGGGCGGGGTAATGATGAATAATAACACTGCCATAGTCTTTAATTTTTGGCTCAATGTCATTTAAAAAAATACGATAGAACACATCTTCATACGGTTCGTCGGACAACGGATGATAACCGCGCGTTTTGCACAAATTAAGCATGGCATCTCGGTTGAGATAGCGGCCTAAATCAACACCAATCGTTTCGCGCCACAGATCACGCATATGAATTTTTTTTGTATGAACAACGGGCAACGCATTGAACACCGTTTGGAGATGGGTATACAATGACGTCACATCATCCATAATCGCCCAAAAATCGGCATGCGCGCGATACCATTCCGCAATGGTAAATTCCGGGTTGTGCAATCCGCCAAACGATTCATAATCCCGAAAACACTTGGTAATGCTAAAAATGTTTTCAAATCCCGCCGCCAACATTTTTTTTAATGTATATTCGGGCGACGTGTGAAGATACGCGTCGTATGATTTTCCTTTTTCGTCATGAATAACAAGCTTTATGGGAGAAAGGTGTGGCTCTTGGCCGGGTAAGGCAACAAGATTGGGCGTTTCCACATCCAAAAAATTTTTCTCCCAAAAAAATTCTCGGATAAGACGGATAATCTTTGCCCGCTGTATGAGAACTTCTTTTTTCTTTTTAATGGAATTGACGTGGTCCATAAGGTCTTTGGTGAGTGAGAGAATGGTATTTTGTATTTCTTCGTTTATAACAAATTGCATCAGTACTTCTGATAGAGGTCGTGATGTCCAATGTCAAAAATATCTACAACTCCAGGAGAAGAAAAATCAAAAAGGACCCTGTATCCATCTTTGAGCCGAAAAGCGAAACAGGTTTGAAGTTTGCCTTTCAGTTTGTGCGTCCTCAACAACGGATGAAATGGGTCTTTTATAAAAAGAATAATTTTCTCGTTAAAATCGTCCTGTATGGACAAAGATAATTTTTTATATGCACGTTTAAAACGTGAAGAAATATGTACCTCCATAGCATGTTCATCACGCATTACGCACGGAGTTCCGCAATCAAACTTTTTGCATCTTTATGGGCAGTATAATCACCCAAAGCGTAATCAAGTCTCGCTTGATTGATAATTTCATCAATCGTTTCTGCATTATTCATTCTTTTTATGTCTTTTGTAGAAATTTCACACACAATTTTTTTTTCTTTTGGGTATCGAAGAATACAACGTAAAGCAGACAGCGGAATTTTTATCATTGCCTCTTTGGTTTTTTTTACTTTTTTTGTTTTTATCTTTATAGGCATAATATCTCTTTCTTATATTTTTTACTTTATCACAAAAGGGTGTATCGGGCAAGAATATGTAAGCCGAAAACAAGCCGGTTGTCAAGCTTTTTAGCGGTCATTCGCAGAAGAAGATGTTGCTGTCACAATATATTTTGTTCAGATAGATTGCGATACTGTGACGATAGGCCGCGTTACACGAGTATGTGACGCGCTCCCTTCTTTTATATATTCGTTCACATATGCAAGAAATCCATGTAGCACCCCATCGGCAAACGGCGAATCCGAATGAAACGCATCGAGCATGGAGTCGAGTTTTGACTGGTCTTCGGCGTACTCCGGATAATGCGAAATCCGTTCTTTCATGCGTTTCATATTAAGCTCCGGATGATACATCACGCCCCAGGCTTGTCTGCCCGCGACTTCATACGCCTGCACCGCCACTTTTTCTGATCGTGCGAAAGGCACCAGATGATCAGGAAAATCCACGGCTGTATCCCGATGCGCGAGCTGTGCCAAATATGTTTTTGGCAAACGGCAAAAAAGAGGATGCGTGGCCGCGCGATCCAAGAGTGAAATTTTATACGTTCCCGCTTCGGCGGTTGTCGGGTCGGTAATCACGCGCGCGCCCTCGTGCACGGCCAACAATTGAAAACCAAAACACACGCCCAAAAGCGGAATGTTTTTTGTAAAACAATCATCAACCAACTGCATCACATCGTCGCGCCACGAACCTTCGCCGTCATTTTTGGTCATATAAAATTGCGCGCTCCCACCAAGAATGACACCGTTAACATTTTCCGGCACCGATTTTGGCATGGTACCTTTGATTGGGTTCACAAAAACCAAATCAACGGGCGTGTTTTGAAACACCTCGCGAAAGCACGCTTCGTCATGCGCTTCGGATTGGTCGGTACGAAACTGGACGATCAAAATTGTAGGGAAAAATTTCATAGGAAAAAAGGGGGGGATAATTTGTCATTTTTTTCATTCCAATCCTAAACACAATTTTTTGATTCTGTTCACCATTGGAGTGCGGACGGGTCCTCCAGGTCCCGTCCGTGTTCTCCCTCTTTTTGTTATGCCGCCGCGCGCGTCTGCTCGGCCGCGACCGACGCGTGCGCGAACGCGTCGATCTTGGCGTACACCGACCGGAGCTGGTCCAGGTCGGCGTACACGAGGCCGGCGCCCATGGAGCCATGGCCGGGCTCCAGGGTACAGATGACGCCTTCGCGGGCGCCGTCGTCCCACAGCAGACACTCACCCTTGAGCCAGGCGAGGAAGGTCTCGATCGAGAGATCGTGACCGACCTTGACCTGGTCGTGGGTGAGGACGAAACGCGCCTTGGGGTCGCCTGCCAGCCAAGGCTGGTTGCCCTCAACCTCGGTGCTGAGGCCGAGGCGCGCGGTCATGGCGAGCCCGGGCACCGCCGCCGTCATCCGAGGATTGACCTCGGTGAACAGCAGGTGTCCGTTCTCCTCGACCGCCCCGTCGAGCGAGAAGAACGTGTTCCGAAGGCCGACGGATGCGAGAAACGCGCCGACCGACTTCGCCGCCTCGACCATGGCCAGGTGGATCCCTGGCGAGACCACCTCGAGCCAGTCCGGGTGCCGGAGGATGCCCACACAGGAGCCGTCAGACGCCACGAACTGGTCGTGGATCTGCAGGATCTCCACGTGGCCGGCGTGGTCGATGTGGCAGAGGGCCGCCGGGTGGGACGCGAACTGGTGGTACCGTTCCACCAGGACACCCGGGCGGGTCCACTCGTCGAGCGTCGGGATGTCCTCGCGCGTGAGGAGGACCTCGGCCAGCCAGTCCTCGACGGACCGCCACCCGTGCTCCTCCATCTCCTCGCGCGTCGTGCCGACGTTGCCGAGGCCGCCATCACCCTGCGCCTGGCGCAGGAACACACGGCCCTCCGAATCGAGGCGACGTTGGGCCTCCTGGAGCAGGCCATGGACCGTGTAGACCGAGATGCCGTCCGGAACCTTGAGGCCGAGGGCCTCGAACCGGTCGCACATCCAAATCTTGTTGCTGACCAGCGCGACGACCCCGGCCCGGACGACCGGCTCGGGCACACCGAGAACCGGAATGCCGAGGCGATGCCCCAGGTCGATGGTTGCCTGATGGCTGATGTACGAGGTGAGCAGCGCACCGGTCTCGGCGTGGAACGCCTGGAGACTCTCGCAGAGCTCCGGGTCGTTCTGAACGTGCTCGGGGAGCGTTGCCCAGCCGTTGCACGGGATGTTCGGCGTGAACACCCGTGCCGACTCGCCGTACACCGCCTCGAGGTGCCCGAGAAACTCGGGGGAGGCCGCCTCGGCCATGACGGACGCGCCGCCAAGGCCGACGAAATGCGGCGCCCTCTTCCCGATCTGCTCGCACTTCCGGAGCAAAGCCCCGGTGGCGAGCACCTTAAACACCTGTCGAACGTCGTGCAGGTGGAGCGTGGCAAGCCACATCTCCACGATTTTTTTTGCGGCCCTTTTCACTTTTTTGCCCTCCTCAGGCAATTTTTTGCCAGCTCCTCGCCGGCGAAAAGCGCGCAGGCCGCGTGGCCCGCGCTCAACCGGCGGGAACTGGACTTTCCAGATTCCTGCCAATTTTGACGCATCATAACTGGCGCGTCGGAATTGACAGGAATTTGGTATTTTAAAGAGGGAGATTATTTGTAAGGAACAAAATGTATGTACGAACATACGAACAGTACGAAATTACGAAAATGATAGTGTGACATCTATTTTTCGTCCTGTTCGAAAATTCTTACAAAAATTTTTGCTAAATAATCATGTTTTTTCTGTTTTGTCAAGAAACAATTCACTTCGTATGTTCCTGCCTACCGGCAGGCAGGCGTACTGTTCGTAATTTCGTATATAACCTAATTTCGTACATTTCGTACTTTCGTACATAAATAAAAATCCCGCCTTTCGGCGGGTATTCTACGTTTTTGTCAAGCTATACTTATGCTTTCGTCAACGCAAAACCACCGCCAAATTGGGCGAGAATAATAACGAGGACGAGAATCAAATTTTTTGCGTAATTTTTCATACTTACCTGAGTAGCCTATCAAGAATTGTCAAATTGGTCAAGGATGGTGTGGATAACGCTATTTAAGTATTTGGGTCTTCAACTTCTTTGCCTCTTCCATAAAAAATGCCTGCCAAATTGTACATTCCAAAGGAATAATCATTCGGGGATAATCTTTTACCTCGGTCGCCTGTAAAAACTGACTCCCCAATTGCAAGGAATCCACATGCCAATCAAACTTGCCTTTTGCCTTCATGATCAAATCATCAATATGCCATTGTGTTTTTTCTAAAATAAGAAACAGATCAATAAAATCCCGAGCACGCGGTTTTTGATATATGGTAAACAATTTATTCACGGCAATATCAAGTAAACTATCAATAGATAACCCCTCTTGTTTTATTCCCTTCTCAATCCGTGGGAATGGAAAATAGGTAAATTCAGTTTTTATCACTTCGTCCGAATAATGAAGAAAAAATAATTGACGGTTAAAACTTTGCTGAAAATCAACGGAAGCAAACCCTGCCTCGAATTGAATTTTCTTGAAAAAAGACAGTACGGATTGTGCATCCACTTCTTGATCAGAAAAAAAATCAAGGTCTTCGGAATACCGATGATGCAAGTACCACTCGGCAAGGGCCGTGCCGCCCGTAAGATAAAAAAAATCAACAACCAGCGGTTGTTTTGTAAAAAGAGAAAAAAGGATTTGTTGTCGAGGCGTTAGGATAGTGTGTTCCATAACAAAAAGCGAAGGTACTGCTTCTTTTTTGGATCCAAAGCCAGCAAATCCCAGTTCTTTTTTAAATCAACTTTTGATAATTTTTCTCCATTTAAACCAAAATTAACCATTTGTTCCAGTTTCCAAATGGTGTATTTTTTTGGATCTTTTTTTAGCTCGCCCACGTCGGTTGACCAGTTGTACATATAGTGAAATTATAGCAGAAATAAGGAAAAAAGTCAATTGAAATTTATTCTTTCTTTAAAATATCATGCGTCCCAACACGGCGAAAAAATACCACCCTAAAACATATTTATGAGTGTAGATCGTCCAAAAGCACCTCAACATCATCAAATTTTTTGATCTTTCCTTCTGAAATTTCCTTATCTACTTCACGTTCAACCTCTTGCCACTCCTTTGTCCAAAAATACTCCTCTCTCTACCATCCCGACTAAGTCGGGATTGATACAGAAAGGAATTTTCCGAACGCTAACCCCTCATGTCAGCGTTCGGAATCCCCCTTAGATCAGCTCGCGGACCTCTCTTGGCGAATCGCCGCAAGGTCGCGCGAGCCGGTTCATGGCCGAAGATCAGGAGATGATCTCGGCCGTATTGCGGTCACCGACCGCTTCGCGCGCCTGGTCGAGAAGCCGGGTGGCCCCAGCCGCGCTCGGTGCAAACACGATGAGCCGACAGTAGCCGTGCTCGAGACCGCGAATCATCGTGGCCGTGACGCCGCCGGGCGCGCCACCCAGCGCGCGACACCGCTCGCCGGACCGGTACAGAAGCCCGGCCCCCTCAAGGCAGGCGCGCAGTTCGGTCCACGACGACGCGCGAGGCTCGGTGAACCGAGACACACCGGCCATTGGAACCGCGCTGTGGTAGTGCGCCTCGACCTGAGAGAGGAGACACCGGATCTCGTCGGACCCGGGCTCCCGCATGCAGGCCTCGATGATGCCTCGCTCCCCAGTCTCCCGATTGCGGAGCACATCAAAAAGCGCCACACCGCGGCGCGTCGTGCCGTTCGGCCAGATGGCCCGGATGATTTGGTCCGCCGCGGACGACATCCAGGCCCGGTCCTCGTCGGTCACGGCGGGATACCCGGCATTGCTGACCAGGCTCCCCGTGTAGTGACCCTCGCGATCCACGAGTTGCTGTGAGTACCAGCGCATGCCGTCGGCATGCGTGCCGACCGACATCTCGACGCGGTCGACCCACGCCCGCTGGACGATGACGTCCGCGAGGTCGTCCTGGTACTTGACCAGGAACGCCTCGAGCGTGCTTGGGTCGCTTGTGACGAGAATACCGTCGCCGGACGCACGGCCGGGCAGTTTCACTGCCACAGCGCCGAACTCCGTGAAGACCCGGCTGAACGCGGTACGGATCGCATCCGCACCGGTGCAGATCTCGTACGGCCGGATGAGGAGGCGGTCGAGTCCGGCCGCCTCGATCAGGCGGTAGAATTCTGCCTTGTTGTTGGGGCCGTCCGTGACCCACGGAGGGTCAGCGGCCACGTGCCCCCACCGCCACTCGTGACCGATCTGCCCGTTCTGCAACAAAAGCGCCTCGAGAAGCTCCTCGAGTCCGTCACCGGAACGGACGCAGAACGGCTTGAGCCTGGCGCCCCCCGCCAGCGCCGTCTGGATGGTTGCCATTGCCGCCGGATCGTCCCGGATCGTGGCGTAGAGGCCGGCACCGTTAACCGGCACCTCGACCACTGTGCTCCCCCCGAACCGTGCCTCGTTAAAAAAGTAGTCGAGCCATCCCCGTGCGGCTCCCTCGCGGATGCCGGACGGGACGACTGTTATCCCCCCGGGCTGACACAGTTCCCGAGAGATCTTCTCGATCCCTGGAAACCAGTAGCCCTCGTACGCCTTGTCCGGTGCCGCGATTCGAATAACGTTCATTTTTTTCCTCACGGTTAATTTCGATTGTCCACCTCTTTGGCACCCGCCATTGAGATGAGACAAAATTTTTTGTTTCGTTGAAAGGTACAAACCCCAAAGTTGTCCTTCGGAGCCAACATCATATTTCAAAAAGAAAAATATGGTGTTGACGACGAAAAAATAAATCCCCCGACCGGGGGACTGTTGTGTAGCAAAATTTTTGCGATACGTCAACAAGGCCGCCCGGCGGGAGGAAAGAAAAAAAAGAAGAAAAAGGTATATGATTGTTTTGTATTTTCTTGCATATTGCTTGTTAGAGCATTTCTGCCGAAAACGGTTCCATGCGCTTTAATTTTGTGACATCTTTTTCAGATAACACTCGTTTATGCTTGAGGATATCTACCAACGCGCGCAGTTTTGTATCTCCCTTGCGCATCACAATAACCATGTCCCCACGAAAATCCGCCATTTTTTCATCAAGATAATCTTTGGTGACCATCACACTGCGGATGCCCTTTATTTCTTCCTGAAACTCATCACGAGTGACAGCATTTTCTTTAATAAAATCTACTGATTCTTCAACCGAACCCACTCTCTTATCAAGAGATGACACCGTCTCTTTGAGAGACAAAACCGTTTCCAGAATTGTCTCAAGCATTTTTCCTCCTTTTGCCATATAAAACAGGTTAGAAATGATAGTATGAGTATAGGAAAGAGTAAAAATATTGTCAATTTTTTTTTGTTTCTTTTCCGCACAACGCCACAAAATTTTTCAATATTTTTTCCGCTTCTGGCGTGTCACAAAAGGTATTGAGCACATCGTCTTTTCCGCCGCCTTCATAATCGCTCCGGCCATGATTGAGATACAACAAATATCGTTCGCTCATGCGCTGTTTGTTGAGCTCCGCGTGAAAAACCAGCCCCCATGTTTGTTTTCCTTCCACGCGGAATGCCTGACATGCGACCCGCTCGGAACGCGCGAGAGGAATAAGGTGCGCTGGAAGATCAACATTGGTTTCTTTGTGCGCCAAGTGCGCCATAAACGGACTTGTGACAGACGAAAAAAGCGAATCATTTTTTGCGGCAGGCAAAACTTCAATCGGAAACGCGCCGATTTCTTGCATGGCGGAATCGCGCGCAATACGCGCCCCTTCATGAGCGGCAATCAATTGAAATCCAAAACAAAGCCCCAGCATGGGAATATCTCGCGCCAAGATCGCATCAAAGAGCTGGTCCACTGCCGGAAGCCACGGTTTTTCTTGGGTGGTGTCGCTCATGTACAATTCGCCGCTACCGCCCAAAAGAACGCCATCAATGGCATCGAGCAACGACAGGGGGAGGGGCTCGTGAATCGCGTTTATCGCGATAATATCGGTTGTATCGTTTTCAAGCATTTCTCGAACAGCCATTTCTTCATGAGGCAGGGATTGATCAGTTCGGAATTGCAAAAAAAGAATACGTTTTTTCATAGACAACTTGGTAAAGAAAAAGAAAAACCACTCATTCCGAGTGGCATTGTTTTGATCATTTTGGAAGATACATGAAACAACCCACTCTCAGGAGGTAAAGAAATAGTTCCAAAAAAATTTCTGTGTCTGATTGTTCATACGAAGAAATACTATCCTTTTTGCGCTATTTTGTCAATCGGTTTTGTGTGGATAGAAAAAAATATGGAGAGACAGCATAAAAAATGCTATACTCAGACCATTCTTTTTTATATTGTTACAGAGCCAACGTTATATGCCCATAGATATTTTTGTCATTGGCCTTCTCTTATCCATGCTTCTTGGCGCGCTTATTGGCTGGCAGAGAGAATGGACCGGCAAGGCGGCCGGATCGCGAACCTACGCGCTTGTTTGTGTGGGGTCATATTTGTTTACCATTCTCTCCATATATGGATTTCAAACCAACGACACTGCGCGAATCGCGGCGCAGATTATTACTGGCATCGGATTTCTTGGCGCGGGAACCATTATTCATAAAAAAAACAGCGTTGAAGGGCTCACGACCGCGGCAGGACTCTGGGCTATTGCCGCAATTGGCATGACGGTTGGCGTGGGATGGTACCCGCACGCGGCGGTGGGGACGATATTGCTCTTTGCGATTGTGTGGTTCAATGACAAAAAAATTATGGCCAATCATCATTGTGATGAACCAAAAAAATCCATGCAAAAAAAGAAATACCAACCTTGACAAAGGTTTCCATTTTCCGTACACTAAGGACCGATACAAATGATCCTCAGGGCGCGGGTATCGTATAATGGCTTTTATGTCAGCCTTCCAAGCTGAAGATACGGGTTCGATTCCCGTTACCCGCTCCATGTGGGTCATGGGGCGATGATGCGGTAGTAGCTCAGTTGGTTAGAGCGTCTCCTTGCCAAGGAGAAGGTCGCCGGTTCGAATCCGGTTTACCGCTCATGACAGATTTCATTCTGTCCGTTCTTTTCACAACCAGTCAATATCGCGGGGTAGAGCAGTCAGGCAGCTCGTCGGGCTCAATACGTAATATTGCACATTATTATGATGACAAAACGGAAGGGGGATATAGCCGAATATGCAGCGACTCTCGAAGCGTTGCGACGCGGCTGGGACGTTTTAATTCCTGTTGGCGACAGACTTCCGTATGACCTTGTTTTCTCCATTAGAGAAACATTCATACGCGTACAGGTCAAACACGCATGGTTGTCCAAACGGACAAAAAACTATGTGGTTGATTCTCGTCGAACAAAAACCAATAGAAGAATAATGAAACGGGAAAGGTATGCCAAAAAAGATTTTGATTTTGCATTAGTATATATCGCAGAAAAAAATCTTTTCTACGTTTTTCCCGTGGATGTTTTCATACGATACGGGAGCGAGATTCACATGACAGAATCTCAAAAAAGACAACGCAAACCAGCGTCTGAACAATTCCGTAACAAATGGGACTCCTTATTACAATGGGCTACGCAAAAAGAAATTTTTGCGTGACTTCTATCAAATTCGGGGAAGCCTTTCACATGGTAATCCCGAGCCAATTCTTCGCTCATGAAAAGAGCAGGCTTGCCTGCCAAAGCAGAGCGAAGGCAGGTGTAGAGACTTAATGGTAGACACCCTCATCCACCACAGGCGGACGGGTGAAGAGAAAGTCCAGACCACAAATTCCAACCAAATTGGAAGCAACGAAAGTTGTAGTGGTACGCATAACCCGAAGGTCGCCGGTTCGAATCCGGCCCCCGCAACAAAAATCCCCCGGCCGGGGGATTTTTTTTAAGAAAAATTTCCAATATTGTCTAATCACTAAACACTATTGGGAATCACGGAACCTGCTTGTACCTCTGAAAAAAACAAGTTCCGTTTTCCCTCCTTTCATAGGCAAACCTCCTTTCCGGCCGTGGACCGGAGCTTAACTTTCTGACTCTTCCTCGAAAATCACCCTCAAGAAGATGGTTGGATTCGCCTCTGTCGTCTGGCTGGCGGGGAGACTCTCGATCGCCACCCGCCCCCGAATGAACAGGGGGGTGGCTTGGTCGGCCGTAATGACGGCCAGCCCCAGGAGCCGGTTGATCTCACTTCCCAGCTCCTCCAACGACCGGATGTCGGAACCGATGCCGGCCCATGTTCGGATGTTGACGTGGGTGCCACAGGTACAACACACCTCAACATCAACCCCCATCCCCTCGTTGCTGAGTCTGGAAGCGCGGACATTGGCCACGAAGCACAACCACTCGTCACCATCCACGATCCCTACCCTCACCATTTCAGCTCCCGCCCGCAAGGCGTCGGCCTTCGTCGGAATCCCCCGCACATCCTGCGTCACCCGCAAGATGGCGGTCCCGTCCCCTTGAATGACCAATCCCAATTTATTCACTTTTACCTCCTCAGTTGTCATCGCCCCCCTAAATAGAATCGGTCTTCGGCCGCCGACGCGATCTGGTCTGTTCCAGCAGACGCCGGCCCTCGACCTTGAGCCCCAGTGTCTCGGCCGAGGTTACCAGATGCAACTCAGCGGCCATGTCGACGTGCCAGTCGACTTCGGTCACCGTCCGGAGGTTCATCCTATTCTTTTGACCGAGAACGGTCAAACAGATCCCGCCGCCTTCTTGATTGCGGGAGAGTGCCGGAGCCAGATCGCCGTCTGGCATGGACGATGCCCGCACCTCTCGGACAAAATTCCGCCAGGCCGCCATGTCGAAGTCCTTGGCGACGATGGCGACCGCCGCTTGAAAAATCAATTCCGCCTTAGTCCGGCACACCGAACCGACTTCGAGAATCTCATAACGCCCAAGGGGCACTTCGAGATCCTCCATAAAATGGATGATTCTTTTGGCCATGAAAATCCTCCATTTTTTTCGGCCAAAACCAACCAAAAGCGCGCCTTTTTTGCGCCCAGGTCGGATGAACGATCATATAATGATGAGACGAAAAAGTCAAGGCAGGCCTGTAGGCAACATATCAACACCCTTTCTGGCAAAATTCTTTGGTTTTGTATATACTATTCCGGTACAGTAAATTACTGTATGGCAACAGCAAAAAACCAGCCCTTTCGGGATGGTTTTTTGATTTCTTTAGCATTTTGTCTATAAAATACGCCGTTTTACCTTGCTATGGTATTTTTTCCATAATTCCTGAAATTCCATAGATGTCTGGAGAAGATATTCCAAAGAACCGGATGCAATAATTTTTCCTTTGTCAAAAAAATAAATGGTATCAAACAACGAAAGCAAATGCAGGCGATGAATGGACGACACAATGACTTTGTCTTCAAACGTTTGAAAGATATTTTTATAAATCGCCAATTCGTTTCGTGAATCCACACTGCTCGTGGGCTCGTCAAGAAGCACAATGGATTTATCTTCCGACGCCAATAGGCCGCGGGCGAGCGCCAGCCGCTGTTTTTCTCCGCCGCTCAAGTTAACCCCCTTTTCCACAATGGACGAATCAAATTTTTTTGGCAGGCGGCTCACTACATCGGTAAACCGCGCCATGTCGGTATACCGCGTTATTTTTTTTATTGTATGGTCCACTCCAATCGTGATATTTTCTTTGATCGTGGTTGCAAAAATTTCCGGATCTTGGGGGATAAGCGCGATTTCCGAGCTGATGGATTCAAACCCGTGTTTGAGCGGCGCGTCATCCAAGAACAATTCGATATGGTTTGGCTTGTAGAGCCCGCGCAGTATTTTCAATAAAGTGGTCTTGCCGCTTCCGCTTGCGCCAATGAGCGCGATCCGCTCTCCGTTTTGAATGGAAAAAGAAATGCCATCCAGATGAAGATCGGCGCCGTCTTCTTTGTGATACGAAAAACGAAGATTCTTCACGGAAAGCGCGCGCCATTCTCGACGCAAAGACACTTGCTTGACGGTTTTCTTGTTCTTAAATTCTTGCGTCAATTCTTCGGCGTTCATGACCGCGGTTTTTTGCTGGACAATGTCGCTATACATAAACGCAAACCGGTAAAACAGATCGCTGATTTTTTGCACATATCCATAAAGCGCGTAGATAATGCCAATCGCGACTACGCCGCCAACCGACACGGTTTGATACATGTAAGAAAACAATACCAATACAATCATGCCCGTGCTACACATGGTAACCAAAAACCATTTCCATTCATTGATCTTGCTGTTTTTTACAAAAAGCGGAAGCGGGGCAAAAATTTTTTTGACAATGGTTTTTGAAATCAACCCTTCCACGCGAAGAATAATAACAGTCGTGATATTGCTGATAGTATCGTACACTTTTTCCGCGATGCCATTTTCGGCGCGAAACAACTTTTCATATTGCGGAACCAGTATTTTGTCAAACCCCAAAATAACAAACGCGGTAATAAACACCAGGCCAAACACAATAAAAAGAGATGGCGGATGAAAGTACGCCAGCGCCACGCCCGAGCCAACCAAACGAACCACCGCTTCAATAACCATGAACGAATCGGAAGAAAACTGATACAGCGCTTTGGTTCCTTTTTCTATTTTATCAATCGTATCCCCTGAATGATGATCGGTATGCCATTCGACCGGAAGAGCCATGACCCCATCGATGAGGTATTGTTGATACTGCGCACGGACGATAAATGCGTTTCGAGTTTCGATCACGCGAGCCGGCCCATGAAACACCCAAAATCCGATATTCACCGCAATAATAAGGAGAAGTAATGCAATAATAAAACGCAGATTCTCCGCATGAACTCCCTGGCGCTGGATGGTATTTAAGAGCCACGCGATAACCAGCGTTTCGGCGAGCATGATGATATTGGCAATCGCAAATAAAACAAAATATAACACGACCTGCGCGCGGTTGCCTTTGGAGTATTCCCATGTTTTTTTGGGAAGAAAAATAAGCGGCGTATCGCGAAATGGCATAGAAATCACCCACAAGTATACCATTTTTCTTTCGTTTTGATATGATCCGTTATCCGGTAATGCCGCTTTTGCATCATTGATATGCCTTCCTCACCGTCTCGCAATGATGTACGCAAAAAGATACACACAAAAAAGAGTCCATCATGGACTCTTTTTATTTTTCTTTCAGAATATTTTATCTTGACACGCTAATTGCCGAACCGCCCTCAGGGTCGCACGCGCCAATGGTAATTGCGCCGGCTGATGACTTGGTGATGTAATAATCTGTTTTGGCATCTGTGCCGGTGCTTGGGTCTTTCGGTATCGCCGCAATGTAGCCTTCGGTCACCAAACCGCTTAAATCGGCACATGCCGCTTGGGTGGTTTTTGCCGTACAGCCGGAATCTCCGCCGGTTGCACACGTTCCGATGGTATAGTTGGATGCGGCGGTGAGCGCCGTGATTGAGGCAAGATAACTGCCGCCATTATCCACCTGATCTACTTTGGTCGCGTCTAAGACCGATGTGACATCCGACCATCTGGTTGAATCCCGCGCTTCTTGAAACCGCGAAAGCGGATCCAAGGCAACAAAGACAACGCCAGCGAGAATTGCAATGATCGCGATCACGATCAGAAGCTCGATGAGCGTAAAACCTTTCTTCATAACACGTGCAGATTAAAAATGAATGTATAAACGCATCTACTATAGCAAAAATATCCTATTCTGGATATTTGTTATCCACAGATCCTTTCATGGCTCTCCCCAGTCGGTAATAGCCCACGGGGACAGCGTCACCATAATTGTGACCTCGCGAGTAAACTGTTTCAATGTTCCTATGATTTGAATCGTTCGTATATTGTCACTGCCGCTGACCGCGATTGTACAATTTCCTTCTCCCAGGACAATGGTTGCGCCCGCATATGCTGTGTCGCGTTTTAATTGAATCAATGCTTCTTGAACACAACTTTCCATGTGAAATTCCGTCTGTATTCCGGTAAAGGCAATATCGCGCTGATTGAGATGAGTCAGCGTGCTTAATGCAACGCCAATGAGCACAACCGAAATGACCCCTGCCAAAATAATGACGGCAATCACCATGATAAACCCGCTATTGGATGCGCAGGGTTGCCGAGGTGACGAATGTTTTTTCAGCTTCATAAAAAACGGAATTACTTGGGTTGGCTGCTTCAAGATGAAGCGTGATCTGAACGGTAGGAAGCGTATCTGATGTGAGATTGGCGAGAATGAAACTGGCCACATGAACGCGGTCGCTTGTGATATCAATGGGAGTGGCGCTCCCGTGCTGGAGTCTCAATTTGGTTATCGGCACGATTGTTTCGCCAAGAGCGACCGACGTCTGATAGGTATCAATAGTGACGGTCGGGTTGGTATTCGATGTCAGCACAAGTTTTCCGGGATCTGTGCCATATATGGTGTCGCTTCCAATGGTACTGGCGCGTCGCGTATAGTAGAGCATTTGTTCCAAGGCAAAATTGCCACTGTTGTTCACCTCCATAAGCGCCGCTTGTTTGGCGCGGTTGTGGAGAATGCTCCAGGTGAATGATAGGAGCGAAACCAAAACCATCGTCGTCATGCCAATGTAGATAACAAATTCAAGAAGGGTGAATCCCGCTCTTTTGGAGGATACAAAACAGACTTTCATAAAAAATTAGGGCACAAACGGCGGGGTGGTTACCTCGGTCGTTGAAGAGCCGTCAATCATGGTCGCCGTGATAGTAAATGTCGCGCCGTCCACCTTTTCGTCAAAGCGAAAAACATCGATGTCGTATGATTCTTCGGGTTCTAAAACCAAATCAACAAGGTCGAGTTCTGTGCCGGATGGCTGTTCTCCTTGCGGCGAGCCCGTTCCATTGGAAGAGTGCCAATAATTCGTTCCTTCGATTTTGATATAGCCAATCTCTCCGGGCTTTGTCCACGTGAGTGTCATGGTATCAAGTGTAATTGACGAGCTGTCATTATTCGTAAGGACCACTCCGACTAATGATTTTTTCGTTGCGTCAATGCTCGCAAGTGAAATGTCTATATCCAAATTACTCGCTTGGCCGGTTTCTCCGCATGCGCCAGGAGTCTTCCAGTCGGTAAAATAGGCGCCAACCTCACGGCTTTTGTTTTGTCCTCCTTCTGTCCAGCTGATTGTCGTCGTCACATGCATGGTTGACGGGTCGGCCGTTCCTTGGCCGGTTTGCACAAGAGCGCAGTTGGCGTCCCGCTCTGTCCCGTCAATTGTAACAGTCCGCAGGTATGTTCCATTGATGCTGTCCGGCGACGGTTGCATCTGCCATGCGCCTCCCTGGCTTGTGAGCCCAAATGTGCCGATTGTCATCGCATTCCAATTCGTGCTCGCGATGCTTTGCATGGCCTCAAGGCTTTCTGTGAGAATCAATTCAACGTCAGTGAGCTCTTGAGCTGAACGAAAAGTCTGCAAAGAGCGGCCAGAAAGAAGGATGGCGCCGCTCAAAAAAGCAAAAAAGATGGCGAGCGCCAATATAACTTCAATGAGTTGCTGTCCGCGAGAAAACAACATATTGCGAATGTCTAATTTCTAATGCCTAATATCTAATGCCTAATTTCTAATGTCTAACCTTGTTATTTCTTAAATTCTGATTAATTTAGAAATTAGACATTAGGCATTAGTAATTATTCAATCAGTCCTTGTTCATTTATAGTGATCGTTTCCGTTTGATTTGTTGCGCTGTTCAAAAGAGTAATGGCGCCTGTGGCAGACGGCAGACCGGTTGAGGTGGCAAAGGTGATCTCTGTATTTGCGGTAAACGTAATGGTATCGGGGAGCGTAAAAAGATTGTCTTCTGCGACGACGCGGGTGGCATAGGTATTGCCTTGAAATACGGTATATGAAGAATCTTGCATATACACGCCGAAACGACTATTGTGCGCCCCGTATCTTGCTTTTGTCTCAGCTAATCGCAGTTGTTCCACAATGTCTGCTTTGCTCGAATCAAGCATGCTCACCCGCAAGAGAGCGTCATACAATGGTATGGACACGGACAAAAGGATAATGCCGAGTGCAATGACGACAATAACTTCAATCAAGGTAAACCCGGGCCGTGCGGTCATAGGGCAACTGCATTTACCGATGAAACTGACCGGTAATAGAATAGAGCGGCGTAATAATGGATAAAGCCAAAAAACCGACGAGAAGGCCGATAGCAACCAACAGGATGGGCTCGAGAATTGTTGCCAAATTTTTTGTGATGGAATCCACCTCGTCTTCGTGGATGGTGGAACAAAATTCGAGCGAGTGGCTCAACGTTCCTGATGATTCGCCAACACTGATAATTTGGATATCGGTCGGGGGAAAAAGATGAGTATTTTGCCGCAATGTATCGGTGAGCGAGTCGCCGGCTTTGATTTTTTGGTACACGAATTCCAAAAATTTTTTATAACGGATATTATGTATTGTTTTGGCGCAGATAGAGATGCTTTCATCAATGGTAAGCCCGCTTTTCAAGAGCAGGCTCAATGTCCGGCAAATAAGCGTCAAATTGAGATGGATGGAAATTGATGAAATAATAGGCGTATGAAGGATGACCCAGTGCGTTAGCGGACGAAGACGCTCTCGGCGCAGGGTCCATACAAGAGCAACAGACCCGCCAACGACCAAAAATGCCGCAAGGATGCCATGCGTCTGAAAAAAGGTTGAAACGGAAATAAGGACTCGCGTCGTGAGGGGCAATTCCACTTTAAAATTTTGAAATAATTTTGCGACCTTCGGGAGCACGAACAGCGCAATACCAAGACTCAAGATAATGCCGCCGATACAGACAATGCTCGGGTAAATGAGCGCGCCGATGACTTTCTTTTTTAATTCGTAATTTTTTTCCAATTGTCGCCCCAAATGTTCAAGATTCTGATCCAATTTTCCTGATTCTTCGCCGATGGCGATCATGTTCGTGTAAATATCAGAAAATGCCTTTTTGTGCCTGCGGAGCGCTTCGCTCAATTTTTGTCCGGTATTGATTGATTGGTACACGTCATCAAGAATAAAGCGCAATCTGCCTTTCACTTGTGTTTTGAGTACGGCGAGAGCCTCGGGAAGGGTGGAGCCGGACTGCAACATGATCGAAAGATTTTTGGTAAAAAAAAGAATTTGTTTCTGAGGAACTCTTCCTATATACAAAAAACGCTTCCAATCTTTCTTTGGGGGGAGAGGAGCAGGTTGTATCGCAGGGGATCGGCGCATAGGCTATTCTTTTGATACGCGAAGTATCTCCTCAATGGTGGTCATCCCTTTGAGCACTTTTTGGATCCCGTCTTCAATCATGGTAATCATTCCTTGCTCGAGCGCTTTTTGTTTGATGCGAGCCGCATTGGCTTGATCCATAACCAGTTCCTTAATTTCATTGGTCATTTCCAAAATTTCAAAAATGCCTTTGCGCCCCTTAAAACCGGTGTCTTGGCACTCGGCGCACCCCTTTCCATGGTACAGGGTAAGCGATGATGAATCGAGCGCGTATGTTTTGATGAGGGAAGCCGGCAATTGTTTTTTGATGATTGCAATTTGCTCATCAGTCACCGTACCGCTGGTCTTGCATTTTTCACAAATGATGCGCACAAGACGCTGTGCGATGGCAAGGTTAATGGTAGAGGCAACCAAAAATGGCTGAACCCCCATGTCCATGAGACGCGGGAGGGTCGTGGCCGCATCATTGGTGTGGAGCGTCGAAAGGACGAGGTGTCCCGTCATGGCTGAATTCACCGCAATTTTGGCGGTTTCTTCGTCGCGAATTTCTCCCACCATAATAATATTTGGGTCTTGACGGACAATAGCGCGCAACCCCGCCTCAAAGGTAAGATTTGTTTTGGGATTCACTTGAATTTGGTTGACCCGATCCATATCATACTCGACCGGGTCTTCAATCGTAGAAATATTCACTTCACGGGTGTTCAATTTTTTAATTATGGCATACAGCGTTGTCGTTTTTCCAGAACCGGTTGGCCCAGTTGCCAAAATCATTCCCCAGGGTTTTTCGATATTTGTCTTGATTTTTTCAAAATCCTCTGGTCGGAAGCCTAAATTTTCCAAGTCGTGTTGGCGAGATTTCTCCGAAAGAAGCCGCAATACCACCTTTTCCCCGTTTATGACAGGCACAATCGAAACACGCACGTCGACGTTTTCATCGCCAAAAGCAAATTTTAATTTTCCATCCTGGGCCGCGCGGTGTTCATCGGTTCGCAATCGTGAAAGAATTTTGAGACGAGTAATAATGAGCGTGTGGAGGTATTTGGGAATAACAATAATATCGTGGAGCATCCCATCAATGCGGAACCGAATAAGTGTTTGTTTTTCGTATGGTTCAATATGGATGTCCGAGGACTTATTCGCGTACCCCAGCTCCAATAACTTATCCACAATTTTGATAATCGGCAGATCTTCAGCCCGGGCGATAAGATCTTCTCCTTGAATGATATCATTAATCAATTTAGCGAAATCCTGTGAGTCGGTGCTATGCAACGATTGTAGCACCCGATGGATGCTGTCCGCATCCGCAAAATACAGAATGACCTGGTCGTCCAGGCGTTTTGTGATTGCCTTCAGGCATTCGTCGTCAGTGGGATTGTCGGTCGCCACATGAAAGCCCTTTTTGTCTCGCATAAACACAACGGCTGTATTGTTATGTGAGACTATTTCGGGCAGTAATTGGACGATTGCCGGATCAATGGTGATGGCGCTTAAATCAACGTACTGAACTTTGAGGCTTTTTGCAATCAACTGGTTGAGATGTTCTTTTTCAACGCCCCCTTCTTCTAAAACGAGAGAATAGAGGTCGGACTGTGTTTCTTCTACCGTTTTCATGAGTTCGACTAACTTTTTTTTCTTCACGATATCGTGCTCGAGCAAAATATCGCCAAGCGCATGAGGGGAGAGCGGCATAATGACGATTCAAAAATTATATATAGTGTACCAAAAAAAAACGCAACAGGAAAGTAAAAAATCCCCCGGCCGGGAGATTTTTATGGTCGGAGTGAAAGGACTTGAACCTTCGGCCTTCTGGTCCCAAACCAGACGCTCTAGCCAACTGAGCTACACTCCGAGAACAATAATTAGTCATCTTCGTGCCGGGGGCCAGGATCGAACTGGCGACACAAGGATTTTCAGTCCTCTGCTCTACCACTGAGCTACCCCGGCATTGTGGACCAGAGGAGATTCGAACTCCTGACCTCCGCCGTGCAAGGGCGGCGCTCTACCAACTAAGCTACTGGCCCTTTGTTTTCTCAATCACGAAAAAAATGCGAGACTATCATATCAATCCACCCCCTTTCTGTCAAGAAGAAATATCTTATTCAACGCCAACCGTAAATCGCAATTTCATTTCTTCTTTTTGTTCTTTGCGCAAAAGATCGAAACGCCTTTTGGTCCACGGTATTTCTTGCAAGACGCCGGAAATCCAGCTCCCTCCAAGGAGGTGAGGCATCATCACATAATCGGCTCCGGCGTGATACAGCTCTTCCAAGTAGGAATTATGATACAAATTTGCCACAATGCGCGTGCGTTTTGAACGATCGCGAATATATTTGATGAGCGTGAGTTGATCGTCGGCCTCCGGAATGGTGGAAATGACAAGTTTTGCCTTCTCAAGCGGCAAGGACTCCAAAAATTCCACGTCCGCGGCGTCGCCAAAAAAAGCGGGAATGCCGCGGCGATGCAACTTGGCAATGGCATCCGGATTAAAATCAATCACGCAAAATGATATTCGTTTTTGCTTCAATGCCTCGCATACTTTCCATCCGATACGATGATATCCAAACACAAACACCTCAAAGATGTTTGTTTCGTCCTTTTCTTGTTGCGCATGATCTTTGCCAAACGCATTCAAAAATGGCATGACCTTGCGGTACAGCGCTTCGTTATATTCAATAAGGTAGGAAGAAATAATAATGGTGATGAGAGCGACAATGGTCAAAATCGCCAATTCCACGTCCTGAAGATAGCCAATTTCTTTTCCTTTAAAGGCGAGAATAAATCCAAATTCGCTGATTTGCGCGGCAGTGATGCCGGCAAGAAACGCGTTGCGCCGCGTATAATGGAGCCGCCGCATGACAAAGTACAAAATCAAAGGATCGGCGACAATCACAAACCCTGCCAAAATAAGTCCCGGGGCCAGTGCACGGCCAAGATCTGCGACCTGGAGTTCGCTTCCCAAAACAATAAAAAACAAAACAATAAAAAAATCCCGAAGCGGCCGAATACGGCTGCTAATCTGGCGCTGATATTGAGACGCTCCGAGCGAAACACCGGCAACCACGGCTCCGATTTCAATGCTAAAGCCCGACCAATACACCAGGCTTGCGATGCCAAAACACCAGGCGATGGTAAAGATGAACAGCAACTCGCCGGAACGCGCCACGCGATCCATCAAAAACGGCAATACAAATTTGGCCATGAGAATAACAACACCCACAAGCAGTATACCTTTCCCCAGCGTTTCCAAAACCGAAAAGTACCATGACGCGCCCTGGGCCGACGACGTGTTGAGAAAAATCATGATGCAGACCGCAATAATATCTTGAATGAGGAGAAGCCCAATAATATACCGCCCATAGACCGTCTCAAGATCTTTTTTTCCGGCCAATAGTTTAATAACAATGATGGTGCTCGAAAACGTGATGGCAACGGCGACAAAAAGGGATGACACAACAGAAAACCCCATAAACCGCATAAAGAAAAAACCCACGCTTGCGGTGATCAAAAATTGAAATGTGCCCCCGATAAAGACGGCCTTTCCAACTTTTTTGACATACTGCACATTCAAACTCAATCCGACAACAAACAACAACAGAACAATGCCGAGCTGGGCAAATGCCTCAAAAAACGCTTCATCTGCGTCAATGACTCCCAAAAAAAGAGGGCCGGCAATAAGACCGGCGACAATATAGGCCACCATGAGAGGCTGGCGAAGCAACCGAACCACAAACGCAATGGAAACCGTGAGCCCGAGGAGAATGCTAATTTGAAGAAAGATATTATCAATCACAGACAAAAAAATACGCCGTTCGAAGGAAGTATACCAAAAAATCATTTCTCTGTCGTGAGACAGGCGGTCTCTCGCGTCTTTTTCTCATTCGCGTTTTTTTCGTATGATGCCAAGAAATACGACCCCCGCGCCTTGTATGATCCGTTTTACCGCCGCACCTCGAAAATGCAAAACAGCCGCGAGACCAAGAGAAAGAACGCCGCTTGCCAGAGCCGTACCGTATGATGACCCGGCATCATTTCCCGGAGCAAATGTTTGAACAGCCAAAAAATCTTCTGTCTTTTCTGCCGCTTCTTCTTCATCATAAAAATCAATATCATCCAAAGAGCGAGGGAGCAAACGATATCCGGATTTGGTTTGGCTCACAACGCCAACCACCGAAACCGATTGGCCCGCGCGGATGTCTTTTCGCACAATGCCGGTTTCTTTTTTGATTGCAACCACGATTTCTCCTGTACCGTCGTCTACAATAATCGTGGAGCCGTTGCTTTCGGTGACATCTCCTTCAACTCGCGCGAGTCCTCCTTCAAAGGTTTCACCAATGTCGATAATGGGAACCGCGTCCGGATTGGGCGGAGCGAGGACGCCAATTTTTTCAATATCCGTTTCCTCGGCCACTTTGATCCGCGTTTCTCCCTGGATCTCAGATAATTCTCCGGACACATTCACCAAATCGCCAACCGCAAGCTCTGGAAATTTTTTTGCGTGTTGATACACCTGCACCCCGCCCTGCTGTACTCCGTCGGCGATATTCACATCCATAATATACAAATACTGCGATCCCAAAATACCGGGCAACACAATAACGACTCCCTGCACGCGCACGCGATCGCCAATCTCGTACTCACGAATTTGTTCGAGTGTGGTATCAATACCGGAAAGCGGCACCGGGCCGCCCGATACGTTTGAGTTTGACACAGAAACCGACTGAAATACATTTTTAAATTCCGGCGTACTCTCCATGGTCCATGACCATTTTCCGTTTTCATCTGCCGCGTAAGACGCGCCTTCGGGCGGGCGGTCATACAACACTTCCTCTGCAACCGATCCATCCGGAAAAAACAACCGAACCGCGTCGGCATCGTTGTTGAGCGCTATTTTTGTGTCTCTTCGCTCAAAAACGATGTAGGACAGCGGATCAATCATGGTTCCTTCGGGAAAGACATATACCTGCGATCCGCCGTCTTCGTCGTCCAGAGCAAACCCGGAAATATCAACGGTCGAGGTGGAAAAATTGGCAAGTTCAATAAATTCTTCTTCATCAGAACCAATAGGGTTGGGAAGAAATTCGGAAATATGAACCATTACAGAAAATGAACTGGACGACTGCTGTTCACTCTTTGAAGAAATGCTCTTTTCTGCCGGTTGCGCTATTGAAAAAACATTTGATTTTCCCGGCGTCGGCGTTGCTGTCCAAAGCCACTCGTCGTCCGTATCAATGGAATAACTTTGCGCTTCCGGCGCAGGCCCGGAATACGCAACCGATTGAGCAATTACTCCTGTCGGTGACCGCAGACTAACCGTATCGCCGTCCCCATTATTGAGCACAATGCCGGTGATATCGTTCGACAGAAGCAAAAAACTTTTTGCCGCAATGGTGGTTGTGGAAAAAGAAAATAATTTTCCCGATGCATCAACCAATGACCACCCGGAAAGATTTGCCGCCGCGGATGATGGATTATACAATTCAATAAATTCTTGCCCGCTGTCGTTGCCGTGCGGGTTGGGAAAAACTTCGCTCATAATGACCGGAGTTGTGGACGCCGCGGCGGTAGGGATAGATAAGAGAGACGGCGACGCCGTTGGCAAAATAACGATATTGACTGACCCCTTGGTAACAATGGTTGTCACGGCAAAATCCGCGCTATCGGCATTGGTATCTTTTCCATCTCCAATACGAGCCAAGCTCCAGGGGTCGTCTGCTTTTGGCGCGTTATCCGACACATTCCCGTCATTCCATGATCCGTAACAAACCCGGTCAATTTCTTTCCCGGTCGGATCCATAAGTCGAAGCAAATCGCCGGCATTATTCAAGCTTCCTTTCGGCTCTGCAAGAACAAAAAATTCATGCCCCCCAACCGAACCCTTCAACAGTGTTTTTGCCGTGCTTCCGTCTTCAGCCCACCAGCCATCGAGCATAATCGCCGCATTGTTTGGATTATAAAATTCGACAAATTCTTCAGCTCCGTCCGCGGGATCGGACACCAATTCATTAATACGAATATCTCCAGGCTGAAAGCTGACTATATTCCCGAGAGATCCGGTATTCCCCGAAGCGGGCGGTGGATTTTGCGCCGGAGATTCTAAATTTGTTTGCGGCGGGGCCACAATACTATTTGGCGCGCCCTTGGTCGGCGTTGTCGTGATGGCAAAGTCGGCTGAGTCGTTATTGGTATCCGCGCCATCCGCAATGCGGGCAACCGAATACGGATCGCCCGCGACCGGCGCAGTGACTGCTGTTGAAGATGCCACGTCCCCGAACACGCCATACGTCACGCTATCCGCCACCATTCCGCTTGGATCGGTAAACTGAATGCTGTCGCCCGCATTATTGAGCTTATTGAACATTTCAAAAACGACAAATCCATTTCCTTCAATGGTCGTGGTCGGCGAGACAAGAACGCCGGCGCCATCGTGAATTTGCCATCCTATAAGGTCGGCGTCCGATGTTCCGGTATTGTATAGTTCAATCCATTCTTTTTCTCCGGATACGGGGTCGGAAACAAATTCATTGATGATAATAGCGGGAACGCCTTTACTCGCCTCGCCACCATCAGCCGTGTCGGCGGGCGTACTTTCTTTTTTTGGCAATAATTGGGGCTTCCCGTATACGACCAAATTTTTTGACGCGACAGCCATCGCGCCATGAACGTCACTCACCATAAGAGTCGCGACTATTTTGGCTGAGACGGAAAAAGTGTGAAAGACCGTACCCCCGCTGTCCTTTTGTCCATCGCCAAAATCCCAAGCGTATGAAAGCGCATCGCCGTCCGGATCGGTTGATGCGGACGCGTTGAAAAGAACAGGGTGATCCACCAAAAGAAGGCTTGGATACACGGAAAAAGAAGCGGCCGGCGGCTGATTGGCCAAAATCGGATCATTCGGCGCGTCCTGAAGAGGCGGTTCTTCAGCCGGTTCCGCCGTATTTTGCGGCAAAGACCCGGGGTCGGCCTGGGGGGCTGGTTCGGATGCCGGAGCCTCTTCAGGTTTGGTCTCTTCGGGCGGAGATTCGGATTGAGATTCTGCCGTCCAATAGTTTATATCCCCCACAGTCGCCCCCGAAGGATGTTCTTTCCAATTTTGTGCGGAATAATCCGCCAAAGAAAGATCAATTCGCTCAAGCGACCCATTTCCTGTTATGCCCATATATGAAAATACTTCAATAAACGCGTTACTTCCCACGCCGGACTTGAGACCGATTTCTTCTCCGGTTTTTTTCAATCCAGTTGTCCAGGAGCTGTCAAAAACCGTTACGGTTTGATTGGTTGGGTATGCGGTCAAAAATGCCTGGCTGTTTTCTGCAATCAGCGCATATTCGCCGGGGTCGAGCGTGGCGTCATTGCCTTGTACAAGGGTAAGGCTGTGATTTGTTTGATCTTCCCAAAATTTCCAGCCGTTTATGTCAACCGGCGCTCCACCGATATTGACAATCTCGATCCATTGTTCGCTTTTTTGCGCGACGCAGGCGGTGGGACAAATTTCGGTAATCACGACCCCTTGTCCGTCTCCTCTTGCCAAAGACGGAAATAAAAAAACACTCCCGAGGATGACAAACCCAAAGAGTGTATTCAAAAACGAATGCGTTTTCATATCCCCCCTTGTTAAAAATGAAAATGAAACAATGTTCTTTCTCTATTGTATACAAATTTTCCGCACTGTCCACCAAAACACCTGTGGACAATTACGTTTAAAATATCTCCATCTCCACCCACTTCACGCCAAGTTTTTTTGCCTCTTCTTTAGTATCCACCAAGACATCAATGCGCGCCTGGCCGTTGTATCGAGCGTTCATGCGGTCGCGCACAACCAGCATCTTATCGCCGGTCAATTCCGGCAATCGAACTGCAGTGCCAAAGCGCAAAAAATTGGCGGCAATGGTATTGTGGAATCCGGTTTTTTCGCGAAGCGCGCAGAGGTCCTCTCCATTTGCCGGAATACACGGAGTCGCGTCCGTTTGGGCGGGATCCAACGAATAAAAGGTCGCCAAGACCCACATGGTTCGACGCGGCTTTCGCTCTTCGGCAACTGGAAATGTTTCCTTTGGCGCCTGTTCGGTTTCATTTTGCAACAAGAAAGAAACCCCCTGTGTCAGTGGATATTCCTCAAATGAGGACAATACATTGACCACCACTTCTTTCGTCGATGCATCAACCGCCTGGGTTGGCACCATAGCCACGATCACAGAGAAGACAAGACCCAGGGCGACAACTTGTTCAAATATGGTATATATATTTTGTTTTTTGAGTATCATCATAGAAATATGGCCTGTTCATTCCGTCAGAGCTGTTGAAATACCATACCCTAGGAAAACCTAGGGTAGAAAGCACAAAATAGTGCGGCGTCATAATAGCATGCTGACGATCGTTTGTCAATATGATACAATACTATTATTGGCTGAAAAGGATAAGTTTTTGGCTAAAATAAGCAAATATGCCAATTCCGCATTTACAAAGAAGAACCTACGGTTACACCGATCCGGAGAAAAAAAAGCAGACAAGAATCTACGGCGAGGAACAACCCGAGCCGCGCCCAAAAATCAGCCGCCGCCGACGGTCAAAAACCATATTTTGGTGGTTTGGGTTGCCATTTCTCATCACTTGGCGCATTCTTTCCTTTCTTTTTGGTCTTTGGAAAAAACATCCACGACTCAAAAAACAAACAAAACGGGCGCTCAGAAGACGCGTCCTGCGCGCCGCCGTCATTCTCACGATTGTTGGCTTTATTGTTGGAACAGGGCTTGTCGCATGGATAAGCCGGGATCTTCCCGACCCCGATCGCTTGTCCGATATCAACATCGCGCAGAGCACCAAAATATACGACCGCACCGGAGAACACCTCCTATATGAAATTTTTGCGAAAGAAAAACGGACCATCGTTGAAATGGATCAAATTCCCCAATATCTTATTGACGCGGTGGTGGCGACAGAAGACAAAAAATTTTTTGAACACCGTGGCGTGCGCCCTCTCAGCATGATTCGCGCCGTCGCCCAAGGAATTTTCACCAGAAAACGCATCAGCGCAACGTCCACCCTCACCCAACAGTTGGTTAAAAACGTCATTCTCACGGACGAACGATCGCTCCAAAGAAAAATCAAAGAAATCATCCTCGCGATTCGTCTCGAACAAAAATATACCAAAACACAAATACTCAAAATCTATTTTAACGCCATTCCATACGGATCAACCAACTATGGCGTCGAAGCCGCGGCCCAAAGCTATTTTGGAAAACACGTGAAAGATATCACTCTTTCAGAGGCCGCCACACTCGCGGGGTTGCCCAAGGCGCCCACCTCGTATCTCAACAATCCGGACGCGCTCATCCGGCGAAGGAATTTTGTTCTTTTCCGAATGGAAGAAGAAAGATACATCACAAAAGGACAAAAGGAGGCCGCACAACAAGAACCGCTCGAAATCAAACAACGATACGACAATATTGACGCCCCGCATTTCGTGCTCTATGTGAGAGAATTGTTGGTGAAAGAATTTGGAGAACAATTGGTGGATACAGGCGGCCTCAAAGTGCAAACCACGCTGAATTGGGATCTCCAACACATTGCGGAAACTGTCATGGAAGAAACCGGAAACATTGTCCTCCCGGAGGCCGGCGCCAACAACTCGGCATTGGTCGCGATTGACCCAAAAACCGGAGAAGTGTTGGCCATGATCGGGTCCAAAGACTTTTTTGACGAATCCATTGATGGACAATTTAATGTGGCCGCTCACGGCAAGCGGCAACCCGGATCCTCATTCAAACCGGTGATATATGCCGCCGCATTTGAAAAGGGGTACACGCCGGAAACGGTGCTGTTTGACGTGGCAACCAATTTTGCGGTTTCCGGAAAACCGTACAAACCGCTCAACTTTGATTTGCAGGAACGGGGTCCGGTGACGATTCGCCAGGCGCTCCAAGGATCGCTAAATATTCCCGCAGTCAAAACATTCTACCTGGTCGGAGAAAAAAACGGCATAGACTTTGCAAAACGGCTCGGCTATACCACATTTGACGAAGGAAATTTTGGGCTGTCTCTTGTTCTGGGCGGCGGCGAGGTGCGTTTGATTGAACATGTCAACGCATTTGCCACCTTTGCCAACTATGGAATGCACCACGAACCAACCACCATCCTTCGAGTGGAAAATGCCAAAGGCGACACGTTGAAAGAATGGAAAAATAAAAAAGGGGAGCGCGTCCTTGATCCGAACATCGCAAAAACCATAACCAATATATTAAGCGACGACCCTGCTCGAGCGTATATTTTTGGAGCGGGCGGTATGCTCACTCTCCCGGGGCGTCCGGTCGCGGCCAAAACAGGAACCACGAATAATTATGTTGACGCGTGGACCGTTGGGTACACCCCGAGCCTTGCCGCGGGCGTATGGGCGGGCAATACCAACAACAGCCCCATGAAAAAAGGACACGGCGGAAACAGGGTAGCCGGAGAGCTGTGGAACGCATTTATGAAACAAGCGCTTGCCAACACTCCTGTCGAATCATTCGAGCCGCCCACGCCGTCGAATACCGACAAACCCGTCCTCAAGGGGAACAGCGGAGGCGCCATTACGCTTTTGGTTGACAAAGTCACAGGAAAAATCGCCACGAGTTCAACACCGGAAAAATATCTTGTTGAAAAAACCTATATCCAACCTCATTCCATTTTGCATTATGTCAATAAGGATGACCCGCAGGGGCCGCTGCCAGAAGACCCGGCCCAAGATTCTCAATATGCCGGATGGGAGATGGCGATACAGGAATGGATTGCCCGAAAAAAAGAAAAGGAGCCGGATTGGGATCTGAGTTTTGAAGAGCCGCCAACCGAATATGACGATCTTCATTCTTTGGAGCTTATCCCGACGCTCACCGTGATCTCTCCTGCGCCAGGAACGAGTTTTTCAACGCGACATATTGAAGCCCGCATAGAGGTCAGCGCTCCACGAGGCGTCTCTCGCGTGCTCTACAAGCTCGACAACACCTTTATTGCGGTCGTTGACGAGCATCCGTTCGCCCTCAGCTATGAGGCAGACACCATTGAATCAGGAGAACACACGCTCACGATTATTGTGGAAGACGACGTGGGAAATCATGTGGAAGAAACCGTTCCTATTCTCTTTGATGTGGGAACGCTGATTCCGTCGGTTTCGTGGTCGGTTCCCATTGACACTCTTGCAGTAAACCAATTCCCGATAACCCTTTCTCTTGTTCCGACAAAAACAGAAGATATTATAGCGGTGTCTGTCTTCTTCCAGCCTTCGGACGGAAGCGGAGAAAAAAAACTGCTGTACACGACGAACGACCTTGCCAATCTGTTCAATAATCAAATTGCTTTTGTCTGGCCCGATGCCCCTGCCCCAGGGTCATGGTCGCTCACGACCCAAATCAACCTCAAAGAAGGCGCCGTTCTTTCCGGAGATTCACACACCATTATTGTGAAAGAATAAAAAGAGCCCCGATGGCTATCGGGGTTCTTTTTTGGATGAATTTTGACGAACGCGCGGCAAAAAAATTATTGCCGGATAGGCATGACGATATACACATAGTCGTGCGATGATTTTGGACGAAACAAACAGGGCGACTCAGCACTATTCACACAAAACTCAACGTCCCCGTCACCCATGTGCTGGACGCCGTCGATAACATACTTATGATTGAGCAGAATTGAATTTTCTTCTCCCCGAACGTCCGCGTCAATTTCCGAGGTGTGCTCTCCGGTCTGGGTGCTGGTAGACGAAATACCAACCGTTTTTTCTTCCACATTCAAATCAAACGCAACCGCGTTCACTCCGGTTGTGGTAAATAAACTTGCCGCCTTGATTCGTTTGATAAAAACATCGGCCGGAAACGTTGCCGTCGTTTTGAACGAGGCTGGAATAATTTGTTCGTAATCCGGATACGCGCCGTCAATGAGCCGGCTCACCATTTCGCACTGCTCAAACCGAAGCGCTATCTGATTGGCGCTCACAAACAAATGGATATCTTGTTCTCCCCCATCTTCCTTGAGGACCAGCAAAAGACGAATCATCTCGGATGCTGTTTTTGCCGGGACAATGCAGTTGACGGCGTTTGTGCCCTGAGACACCACAGCGCGCTTTTCCGCCAGCCGATACGAGTCTGTCGCGGCCAAAAGCAATCCATCGTATGATGGAGAAAAAAAACGGAAACAGATGCCGGACAATTCCGGCCGAATTTCATTTTTTGCAACAGCCACAATCGTTTTTGCAAGAGCATCGCGATACAGGCTTGCGTTTATTTGATATTCAGTGCCCTCTTCAATGTGCGGTATCACCGGAAATTCCTCGGCGCTTGTTCCTTTTATTTTTGTGCTCGAGTTTCCGCAGGTGAGATGCAGTTCGTTATCGCGGAGTTCCAAAACAACCTGCTCCTCCAAAAGAAGCCGCACAAAGTCGGTAATCGTTTTTGCTGGCACGGTAAACGATCCCTCTTGTTCAATCTTTGCCCGAACCGTCATGTGTATTGCAATCTCAAGATCGGTCGCAATAAGCGCCACGCGGGACGCTGTTGCCTCAATAAAAATATTGGAAAGAATGGGAAGATGGCTTTGTCTGTTCGCAACACCGCTCACCCCATCGAGAGCATGGGAAAGGTTTTCCCTTGTGCACGTAAACTTCATAATCAAATAAATAAATGAAATAATTATTGATTGATGGTTATTAGGGGGTGTGAATAGGGGGGATAAGTGTTATTTTTCTTTTTGTTGGGCCGTGTTTATGGTGTATATTTTTTTTGAAATGTGTTGTGTATTTGTGTTTTGTTTGTGTTTTGGTGTGTATGAATTTTTTCTTTTCTTTTTTGTTTGTGTATATGTTTCATTGTGTGGGGACACGTATGGGATAATTGTCTGTGCGCAGAAGGAGACATCCACAGGCTGTCCCTACATTCTTTCCGCGTAAAGCTGTTGTTTAATGGATTCTATTTCTTGTTTTAATTTGAGATCATTTTCTATTTCAGTCAAAATTTTTGTGTGGGCATGCATGGCGGTGGTATGGTCTCTCCCGCCAAGCTCGTCGCCAATCGCAGGATAAGACATTTTTAATTCCTGTCGGAGGAGAAACATGATGATTTGTCTCGGGAAAGACAGTTTTTTTTCTCTGCTTTTTCCGACAATATCGTCGGTGCTGATGCCATAAAATTTTGTCACGGCGCCGATAATGTCTCGCGGCGTCGAGGATTTGCGGAGATTGTTCGGTTCGAGGTTGGAAAGGATCGCACGAATGGTTTCTTTGGAAGGATCTATATTTTTGAGATTATGGAAGGCAATGATTTTGTTGAGTGCTCCTTCGAGCTCTCGGATATTGCTTTGGACATGAACCGCAATGAGCTGGGCGACATCTTCTTCGAGCGGAAAATCTTTTTCCTGCGCTTTGGCCTGGAGAATGGCGGTTCGCGTTTCAAGATCTGGCGCGGAAATGTCGGTAATCATTCCCCACTCAAATCGGCTTCGCAGGCGGTCTTCAAGGGAAGGAATGGCTTTTGGTGGTCTGTCGCTTGTCAACACGACCTGCTTTGATTGCTGGTGGAGCTCGTTGAATGTATGAAAAAACTCTTCCTGTGTTTGTTCTTTCCCCCCGATAAATTGGATGTCATCAATAAGAAGAAGGTCCGTGCCTCGGTATCGCTCTTTAAAATGTGCGGTTCTGCCTTCTTTGATGGAAAGAACAAATTCGTTGGTGAATTTTTCTGAGGTGACGTATAAAATTTTCAACTGAGGATTGTTTTCAAGCATTTTTTGCGCAATCGCCTGAAGCAGGTGGGTTTTGCCAAGGCCCACACCTCCATAAATGAAGAGGGGGTTGTATGCATCCCCGGGACGGGACGCAACCGCCTGAGCCGCGGCATGGGAGAGTTCGTTGCCTTTCCCCACAATAAATGTGGAAAAGGTATATTTGGGATTGAGGCCAAACCGCGTGGCGAGTGTTTGTTTTTTTTCGGAGTAGATGGGAGTCTTTGCGCTTGAAATTGCAGGCATTTCGGAAAGCGCGCATTCCATTTCGGCAATATGTTTGATATTTTCGACATGGTATTCTATTTTTTTCACCGGTTTTCCTGTGACATGCTCTAGCGTTTTGACAATATCGGAATGGTATTTTTTTTCAAGCCAGCTTTTGGTAAAGGCATTGGGGACACAGACCGCGACTTCACCCGAGGAAAATTTGGCGATGCCGGTGCTTTTGAACCATGTGGTGAAATTGGCTTTTGAAAGTTTGAGTTCAAATTCAGCAAGAACAGCCTGCCAAATTTCATAATTCGTCATAGAACGGAAAGAAAAAGATGGAATAGACCCATTTTATCATAGCGTTGCTGTTTAAAAAATGGCTTTATAAAGCCAAAAAGTGGGTAATATGGGGATAAGATGTGGATAGTGGGGATAAATGGCTCAATCTTGACATATTCTTAGTTTATCATATATACTATGCGTACTTTTGCATAGACCTCATTTTTTTCGTATGACCAAACGAACATACCAGCCTAAAAAAAGAAAACGCGCCAAAACACACGGGTTTCGTGCGCGCATGAAGACCAAAGACGGCCGAGATGTCTTAAAGCGACGAAGACTCAAGGGCCGAAAGAAACTCACCGTGAGTGATGAAAAAAAGGGAAAGAGAACCAAGAAAACACGATAACATTTTTTTTACTCAAAAGGACTTCGTTTGGCGGAGTCTTTTTTGATATACTACCGCTGTCTTTGTCCTATGCTCAAAAATCAGTTTCGCCTCAAACGAAAAAAAGATTTTGAGATTCTCTTCCAAAAGGGTCGGTTTGTGGACGCAAAACTTGTGGGACTCAAAATTTGGCGCATTGATCCCGCCGCCTTCCCTCGGCGGGCATTTTCATCGGACGACCTCCTTATTGGTTTTGTGGTCGGAACAAAGATCGATAAGCGAGCGGTCGTACGAAACAAAATGAAGCGGCGTCTGCGAGAGGCGGTGCGGCATATTTTGGAAACCAATGGAATACGCAAGGGGTATATAATGGCGTTTTTAGCAAAGCCGGCGATGAAAGAGGCGGATTATGCCGAGATACAGAAGAATGTCTTTTTTTTGCTGAATAAAGCAAAGATTTTGGAAAGATTGTAAAGAGCTGAGATAATGGAACGTTATACAAAAGTTATTTTTTATCATCAAGTCACTTTTAACCTCAATAATATGGGTAAAATCGAAACATACTCGGATAACAAGGGTAATTCAATCACGGTCGAAACTGCTTCAGATGGCGTAACCGTTTCCGCTCGGATAAAAACGAAGCCAAAATATACTGGCGGTTCAAGCGCTTCGGCGGCACGAGCATATGCGCAAAGAAACGGTCTTAAATAAATTTCGCTCCTTCCTCTCTCTCCCTGGCAACATTCTCCGCGGCGTCATTTGGCTGTATCAAAAAACACTGTCGCCGGACCACAGTTTTTGGGGCAAGCGGGTGTTTTCAAACGGGTATTGCAAGTTTTATCCCAGTTGCAGTGAGTACGGGCGGCAAGCGATACAAAAGAGAGGGATCGTCGTCGGATCTCTCAAGACTGTTTGGCGAATTTTGCGGTGCAATCCGTGGAACAAGGGCGGGGTTGATGTGCCGAAGTAAGTTTTTTTAGTGTTTGTTTTGGAAAAGTTTCAGCGCCGCGTCCAAAGAAAAAGTATCATCCTGGATTTCCAGGATTTTTTTTCTGCTGGAAAAACCGGAGATAATACGCATGTCTGTTTTGCGCACATGCCATGTTTTGGAGAGAAATGAAACAAGCGCTTTATTGGCCTCTCCGTCTGCTGGAACAGCACGAAGTTTTATTTTCACAGAGCCGTCGGGAAGAAGGCCGACAAAAGTGTTTGTTGAAGAACGAGGAGCGACCGTGATAGAAATTCTCTGCATACGCGAAAAAAATCCGCAGGGTTATGCCGACGGCGGCGTATTGGCGTGGCCGTGGGAATCACCATGGGTGTGGTCATGGTTTTCATCGTTGCAGTCTTTGCATCCCATTTTGCTGAGGTTGGGGTCGTCCATCATGTCTTCTCCCAAAATTTTTGCCTTGAGCCAGGCCATGACTTTTTTGTTTTGAAGCTGTATGGCGATGGTGTCTTTTACTTCCGGTCTTTTGAGGCGGTCGCGGTATTCGGCGTTATCTTTATATATGTCTTTGAGCGCGGCAAGTTCGCTTTGAAGTTCAGCGTCTTCAACCGTAAAATTTTGTTCCTGCGCGATTTGCCGAGACAACAGCGACGCCTTTACTCTGCGGACGGCACGCTCTTTAAATTCTTCAAAGAGGTCTTTTTCTTTTTTCTTGATATCGCCAAGGTATTGGTCAATGCTCACATTGTGCCGCTCTAGGTCTCTTCGCAACTCAAACATCATTTTTTCTCGTTCCGCGTCAATAAGAATATCCGGGATCTCTCCAAAAGAGGAAGCATCAATCATTTTTTCCAGAATTTCTATTTCTGCCGCGTCGTTCGCTTTTTTTTGTTCTTCTTCAAAAATATTTTGTTCAATGCGTTCTCGGAGTTTTTGCGCGCTTTCCTGGCCAAGCGTTTTGGCAAATTCGTCGGTCAATTCCGGGAGTTCCCGATCAAACACCTCTTTCGCCGTTACGATAAATGCGACTTTTTTTCCCGCCAGCTGTTTTTGGTAATGCGTGTCCGGAAACGTGAGAGAAAATTCTTTTGTGCTTCCTTTTTCAAGCCCAAGCAACTGGTCGTTGAATCCTGGAATGTAATGGTCTTCATTGAGATACACGCGATAATCATTGGCTTGTCCTCCTTCAATAGGGACGTTGTCAACGGTCATGGCCATATCAATCACGATTGCGTCATCTTTGGCGGCCGGACCGGACTTTGCCGCTTCTTTTGCGCGCATGCCACGGAGCGCGGCAAGCGTTTTGTCAATTTGCGAAGGGTCAACCGACACCGAGCGTTTTTTTACCGTAATCGTATCGGGGTTCGCGACAGAAACGCTGGGGAAAAGGGCGACTGTTGCGGAAAATTCAAGCTCATTAGCGGGAGCGATTTTTTTTACATCAATTTTTGGCATTCCCACCACGTCAAGTTTTTCTTCCAAAACAGCCGTATAGTAAAATTCATGAACAATGGATTCAAGCGCTTCTTCAAGGATAGCCATGTCTCCCACTTCTTTTTTGATAATATCAAAGGGGGCTTTCCCTTTTCGAAATCCTCGTATGGCGCTTCTGTCCGATATCCGTTTTGCGGCTTTTTCGAGATGATGCTGGTATTCTTCGGGCAAAACGGTAATGGTTATGGTCACGCTGGCATTATTTTTTTCTGTTGTATGGTGCATAAAGGCAAAAACATAAAGAAATACGGTTGCCCTAGCATACCGTGCGATAGAAAAAACGTCAACCTGGTTCTCTTTCCCGAACCGCAAAAGTGTGGTATCTTGAGGGGAGGAGCCAAAAGGCTCCGGACGGTATGCATTATTTTGGCTATAAATTTCTTCATCGACTTCTTACAGGTCTTGTCTATGGGAAACGGGCGCTGGTATGGGGGCTCGGACGTCTCTGGTCACTCTATACGGGCGTACAGCGGCTGTACCGGCACACGATAGGATTTCGCTTTGTTAAGCTTTTTTTTGTCTTACAGAAAAAATTAGGATCTCGTCTACACCCCTGGTCAGAGTGGGTGTTTATTTTTTTAGGAAAACGATTGACGTTGCAGGTGATTCTTTTTTTGGTGGCGACGGTCGTCATGGTTCCTCATACCAAACTGTATACCAAGGAAATTATCGGGACGCCCGGAAGAAACACCTTATTATATGCGTTTGTGGGGCCGGGGGATCAAGATTTTTCCATTGAAGAGGTGGTGGGGGAGGTTGACACGCAACTCACTCAGCAATCCCGCACATGGAGAGAGGGCGCCGTGACTTTGGAAACGCCCCAAGGACCATCAGCGCAGATAAAACAGGAGCCGGAAGAGATTGCGGGCATAAGCGCCGGCGGGTCTGCCCTTGCAAAGCCCACGATTATCTCCGGCAGTCTTGTGGAGTCTCAGGCGGCCGAGAACGGGTCTATCAGCGGCAGAAGAGAGATTGTTGAATATACCGTAGAATCTGGAGATACCGTCAGCGATATTTCCAAGAAGTTTCAAGTGCAGATTGAAACCATTCTCTGGGCAAATAATTTGTCGGTGCGTTCGTATATTCGTCCCGGAGATCGGCTAAAGATATTGCCGGTTGACGGTGTATTGTATACGGTCAAAAAAGGAGATACGGTCTTGAAAATCGCCAAGAATTTTTCATCCGACGCGGACGAGATTATTGCGTTCAACCGTTTGCAGAAAGATGGGGCGGACATTATCGTGGGGGAACAACTTATTCTTCCCGGAGGAAAAATTTCGGCGCCAGTGTATGCGCCTCGTCCTCAACAGTCGTCCAAGTTTCAATCCATTGTCGCTCCGCCTCCTTCCGTTGCCACGCCGGCCGGATCAGGATACTTATGGCCCACCACTCTTCGTCATATTACCCAGTATTTTGGGTTGCGGCATACCGGTCTTGATATCGCGGGCCCTTCCGGCGCTCCCGTGTATGCATCTCGTTCAGGGACCATTATAAAGTCTCAATGCGGATGGAATGGAGGTTATGGGTGCTATATTATTATTGACCATGGCGGCGGCGTGCATACGCTGTATGGCCATAATTCGCAATTGTTGGTTTCCTCCGGCGACACTGTCGTCCAGGGACAAACCATTGCCCTATCAGGCAACACCGGACGGTCAACCGGTCCGCACCTCCACTTTGAAGTGCGCGTCAACGGAGGAAGACAAAATCCGTTAAAATATATTCGATAAGAACCTGTTTCAGATCTCCTTGGTTGTTATTCTGCTCGCGCTCGGTATTGGATCGCTTCCGCAACATGATGCGGATGAATGCGATCGTCGCGATCAAGATCAGCGATCGTTCGCGCCATTTTGATGATGCGAAAAAAACTTCGTGCGGAAAACCCCATTTGCTTTGTGGCAGTGCGCAAGAGTTCGATCGTATCGTCCGTAAGAGGGCAGAATTCCCGAATTTCTTTATTGCCCATTTCGCTGTTGGTGGCTATAGGCAGGGACGCAAATCGTTTCCGCTGGCGTTCGCGTGCCGCTTCCACCCGCTCTCGCACAAGAGCGGAGGACTCGCTGAGCGCCACCGTATGCAGTTTTTCAAATTGAACGCGAGGCACATCTACATGCAGATCAATGCGGTCGAGGAGCGGGCCGCTTATTTTTTTCTGGTAGCGATGTTTTTGCTCTGGAGAGCACACGCATGGTTTTTCCGGATCGGTCGCATATCCGCAGGGACACGGATTTTGGCTTGCGATCAGTGTGAACCGCGCGGGAAAGCTGAGCGTCCCTTGCGCCCGCGAAATGGTGACGACGCCGTCTTCAAGCGGCTGACGAAGATTTTCCAAGACCACGCGCGGGAATTCCGGAAATTCATCAAGAAAAAGAACACCCCGGTGCGCTAAAGAAATTTCTCCCGGCTTGGGATATTTGCCGCCGCCAACCAAGGCCACGCCGCTTGCGCTGTGATGAGGAGACCGAAACGGCCGCTGATTGATATAGGGTTTGTTTTTTGGCAAAAGTCCGGCAACGGAATAAATTTTGGTGACTTCAATGATTTCTTTAGCGGTCATGGAGGGGAGGAGCGACGGAAACGTGCGCGCGAGCAATGTTTTTCCTGATCCCGGCGGTCCGGAAAGAAGAATATTGTGCGCGCCGCTCGCGGCAATTTCGAGGGCTCGTTTTGCAAATTCTTGCCCTTTGATATATGCCATGTCTCCGTCAATTGAGAGCAGGGGAGCGTCGAGAGCAAGTGGAGACGGCTCAAGCGGAGGAATGATCGACACCTGTTCGATGTGGTCAATGACGTGGCGAAAAGACGCGACCGGATGAATGCGGATATGTTCTACCAGGCCGGCTTCTGTTGCGTTCACCAAAGGAAGAAAGAGATGTTTGTACCCTTGTTCGGCCGCAAAAATGGCTATCGGCAATATGCCGTTCGTGTGCCGCAATGTTCCATCGAGCGCCAATTCTCCGACAAATAAACAATCTGACAGGTCAATGTCAGATTGTTTGGTTGTGGCGCAATACATGCCGACCGCCATGGGAAGATCGTATAAACTTCCTTCTTTGCGGATATCGGCCGGCGCGAGATTGACGACCACACGGCCATTATTTGGAAATTGCAGTCCTGAATTTTTCCACGCGGTTCGAATGCGTTCTTTTGCTTCTTGAATGGCGGTGTCGGGCAGGCCGACAATATGATACCCCGGCCATGCGCCGGCAATATCCACTTCTACGTCAATTGTGGTGCACTCAAGCCCCAATACCGCGGCCGAATGAATGGTAGTAAACATATCCCTCCTTATGATGATATAAATGTATTGTTATTGTACCAATGATGCGAGCATAATTCAACAGCGTCTTAGAATTTTTTTTTGTATTCATCAACAAAAATCAGCCCGACCCCTGCGAGAATCATTCCGTCGGCGATATTGACGACTGATGTCCATATCCGAAGATAATCAACCGTAAAGCCAAAGAATATCCGGTCAAAAAGATTGGAGAGCGCGCCGACAATAATAAAAAATAATCCAAGCGTCACGAGGGTGTGTTTCTTTTTTTGGTGCAAGAGAACAAAAAGAAGCCAGAGCAGGATAAGCGATGTAAGGCCAATGAGAAGCGGGGAGGGGAAAGGGAGGCTGAAGGCGATGCCTGGATTTTTATAATAGTCCCAGCCAAACCATTGGAAAGAGGGAAAAAAGAATGGGTCTCGCATCGCGATGTATTTGAATATGCGATCAAAAAATAAAAAAAATCCTGTAATAAGAAGGGAAGACAGGATTTTTTTGTGCATACGGATATATCGGGCAAGAAAGAGCCTTTGTTTTATGCTTCCTGGGTGATTGTTTTTTTGCATGGAATGCAGGAACTCGATGTGGGCCGGGCGCGAAGGCGTTTTTCTTCTATGGGCTGTCCGCAGTATTTGCACATGCCGTACTGGCCCTTGTCAATTCGGTCGAGCGCCTTGACCACATCTCGGAGCGTTTTTTCCAATGTGAGTTCTAGTGGCTTGTTGGTGGTGTACTCGGCGACTTCCCGCGCGTTGTCGTCTTCTTCACTGCCATACTCGGGCATGGTGGTTTCAAAATCTCCTTCCACATGAGGATTTTTGGTTGTAAATTTTGCCAGCTCTTTGGTGAGGCGGTCTTTTTCTGTGAGGAGCATGTTTTTCATGTCGTCAAGAAATGCTTTGGAAAATGAAGTTGTTTGAGCCATACGGATAGTGATGCACGTCGTTTCTATGGCAAAATCAGAAGAGAGAAACTGGGCGGCTGTGAATAAAAGGTATGAAGAAGTATAGCCTACAAAGGGTTTTTTATCAATAGTTATTATACGAAACCTCTTCTGAAAAAACAATGACCACCCAAAAGAAAAGCAAAAAGCAACAGAAGAAGAAAAACAAATAAAAAAGGGCAATCAACGCCCTGGGTAATTGAATGGCGGATCGCCCTCAAATTCCCCAAGCGTCGTCATGTCAGATGATGCGGAAAAAGGTTTAAAAATCTGTTTCCACATCATCTGACAAGACAGATCATCCGGGGGATGATAAGCCCTTCTACCGCTCTAAAGGTGGAAACTCTCCGCGTACCGGCCGAAAGGCACAGGACACATAATGGAGAGCGACCGAAGTCCGAACTTACCGCATACACAATAGTTCATTCTTCCCTAAGCAATTGTGCAGGGGAAAGTCCGGAAAAGAGAGCAGTGAAAAGGGAGTGATGCTGTTCCCAACGAAATGACGTTGTGAACAACATTCTTTTCATAAAGAGCAAGATATAATCAGTATAGCAGTTTTTTTGAAATATGTCAAGAATAGCGTATACATTTTAATTTTTTGCTAAAATAAGCTATTTATTAAGTTTTTCGTATAGAATAGTATATACAAATGATGTCTTTTTATGGGATTTATCCCCAATTATGCTAAGTTTCCCACAGAGTTATCCACAATGTGTAGAATAGTGTATACAAAGTTGGACGTCGGACTTCAGACATCAGACTTGTTATCTTGGCTGTTCGACGTTTTCCTATAGGCTTTGACAGTTACAAAATACTTTGATACACTTTCCAGTTCCCCGCCATGCGTCATATTGTGTGGTTTGGGGCGTCTTTTGATTGAGGCGCGTTTGTTTGTTGCAATGAACACAGGCGTCTGCACAGCACATCGGTGTTGTGCAAAACAGAAGAACAATTCGGTTTTTGTTTTAGCGCGAGCAGTGGCTGCTCGCAAGGAGAATGCCCGTGAAGACGACGCTGGTTCTTTTTGTTCTTCTTCTGGCGGCCCTGTTCGGGGCCTGCCGGGAGGAAGAAGTGGTCTACGACGCCCCCTACCTTGAGGTCTCGACCGAGTCGGACCTCGGGGTGGCGGCGCTGGATCTGACGTTCGTCCAGATCGCTGAGGGGCAGCGATATCTGGCGAACAAAGAGACCGGGGAGGGCTACTCGGTCGAGGTCGGATGGGATCTTCTCAAAAAGAAGTTCGTCATCCGGATCGATCGAAAGACCGGGGATCCGGACCACCCGCCGTTCATTCATGTCCTCAGCGCCACGGACGTGGTGTTTGAGGATACGGATGCGGCGTACGTCCACATCCTCGGTCGCAACACGGACGGGCAGGCCGTGGCAGTCGCGGGGTTCAAGCTGGACCTCACGCTCCAGGGACAGGTGCCGGTGACGCTCCAAGCGTTGGCCGGTAAATGCGACCTGGACGGCGACGGCACGCCGGATTGTGGGATTGATGGCTGCTGCGACGAGGACTACGAACCGTTCCTCGCCGACTGCAACGACAACGACCCGGCCGTGTCTCCCATCGCGTGGGAGATTCCGGCATGCGTGCCGTGCGAAAACATACCGGATTACTTCTGCCTTGGCAGCACGGCCTCGTACGAGTGCACGTGCCAGGCAGAAGCCGTGTGCAGCGCGGCATCGTGTGTTGCGGATGAGTGCCAAGAGACGGCGCTCGACTGCAACGACAACGACCCATGCACCACGGACGCGTGTGATCCGGCCACGGGTTGCACGGCCGTGCCCGTCGACTGCGATGACGACGAGGCCTGCACGGCAGACGCGTGTAATCCCAACACCGGTGTGTGCGAGTACACGCCCGCATGCGGGGATTGCGACACCAACGAGGAGTGCGACGACGAGAATCCGTGCACGGACGACCGGTGCGATGTGACGACTGGGGCGTGCGAGCATACGCCCAATACGGCCACATGTAGCGACGGTAGCCTGTGCACGAAGAACGACGGGTGCATTGACGGGGAGTGCATTGGCACACCCATCAACTGCGAGGACGGCAGTGCGTGTACCACGGAAGACACCTGTCATCCCGGCACTGGCCTGTGCATTTACACGCAAGCCGACTGCGATGACGGTGTGGCGTGCACCGTTGACTCGTGCGATGTCGAGCTCGGATGCGTCAACACGCCGGACGACGGGACATGTCCGGACGGCGATCTGTGCGCCATCCCCACATGCGATGTGGCGGATGGGTGCACGTACGTGCCGGTCGACTGTAACGACGGCAACGAGTGCACCACGGACGCGTGTGATCCGGAGACGGGCGATTGCATCCACATTCCGTCGTGTCCGATCTGTACGTCGGACGCGGAGTGCAACGACGACAATTCCTGTACGGACGACACGTGCGATCCGGCAACTGGGTGCGTCAACGTCGACAACACGGCGCCGTGCGACGACGCGAACGCCTGTACCGAGGGCGACACGTGCCAGGGCGGCGAATGCGTCGGTGGGTCGCCTGCCGACTGCAACGACAACGACCCGTGCACGACAGACTCGTGCGATCCTGTCGAGGGGTGCGTCAATATGGGCGAGTGCCCGCCGTGCCTTTCGGACGCCGAGTGCGACGATGAGAACGTCTGCACGGATGACGCGTGCAACCCGGCCGTGGGTTGTATCAATACCCCGCAGAGCGGGGCGTGCGAGGACGGCAACGGGTGCACGGGAAACGACGCGTGCCAGGGCGGCACGTGCGTGGGCGGTACGCCGATCAACTGCGACGACGGGAACGCGTGCACGGCAGATGAGTGTTTTGGAGGAGGCTGCGTTCATAGCGCTTTCTCCTGCGACGACGGCATTGCCTGCACCAACGACTCGTGCGACGCAGCCATCGGGTGCGTCAACGCACCGGTCAATGGCCTCTGCGACGATGGGGATGCGTGCACCCTTGACCTCTGCAGCGAAACAGAGGGGTGCCAGGCCCTGCCCATCGACTGCAACGACGGCAACGCGTGTACGGACGACGTCTGCGATCCGGTGCAGGGCTGCGTCTATACCTCGACCTGTCCGACGTGTGAGTCGGACGAGGAGTGTGACGACGGCAACCCGTGCACGGCAGACGCGTGCGACACGGTTCTTGGGTGCGTGAATGCCCTTCCGGACGATCCGGAAATCGACAGCATTTGCGCGCCCTGCGACGACGGCAACCCCTGCACCGTCCCCGATGTCAGTGGTCTCACGACCACGTGCGAGGACATCGGGGTTGACCCCGCCGTAGGCGGGGGCGGGGCTTGCCTCACAACCGCGAACGCGGCCACCTCCGATTCACTCGGCTTTGTCTGCTTTGGAAAGACTCCACCAAAACAGTATCAAGACGTGTGGATTGAGGTGGTTTCGGGCGTGCCCGGCACGCCCAAGTTCAAGGTTTCAAGCGGCGCCTACGTCTACATCGGCGCCGCGGACTCAATATCGATTCGGGTTTTGACCACCGGCACGTCGCCGGAGGTTGTGGACCCGATTGACTACGGCTGTCACTGCCTCGTGGGCGAGGTGGTCTCGGGCCAAAACATCGTGGTGGATGATAAGGGGCCGCTCCTTGTCTGTCCGCCATAAACGCCCACGAAAAAGGAGGGAAACAGGGGGATGCAATCGTGCGTCCCCCTTCCCTTGATTCTGTTTTTATCCTTTACGGGTGATGAAGATAGTGAGAGGGAACTACGTGAACCACAAAAATCGCGCGAGAAGAATTTGGAGCGCGATAATAATAGCGAGGACGGCCTGAAAAGACGTCTTTTTTGTTTTGTGACGAAAAAAAGACATGCCCAGGAGCGCGCCGACCGATCCGCCGAGAAGACAAAGGATCCACAATGTTTTTTCAGAAATACGCTCTCCTTTGCCGCGCGATTTCCATTTGTCAATGCCAAAAAAAGAGAATGTGGCCGTATTTACAATGAAGAGATAGAAAAGGCCAATAGTGAGCACCGGCCATTGTGGTGAAAAGGAGGGTTCCATAGCAATGCCGTATGAAAATTATTCATTGAGGGTGGCGTCGTGAATATGATATTTTCTGTCTTGGTCCGCGAGCTGAATAAGCGCTTCGCGGATTTTATTTGGACGAGGGATATCATGGGCCACCACATTGATGTTGTTTGACGCGGTTTTAATGGAGACGGTTCCATAGTTGAAGAACGTCGCAAATACCCCATGGACGTCTGATGTCACGTCCTGGATGCGGTAGAGATCGAGTTCGGAAATGGATCGAGAAAAAAGGCTTCGCTGTTCCACGTCCATGAGCCGGTCATTGGTGACAATAGTGATATCAAGATAAAATTCAATAAATCGCGTGAAAAAGAAAAGATAGATTGCAAGAAAATAGGCGCTCGCAAATAATACGAGCATGGCATAGCTGATTTGATTTTCAAGAAGCGCCGGGAAAAGAGAGGAAACAAGAAAATAGAGCGCAAACGGTATTGCCATGAGAATGAGAAAAAGAACGGCAATGGGCACAAAGGTAATCCAATGATGCCTCAGCACATACAGGATTTTTTCGTATGATTTTTGTTTGATAAATGCGGCAAGATGCATATTTTTATGGAGAAAATAGTCCTCCGAGCCATGAGGCGTCAAGGAGTGTCACCGGCGTTTTCCAATCAATGTCGGGAAGGAGGGACATGGTTGCATACAGGGTGATAATGGTAAGAAAAAAAATCAAGAAACAAAATAAAAAGCTCGTGAGTGTGAGCGAAGCCGTTGCAATGATATGGTAAACGTGAATGAGGGAAAAAATCAAAAATACGACCAAAAAAAGCAGGTATACAAAAAGAAAAACGTACAGCGGTATTTGGATCATACGGCGCTATGCATCATTTTTATATGTTCGTGCGCGCGAGGCGTTACCACTCTCCCTCTTGGCGTTCGATCAATCATGCCAAGCTGGAGCAGGTAGGGTTCGTACACGGTTTCAACCGTGTCCATCTCTTCTGCCACGGCCGCGGCAAGCGTATTCAGGCCCACAGGGCCGCCATTAAATTTTTGAATGATGGTCGAGAGAATTTTTCGGTCAACCGCATCCAGTCCGTGCTTGTCAATATGAAGCATGCCGAGTCCGTCGTTTGTTATCTGCTCAGTAATGTGCCCGTCATGGCGGACATCCGCGTAGTCGCGGATTCGTTTGAGCAGGCGATTGGCAACACGGGGTGTTTTTCGGGATCGTTCGGCGATAAGGACGGCCGCGGCGTCGTCAATCATAACATTGAGGAGCGACGCATTGCGCCGGATAATTGTTTCAATATCCTGCGGTTCGTAGAAATTGAGGTGGTAGACATGGCCAAAGCGGTCACGGAGAGGGTTTGAAAGAAGGTTCAATTTCGTCGTGGCGCCAATAAGGGTAAATGGTTCAAGAGGCATGCGAAGCGTTCGCGCAGAAGGGCCTTTGCCGACCACGATGTCGAGGGCGTAGTCTTCCATGGCCGCGTAGAGCACCTCTTCGATGGTTTTGTGCAACCGATGAATTTCGTCAATAAAGAGGACGTCGCCGCGTTTCAAATTGGATACAATAGCCGCCAAATCGCCGACGCGTTCAAGCGCCGGCCCGGCCGTCACGGTAACCCCTGCGTCCATTTCATGGGCAATAATGTGGGCGAGTGTGGTTTTTCCAAGGCCCGGGTTGCCATACAGGAGCACATGCTCCATCGGTTCGTTTCGTTTTTTGGCGGCGGCGATGGAAATGATGAGCGGTTCTTTGATATGGGCTTGCCCAACAAAATGAGCCAGTATTTTTGGCCGAAGGGTGTGCTCTATTTTTTGTTCTTCGCCTGGGGCGGGGTCAACCATTCGCGGCGGCTCCGGAGCTTGTTCGGAAAGGGGTAACATAGGTGACGGTAGTATACGGAGTTCGGACGCACAAGGCAACCCGGGAAGTCTTGAAATATTTTTTATAAAAATTGTGGATAACTTTTTTTGTTTCTTTTTTCTCTGTCATTTAACGCAGAACCGAGCAAAAAAAGATGTGTCGCAGAATAATTTGGGAGGGGAGACAAGGGTGTGCTATACTACGCCTACCTTAAAAGAAACACAACATATTGTGGATAAAAAATATCTTAAACCATATATATAGTAATTTTCATACCGTTTTTTCTTCGCCTGTCCTTTTCGAATAATGGGCTCTCCTGCCTCTTTTACGAGCGGTCTCTTTGACGCTTTTTTGACGCCTTTGATCCTTGAAAAAAGGAGAAACAAAACCTCTCTCCAGTTTTTGGTTCGCGGTAATTTCAGTGTCTCATCAATTATTTTTAAAGATGTCCTATGTATCCTTCAACCACTATTGCTCAAATCAAAAAGCGAACCGGCCAGATTGTGCCGTTTCATCCGGATAAAATACTGGTTGCCGTGAGTAAGGCATTTGCGCACATAAAAGGCGCGGCCGATCCGACCCTCATGAGAGAACTGACCGCTCTTGCGTTGGAAAATTTGGAACAAAAGTTTTCCGATGCCACTCCGGGCGTGGAAGACGTCCAAAATGAAGTGGAAGGCGTGCTCATGGCGCGCGGATACTTTGATGTGGCAAAAGGATATATTATTTATCGCTATGAGCACGCCAAAGTCCGAGAAATAAAAAAACAGGAGCTGGAAAAGAAAATTGACGTTGGAGGCATTTTTGTGGTGAAGCGGTCGGGAAAGAAAGAGCCGTTTTCCATGGAAAAAATAAAACAATCGCTTGCGCATTACGCGTCCGGATATGAAACCATTATTCATATTGATGCCGTTGCGGAGCAGGTTCGCACAGAATTGTACGAAGATATTGAAACCAAAGAAATCGCGCGCGCCATTATTATGGTGTTGCGTTCCTTTATCGAGCACGACCCCGCGTATTCTTTTGCCGCGGCTCGGGCATTGTTGATTGAAAATTACAAAACCGTTATTGGCCACGATAAGATTGATTTTAAAAAATTGGACCAACAGCTCCGCGACGCTTTTGTAATGTCCATCCAAAAGGGCGTCTCCATGGGAAAACTGGATCCGAGACTGTTGTTATTTGATATTCCGGCAATAGGAAAGATGTTGCAATTTTCTCGAGACGCCATACTGCCGTATGTGAGCGTCCAAACATTGGCCGATCGGTATTTCTTGCGTGAAAACTACGAAAGCGATGCTTTGGAAACACCGCAAATGTTTTGGATGCGCGTCGCGATGGGTCTTGCGTGTCAGGAAGAAAAAAAGGAAGAGTGGGCGCAGAAATTTTATGAGGTGATGTCCACTCTTCGGTATGTTCCGTCAACCCCGACGCTTTTTCACGCGGGAACCGTGCATCCGCAGATGAGTTCGTGTTATTTGACAACCATAGAAGACGACCTGACGCATATTTTTAAATGTATCGGCGACAACGCGCAACTCGCAAAATGGTCGGGAGGCATTGGAAACGATTGGTCCAATTTGCGCGGCACGAACGCGCTGATTAAAGCAACGGGCGTTGGAAGCCAGGGTATTATTCCATTTTTGAAAATTGCCAACGACACCACGGCCGCCATCAACCGAAGCGGACGCCGCCGCGGCGCCACGTGCGCGTATCTCGAAACATGGCATTGGGACATTGAAGATTTTCTTGAGCTCCGAAAAAATACCGGAGACGAACGCCGGCGAACGCACGACATGAACACGGCAAACTGGATTCCGGATCTTTTTATGAAGCGCGTGAAAAATGGACAAGACTGGTCGCTCTTTTCTGCCGACGAAACGCCGGAATTGCATCATTTGTATGGCGAGGCGTTTGAACGAAAATATGAGGAATACGAACGCAAGGGGGAAGCGGGGCAACTGCGGATGTACCGCACCATGCCGGCGCGAGATTTGTGGAAAAAAATGCTGACCATGCTCTTTGAAACCGGCCATCCATGGATTGCCTGGAAGGACCCGAGCAACATTCGCTCGCCGCAAGATCATGTTGGCGTCGTGCATAGCTCCAACCTCTGCACGGAAATAACGCTCAATACGTCATCGGACGAAACAGCGGTATGCAATTTGGGTTCCGTCAATTTGGAGAGGCATATAACGAATGAAGGGGCGCTCAATATGGATATGCTTCAGGAAACGGTCGGCATCGCAATGCGTATGCTCGACAATGTCATTGATCTCAATTTTTATCCCACCAAAGAAGCGCGAAATTCCAATTTTCGCCACCGTCCGGTCGGGCTTGGCATTATGGGTTTCCAAAATGCGCTGTATAAGATGGATATACGGTTTGACAGCGATGCGGGCGTTGCGTTTGCGGATTACAGCATGGAAGCGGTTTCCTATTTTGCCATTCTCGGATCAACCGAATTGGCGCGCGAACGAGGAGCATACTCCAGTTATCGAGGCTCCAAATGGGATCGCGGCCTTTTGCCGATGGACACCATTGCCCTCTTGGAGCGCGAGCGCGGAACGACCATGCCTATTTCCAAAGAATCTCGCATGGACTGGTCGGTCGTGCGCGAAGCGATCGCTCGACATGGCATGCGCAATTCCAATTGTTTGGCTTTGGCGCCCACGGCGACCATTTCCAATATCGCGGGAACCACGCCAACCATTGAACCGCTGTACAAAAATATCTACGTCAAAACCAATCAGGCCGGAGATTTTACCATTGTCAATCCGTATCTGGTTGAGGCGCTGAAAAAAGAACATCTGTGGGATGATGAAATGCTGGGAAAATTGAAATACCACGATGGCCGGGTGACGGATATTCCGGAAATTCCTGTCGCTCTCAAAGAGATATACAAAGAAGTCTTTGAAGTCGACCCCAAATGGCTTATCCTTGCGACTGCACATCGCGGGAAGTGGGTCGACCAAAGTCAGTCTATGAATTTGTATTACGCCGGAAAATCGGGAAAAGAAATCAGCGATATGTATCTCTTTGCATGGGAGATGGGGCTCAAAACCACCTACTATCTCCGGACGCTCGCGATGTCTCAAGTGGAGAAGTCAACCGTCAAGACCCAGGAATATGGAGAAACGCATACGCGCCGAACATTTTTGGAGAAAAGCGCGTCGCCCGACGGTGCGGCCGAAGCACTATCTATAGAGCGCGTCACGACAACGACGGTGGCAACGCATGAACCCGCAATGACCGCGGCGCAAGAAGCCTCTGTGCCCTCATTGCAGAAGACACTCGTCTCCGTTGTTCCTCCTGCCAGTCTTTCGGAAGAGACCTCACCCAAATTATGTACAATAAACGACCCGGACTGCGAAGCATGCCAGTAGGGGTACAGACTATTTTTTATGCCAATACAAAAAACGACAAGCCGGATTGATATCAATCAGCGCCGGATTATCAACGGCGCTGACGCCGATGTGATACAGCTCTATCCGATGCGGCATACGTTTGCATGGGACGCGTACAACATTGGGAATGCCAATCATTGGTTGCCAACGGAAATTATCATGCAAAACGACATTGAGCAGTGGCGCAGTGCAAATGTGCTCTCCGACGAGGAACGCTGTGCGTTCAAGACCGTCCTTGGATTTTTTACAACCGCGGATTCCATTGCGGCAAACAATATTGTGATTGCGCTCTATCGGCACATCACGTCTCCTGAATGCCGCATGTATTTGTTGCGCCAGGGTTATGAGGAGGCGATTCATACCCATGCGTACCAATATATTGTGGAAAGCTTGTCTTTGGATGAAGGCGAAATTTTTAACATGTACCGGGAAGTGGAATCCATTTACGACAAAGCATCGTTTATCCTCACATTCAATGAAGGGATCTTCCATCCTGGGTTTAAAACCGGCACATTTGAGGCGGATCAGAAATTTTTGGAAAACATTGTGGTGTTTTCTCTGATTATGGAAGGTATTTTCTTTTACAGTTCGTTTGCGGTCATGTTTGGATTTCAGCGTCAAAATAAAATGGTGGGGTCCGCCGAGCAGATCCAATATATTATGCGCGACGAATCTCAGCATTTGAATTTTGGCATCAATCTCATCAATACCATAAAGCAAGAACAGCCGGAATTGTGGACTCCAGAATTTCAACAGCGGATCATTGATTTGGTGCGCGAAGGCGCAACGTTGGAATATACATTTGCGCAGTCTGTTTTTCCGCGGGGTATTTTTGGCATGAATGCCGAAGGGTTCAAGCAGTATATTCAGCATATCGCGGATCGGCGTCTGACTCGCATCGGCCTTCCGGAGCAATTTGCCGTGGCAAATCCATTTCCATGGATGAGCGAGGCTGTGGATTTGAATAAGGAAAAGAATTTTTTTGAAACACGGGTGACCGAATATCAGACGGGCGGAACATTGGATTGGTAATGTACGTTTGCCCAGCAAACTCAGTCTTGTCGTGGGAAAAAGAAAAATTCATTGTGGATGAAACTGTGTATTGAGCCAAGGGGGGCGTATTATGCGAGAAAAAATTCATATTGACAAATTTGTTTTTGGCGGACAAGGATTGGGGCGTCTTTCAAACGGAAAGGTGGCATTTGTGTGGAATGCCATTCCGGGCGAAGACGTGCTGTTTGAACCGGTGAAGAATAAAAAGGAATATGTGGAGGGTATTGCGACCGACATTCTTGCACCGTCTTTGCACAGGATTCCTCCGGCAGAGCCGTCGTTTTTGTCGACCAGCCCGTGGCAGATAATCGATTTTTCCTATGAACAAGAGGTAAAGCAAGCGATTGCGGCTGAAACGTATGCAAAAATTGGCGATTTGGTGATACACCCTTCGGACATATCCATTGATTCTGACGGGCGCATGTTTGGATACCGAAATAAAATGGAATTTAGTTTTGCGTTTGGACATGATGGACGGCCTGCGCTGGCTTTTTTTGAACGGGGGAAAAAGGTGAAAATTCCGGTTTTGGATTCGGCGCTTGCGAATCCCGCGATCAATGAGGCGGCTCAAAAAATACTTGCGTGGATTGAGGGGCAACAGATTCCGTTGCGAAGCCTCAAGAGTTTGATTGTTCGATCGGCTCGGTCAACAGATTCTCCAAAAGACGCAACCATTGCCGCGTTGTTTCTCAAAGATCGTTTGCCGTTTTCCCAGTTTCCATCGCTCGATACTCATTTTGCTGGGTTTCAGCTTTATTATTCAACGCATAAAAGTCCGGCGTCGGTGCCAACCGAACTTCTGTTTGCACAAGGACAAGACACGTTAACCCAGTCACTCTTAGGAACCCCGCTTCAATTTGGCATATTGAGTTTTTTTCAAGTCAACCCGCCCTTGTTTGAGCGTGCCCTTCAGGATATTGCCGCGTTTTTGGAACCCCGCACGCCCATTGTTGATTTATATTCCGGTGTTGGCGCTATCAGTCTGCCGCTTTCGCGGCATCGATTGGAGGCGATACTGGCAGATAATAGCGAAGAAGCGATTTTCTATGCGAAAAAAAATATTGCCATGAACGGGCTTTCACAGTGCAGTGCATTGTGCGTTCCAGCGGAAAATATGACGGACGCTATTGCGTCCGAGAAAGTCCTTCTGGTTGACCCGCCTCGGGCCGGTCTTCATGAAAAAGTAATCCGCGCCATTTTGTCCCAAAAACCAACGCGGGTTATCTATTTGTCGTGTGATATTGCAACCCAGGCGCGGGATATGCGTTTGTTGAGCGAATGCTATGTGGTCTCTTTTCTCAAGCTCTACAATTTTTTTCCTCGAACGCCGCATATCGAAGGGCTTTGCGTTTTGGATCTTTTGTGATAAAAGAAGTATTATTGGTGCATATGCACGAGCAATATGTTTGGCATAATAAAGGGTTGATTCCAAAAGAAGAAGCCCGTGTTCCCATTGGCAATATCGCGGCCATGTATGGCTTTGGCGTGTATGAAAATGTTCGTTTCCGAAACGGCCGAGTTTTCTTTTTGGATCGGCATATCGACCGTCTTTTTCGTTCCGCCGCGCTTATCGGGCTTGAACATTTTTTTTTGGCGTCCGCTGTTCGTGAAGGAGCACAGGCGCTCGTTCTCAAAAATTATGTTACAGACGCAAACATGAAGATGGTGCTCCTGGGCGGAAAAACCGCCGAGGATGCTCAGCTTTTTTTAATGGCGCTTGCGCCGAAATTTGTGGAAAAGTCCGTCTATCGGAAAGGCGTGCGTGTTTTGGCCAGGCACTATGAACGATTTTTGCCGCAGGCAAAAACATTGAATATGTTGCCAAGCTATCTCTTTTTCCGTGAGGCGGAAAAGGCAGGCGCGTATGATACCATTTTGGTGAATCGTGAAGGGAACATCACCGAGGGTACCAGGTCAAACATATTTGTCATCCGTGGCGAGCATATTATCACGCCCGCAAGGGAGCATGTTTTGCTGGGTGTTACGAGAGAGACGGTTATTGAATGTCTCAGAGAACACGGGTATACTGTCAAGGAGCAATCAGTCCCATTGGACCGGATTGGGGAATATGAAGGCGCTTTTTTGACGAATACTTCGGGAAAAGTGGTCCCCACACGGAAAATAGACGAACACGAATTTTCTTCCATTCCAGAGCTGGTTCGCTCCGCAATGGCATGGTATGATGCGTGGCTTGAGACGAAAGGCGAGTCCTTGATATAAGACGAGTATTTTAAAACGTAGCGAAAACGCACTATGTCCGAAACAACAAAACGGGTCGTTTTATGGGGGGGAACCATTCTTGGTCTTTTTTTATTTGTCGTGCTTTTGGCAAAGTTGGGCGCCGGAGGCTCGTCCGGGGTATTGTCAGATGACGTCGGCCCCGATGATCACACGCAAGGAACGCAGGGAGCGGCGGTGGTGTTGATCGAATACAGCGATTTTCAATGTCCTGCCTGCAAGGCCACGTATCCGATAGTCAAAAAGATTGCAGAAGAATATCAGGACAAGATTCTTTTTTCCTATCGCGATTTTCCGCTTGAGCAAATTCACGCCCAGGCATTCTTGGCGGCGCAAGCCGCAGAGGCGGCCGGAATGCAGGGAAAATTTTGGGATATGCATGATGTGTTGTTCAATACGCAAGCAACATGGTCGGGCATCGGCGCGGCGGAAGATTTTTTTGTAGCGCTCGCCGATTCCATTGGCCTCAACCAAGAACAATTTAAAGCGGATTTGTATTCTGATTCGGTAAAAAAGAAGGTTCAGGACGACATCGAATCGGGCAATGCATCCGGCGTCAATGCCACACCCGCGTTTTTTCTCAACGGAACACAAATAACCCATCCCGGATCGTATGACGGATTCAAAAAAATCATTGATGATGCACTTGCCAATTCCTAAATGGCTCCCGTTCGCATTTCTTCTTGTCTCATTTCTTGGTTTTTTGGATGCCACCTATTTGACCGTTGCCCATTATGGCGGCGTTGCCCTGGTGTGCGGCGTATTTCAAGGATGCGATGTGGTCACGACGAGTTTGTACGCGACCGTGTTTGGCATTCCGGTCGCGCTCTTGGGAGCCGTCTATTATTTGGATGTATTTTTCTTTACCCTTCTCTATATTGACACTAAAAAACCGCTCTTTTTTCTTTTGGCGGCCGGATGGACCGTTGCGGGTCTTTTTGCGTCTGCATGGTTTATGTATCTGCAATTATTTGTCATCCGGCAAATATGCATCTATTGCATCGGGTCGGCCGCAACGTCGGCGCTTTTGTTTGCATGTGCCGTTTTTTTTGTCTGGCACGGCTTGAAACAAATATCGAACCCGCATCCTGGAGAGCCGCCAGTTCTATCATAGAAATAAACTGATGTATGTCGCATATTATTCTTTCAGGTTCATTGGCGTACGATTATATCATGGATTTTCCGGATTCATTTAAGAATCACATTTTACCGGACCAGATTCATATTTTGAATGTTTGTTTTGTCGTTGAAAAACTGGAAAAGAATTTTGGCGGCACTGCCGGGAATATCGCATATACCATGGCGCTTCTCGGCGGGTCGCCGGTTATTGTCTCCTCGGTCGGAAAAGACGGTAAAGAATATATTGAGCGTCTCACGATGCTTGGCATTGAAACCGGAGGAGTGGTTCAATCACAGGAGCGGATGACCGCCTCCGCGTACATTACGACCGATAAAGACGACAACCAGGTGACCGCATTTTATCCCGGGACATTGGACGAAGCGCCGTCGTTGTCTGCTTTCTCAGAAAAATCGGAGGCAACGTTTGCGATTATTGGTCCAACCAACAAAACCATCATGTTGCGGCACGCGAAAGAATGCCACGACTCCAGAATTCCCTTTGTGTTTGATCCGGGCCAACAAATTACGGCGCTCAACCCCCAAGAATTGATGCAGGCGATCGGGCAGGCCGCGTTTTTGATTGGCAATGATTATGAAATGAAGATGATAGAACAAAAAACCGGTTGGGATACGCGCGCCCTTTTGGATCATGTGGATGTGGTTATTGTGACAATGGGCGAACGCGGATCGGTGGTTGTGACCAAAGATCAGACCTATGAAATTGAGGCGGTAAAACCGCGTTCGGTTGATGACCCGACAGGGGCTGGAGACGCCTACCGCGCAGGATTTTTTTTGGCATATAGCCGTGGAAACAATTTTGAGACCTGCGGCCGCGTGGGGAGCGTGGCCGCCGCATATGCCATTGAACATTATGGAACACAGCACCATACATTTGCCCAAAATGAGTTTGTGGAACGGTACGAGAGGGCATATGGCGGTACGCTCGATTGGACATACCAATAAAAGGCTTGATTTTTATGTTTTTTTCTATTTTTTTCTTGCTTATTGGACTTGCCATTTTGCTTTTTGGCGGCGAGGTATTTGTTCGAGGGTCCGCGTCATTTGCGAGGCGTCTTCGCGTGCCTCCTCTTGTGATCGGGCTCACCATTGTGGCGTTTGGAACGTCTGCTCCGGAATTGATCGTCAATATCTTTGCCGCGCTGAGAGGCGCTTCCGATATTGCCATGGGCAATATTTTGGGGAGCAATATCGTCAATATTTTGTTTATTTTAGGCATTGCCGCGGTGGTTCGCCCGCTTTCGGTTAAAGAAAACACGACATGGAAAGAAATTCCTCTGGGCATTCTTTCTGTTGTCGTCCTCTTTTTGCTGGGGAATGACGTCATGTTTGGAAACAACGGCGCGGATGTGTTGACGCGGGCCGACGGACTGATCCTCATCAGTTTTTTTATTATTTTTTTGTATTACACGTACGGCCTTAGCAAAGTGGAAGGCGAAAAGCAGGATCTTGCGACATACAGCACCCGCCGGTCGGTGGCATATATTATTGGCGGCGTTATCGCCCTGGCGCTCGGAGGAAAATTCATGGTTGACGGCGCGGTTGCGCTCGCGCGCATGGCGGGAGTTTCCGAATTATTGATCGGACTTACCATAACCGCTGTGGGGACGTCTCTTCCCGAACTCGTGACCTCTGTCATTGCCGCGTACCGCGGGCATGTGGCAATTGCGGTCGGCAATGTGGTGGGGTCAAATATCTTTAATATATTGTGGATTTTGGGCATTACGCCGGTCATTGCGCCGATCGCGTTGCCCGAGTCAATCAATGTGGATCTCGCGATGGCGTTTATCGCGTCTATGTTATTGTTTTTGGTCATGTTTGTCGGCGGAAAAAAGCATCGTCATGTGCTTCGGCGCTCTGAGGGCATTTTTTTTGTTTTGTGTTATATTGCCTATATTATGTTTGTTGTCTTTCGGGGATAAACATGTAATTTTTTTCTATGAATCAAACCGATCAGTACAAGGTGAAAGACCTGTCGCTTGCCGAATTGGGAAGAAAAGAAATTGAAATTGCGGAAAAAGAAATGCCTGGTCTCATGGCAATTCGGGAGCGGTATAGAGAGGGAAAACCGTTGAATGGCGTGAATGTTACCGGGTCGCTTCACATGACAATTCAAACCGCGGTTTTGATTGAAACGCTCGCGGCCCTCGGCGCCAACGTGCGGTGGGCGAGTTGTAATATTTTTTCGACCCAGGATCATGCGGCGGCGGCAATTGCCAAAGCAGGCATTCCTGTGTTTGCCTGGAAAGGGGAAACGCTTGAAGAGTATTGGTGGTGCACGGAGCGCGCGCTTGATTTTGACAACGGAAAGGGGCCGGATCTCATTGTTGACGATGGCGGCGATGCGACGCTTATGATTCATCAAGGAGTGGCTGTAGAAAAAAATCCTTCTCTTTTGGAAAAAGATTTTTCAAAGGAGGGAGAGGATTTCCAGGAACTCATGAAACGCCTTGGAGAAGAATATCAAAAAAATTCGGTGCGGTGGCAAACAGTGGCAAAAGGGGTAAAAGGAGTCTCGGAAGAAACCACAACGGGCGTGCATCGCCTGTACCAAATGGAAAAAGAAAAAGCGCTGTTGTTCCCTGCCATCAATGTGAATGATTCGGTGACCAAATCAAAATTTGACAATATCTATGGATGCCGCCATTCGGTGGTGGATGGGCTGAATCGAGCCATGGATGTGATGCTTTCGGGAAAAGTTGCGGTAGTGTGCGGATATGGCGATGTGGGAAAAGGATGCGCCCAAGCATTGAAGGGCCAAGGGTGCCGCGTTATCGTGACCGAGATCGACCCGATCTGCGCGCTCCAGGCGGCCATGGAAGGATATGAAGTGACGACACTTGAAGAGACGCTTGGACGAGCGGATATCTACGTGACCACAACCGGCAATAAAGACATTATTCGCGTCGAGCACATGGAGCGCATGAAAGATCAGGCGGTCGTGTGCAATATCGGGCACTTTGATAATGAAATTCAAGTGACGCTTCTCAATGAGCGAAAGGATGTCCGCCGGATTACGATTAAACCGCAGGTTGATAAATATATATTTCCCCCCACGGCGGACAGGCCCAATGGCCATGAAATGTATTTGCTTGCGGAAGGACGGCTGGTCAATTTGGGATGTGCGACCGGCCACCCCAGCTTTGTTATGAGCAACAGCTTTAGCAATCAGGTATTGGCGCAGATTGATTTGTGGAAAGGAACATATGCGATTGGCGTGTATACATTGCCAAAGAAATTGGACGAAGAGGTCGCGCGGCTTCACCTTGAAAAAATCGGGATACGGTTGACCACGCTGACCGAAGAGCAGGCGCGGTATATCGGCGTTCCGGTCGAGGGTCCGTATAAATCGGAATGGTATCGCTATTAGGATTTTTGAAACGGTGTTATCCAAAAAAACCGTGGGGTATCCACGGTTTTATCATGTTGAAAAAAACTCCAAAATAGGGTTAAATGAAGGATATCTATGATGGTCTATTTTATCATTCTTTGTCTCTTTCTCCTTCTCTCCGCGTCTTTCTCCGCGGCCGAGGTGGCGTTCATATCTTTGACAAACGCCAAAATTGAGGCCATGATCAAGCGAAAACTTCCACGAGCGGAGCTTATCAAAAAATTAAAGTCCAACCCCAGGCGCCTGTTGATTGTTGTTTTGATTGGGAACAACGTGGTCAATATCGGGAGCGCGTCTTTGGCAACCATTGTGGCCTCGACGCTGTTTGATTCGGCTGTCTTTGGCATTACCACCGGAGTTATGACATTGATTATTTTGATTTTTGGCGAGATTCTTCCCAAAAGTTATGCCGTGAATCATCAAAAGCGATTAGCGATTTTTTTTGCGCCTCTGCTTTTATTTTTTTACTATTTATTTTTCCCCGTGGTTGTGATTTTTGAATGGTTTTCAGCTCTTCTTACCGGGGACCACGTGGAAGAAAAAGTCAGCGAGGAAGAATTGAAAGCGCTCGTAAAAGCAGGAGTAAAACAAGGAACGATTGAACACGAAGAAGACCAAATGATCCATCGTTTGTTTGCTTTAAACGATATTACAGCCGAAGACATTATGATACCCAGGGTGCAGATGATTTCTATCGGCGCTGATCAATCCATTGACAAGGCCGCGGGAATTATTGAGCGCCACCCGTTTAGCCGGTTCCCAATTATCGACCAATCACCTGATCGAGTGATTGGGTTTGTTCATTCCCGGGACGTGTTGTTGGCATACCATACGGATGCCGAACACACGCCGATTAAAAAAATTATCCGTCCCATTGTGGTGGTTCCCAAACAAATGCGCATTGACGACATTATGCGCGAATTTCAAAAAACACGAACCCATATGGCGATCGTGGTTGACGAGTACGGCGGCACGGAAGGTATTGTGACATTTGAAGACATTATTGAAGAATTGTTGGGGGATATCGAGGATGAATCTGACATTGATAACACGCGCATCAGTCGAATTGATACAAAAACCATTCTTGTCGCAGGGGATACGGATATTCGTGATATTAATCGCGCGCTCAAGTCTTCTCTTCCCGGGGATGATTTTGATACCATTGCCGAAGTGCTTTTGGACGCGTTTCATAAACTGCCGCAGAAAGGAGACCAGGCAACACTTGGGAATGCGGAATGCACCGTGGAAGAAGTGAAAAAACGCCGGATTCAAAAAGTGAAAGTTGTTCGTCTCTATGCCTGAAACAATGCGCATTCATAAATATATGGCTATACAAGGGATGTGTTCTCGCAGAAAAGCAGAGGAATTGATTCGCGCTGGAAAAGTGCGATTGAATGGCAGGGTCGTAACGACAATGGGGCGCATGATTGATCCATTGAAAGACACGGTTGAAATCATCGGAGATCGGGCATATTCGAAATCTGGCGCACCCATAATCCCCAAAGCCCCAGTAATCGAAGATTCAAAATTGTATATTGCCCTCAATAAACCGGTTGGATATATTACGAGTGCGTCGAACACCCAGGGTCAGTCGGTCATTGATCTTATGACCCCGGATCAATGCATGCAGAGAAACAGCAAAAAATTTCTTTTTGGCAAAGACCGTCCGCCACGAGTATTCCCCGTTGGACGCCTGGATAAAGATTCCGAAGGGTTGGTGCTGTTAACCAATGATGGCGACCTGGCCAATAGAGTAACCCATCCGCGGTATGAGCATGAAAAAGAATATGATGTGGTGATTGATCATCCGCTCACAAGAGACGCAAAAAAAGTGTTGGAACACGGCATGAAGTTGGACGATGATATCGTTGGAGGAGTGGACATTATAAAAGAGTTTAATAAGGGAAGACAAACCATTGTAACTGTTATGTTAACCGAAGGAAAAAATCGCCAAATACGAAAAATGTTCGGCCGTCTTGGCTATGTCGTTCATACGCTTCGCCGGACAAGAATAGGAAAGCTGAAATTGGGCGTATTGCCGGTGGGGCGGTGGAGATTTGTCAGAAAAGAACATATTGTGTAAGCCAGACTGTATGCGCAAATTGCTTCTTCTCATTCTCGATGGATGGGGCATCAATACGAATTTAAAAAATAATGCGATTGCGGAAGCTAATCCATCTTTTTGGAATCATCTTGTACAAGAGTATCCGTTTAGCGCGCTCCATTGCCGTGAAGAATCAGTCGGCGTACCGAAGGGGTGTCTTTCCAACTCCGAAGTGGGCCACACCGCGATCGGCGCCGGACGGGTAGTGCCGCAGAGCGCGTTTGCGATTGATGAGGCAATTCAAAGCAAGGCATTTTTTGATAATCGTGTATTTGTAAAAATTCAAGAACACCACACGGCTTCTGGTGGCGCGCTCCACCTTGTCGGGCTTTTGAGTAATGGCGGCATTCATGGACATATTGATCATGTGATTGCGCTTTTGGAGTGGGCACAACAAAAAAAAATGGACAATGTGTTCCTCCATCTTTTTTTGGATGGCCGCGACATGCCGCCGATGAGCGCCCTTACTCTTTTGAAAAAATTGGAGCCGTTTCTGAATGATACCGTTCAGATTGCTTCTGTGTGCGGCCGGGCGATTGCCATGGATCGCTCGGAAACGTGGGAAAGAACGGTGAGTGCATATAATACACTGCTGGCTGTCCAGCCCCTTACCCCCCTCTTGATCTCCCACGCGGGGGAGGAGAGATTTGGCGCTTCTGCCATGGTTGAGATGAGCACGATGAACGTAACAACATATATAGAACAGAATTATGCCGAAGGCGTGGGTGATGAATTTATCCAACCCGCTCGGTTTTGTGATGCGGGGATACAAGATAACGACGCGGTGATCTTTTTTAATTTTCGCGCCGACCGCATGCGGCAAATGGTACGGTTGTTTTTGAAAAAAGCGCCGTCTGCAATACAACAGCATATTATGGTGCCAAAAAATCTTTTTTTGTCAAGTCTGACGAGTTACAATGATGATTTTGACGCACACGTCATGCCTTTTTTTCCAAAAGAAATTCCAAAAAATAATATGGGAGAATGGCTCAGTACAAAAGGATTGACGCAGTTTCGCATTACGGAAACTGAAAAATACGCGCACGTCACATTTTTTTTCAATGGCGGGCAAGAAGTGACGTTTCCCGGAGAAGAACGGCTACTCATTCCATCGCTTGGCCTCGCCAATTACGCGTCGCATCCGGAAATGAGTTTGCCCGAAGTAACGACGTCACTCTGCCGCGTGCTCACGCAGGAGCGGTTTGATTTTGTGGTGTGCAATATTGCCAATGGGGATATGGTGGGGCATAGCGGCGACCTTACTGCCGGGATCCGGGCTGTACAGCACGTTGATACGGCGCTTTCCAAAATTGTGTCAAAAGCGGAAGCATGCGGGTATACGGTCGTGATCACGGCTGACCACGGTAATATTGAATATATGGAACACGAAGGAACACCGCATACCGCGCATACCTTCAACGACGTGCCATTTTTGGTGATTGGGCAAAACGTTTCTCTTGAAAAAAATGGTTATTTGCACCAGGTAGCACCAACGCTTCTCGAGCTTATGGGCATAGAAAAACCTGCCGAAATGACGAGTGAGTCGTTAATAATGACAAAATAAACCCCGCCATTGTGGAATGACGGGGCTGTGAGGTATTGAAGAACCCACCGTTGGATCCGCGTTGGGTCGCCTGCCCCGATGAACATCGGGGCGGAAGGCAGTGCGGTGGTGGGTGTGGTTCAGACGGGCGGCTCGGTCCCCTCGATGAACAAGAGGACCTTGTCTTGAGGGGAGAAAATACGGATCTTGTCCTCCCTGGTGCGCTGCGGAATTGGTCCATAGATCTGGCGGGCGATGCCGGCCGCCGCGCCGGTGATCTTCACATAAACCGGCCATGCGAATGGGTCACCTCCATTCCAGACGGCGAAGACCGCATTGCTGGCCAGGAGACCAAACTTGGTCTCCTTTTGCACGGCGTAGAACTGGTCGGGTACGCCAGCGGTCAGTCTTCCGTCCTTGTCAGCGAGGTCCTCGCGCACCTTTTTTTTGATTCCATTGAAATAGACAGCCGCCCCCTGGTTGATTTCTCTGAATTTTTTTGTCGGCACGACCTTCTCTCTCCTTGCCCATTTTGGGCGGTTGATTTGGTGGATTTATATACAAAAAAAAGTCTGCTGTCAAGAGGAAGGGAGGTTCGGACAAGATAGGTTGTTTTTGGTATACTTTGCCCCATGTCATTCACAGCTAAAAAATATTTCACAACGTATAAAAATTCCCTGAGCCAATTTTTTCAATATCGGCTCAATTTGGGTTTGCTTGTGGTGAGCCATGTGGTGAGTTTGAGCGGTCTTATTTATTTGTGGATCGCGGTGTATGCGGCCGGGCAAACCGTAGGGACATATTCGCTTGAGCATATATTGGTGTATTACATTGTGTTGACTATTTTGCATATTACCATTTCGGAAGGGGTGGGGATGGGATTTGAAGTCTCGGATCATATCAAAGATGGCGTCGTGACGAATTATCTCGTCAAACCGTTCAGCTACTCCATTGAACGGCTGGTAAAAATGCTCGGGCAGGTGACGATCAATGTTTTTTTTATTATTCCGGTTATCGCAGTTCTTCTCATTATCAAGCCGGACAGCATCCCATCGCCGTCTATCCTCCAATGGATGCAATTCGCAGGCATGGCGTTTATTGGCCTTCTGTTTTATTTTCTTTTGTATTATGCGGCCGCGCTGTCTTCTTTTTGGCTTCACCAGGGGCGTGCAATGGTATTTGCATTATTGTTGACGAGCAATTTGCTCAATGGTTCTCTTCTCCCGCTCGATATGTTTCCGGACTGGTTTCAAAAATTGAGCCGCGTGTTGCCATTTACGTATTTGATTTTTTTGCCAATCCAAACCCTTCTCGGCCGGATTGAGGGGTGGGGATTCTTGCTTTTGGTTGCGTGTCTCTGGGCTCTTGGCTTGTCTTTATTTATTTTTTTGATTTGGAAACGGGGAATTCGACGGTTTGAAGCGGTGGGAAGATAAATGTGAAGAAATTGTATGACGAAGTATATACGATTATATGGCGCGTTTTTTCGCGCCAATTTCATGAAGGCGACTGCGTATCGAGGCAATTTTTGGCTGTATGTCCTATTGACCGCGCTCGAATCTATGACCGTCTATATTGCCATTGCGGTATTGTTTCTCCATGTAGAGACAATCGCGGGGTGGAGCTATCATGACATGTTGGTTCTGAGTGGTATTTTTATTATCACGAACGGTTTGTCATGGATATTGTTTCGCGCGAGTGTGATGCAGTTGGATCAAATGATTACGAGCGGAGATTTGGATGGAAAACTCACAAAGCCGGTTGACGCACAGTTTTTGGTGTCGGTCGAGCGCATTGATATTGAAGACGTGGGGAGGTCCTTTGTGGGTATTGGCATACTGTGGCTCGGGCTTCGGGGAACGCCGCTGTTTTCGTTCGCGACCGCGTTGCCGTTTTTTTTGATTATGCTTGTTTCCGGACAGATTATTTTATATAGCATTATGCTCCTCGTCAAAGTCATCAGTTTTGCGTCGATCCAAGGGTGGTCAACCAATGCAATTTCCTGGCGGTTTCATGACCTTTCTCGGTATCCCACCGACATCTATACGGGTATGATGCGGGTGATCTACACCTTTGTTTTTCCGCTTGTTTTTATTGCAACCGTTCCGGCCAAGGCGCTCATTGGGCGATTGACTATGCCATTCTTTTTTGGCTCGCTCGTTGCCGCCGCAATGAGTTTTGCCGTGGTTCGTTTTTTTTGGGTGCGAGCATTGCAAAAGTACACGAGCGCTTCAAGCTGATTTTTTTCTATGCGACCATATATCTCCGCTTTTCGCATGAGCTTGTCCGAACAGGTAACATACCGATTTGGATTTTTCTTTGCGCGTCTCCGCGGGCTGTTTGTGCTCGTCACTTTGTTTTTTGTGTGGTCGGCCGTGAGCATGAAAACCGGCTTTTTTGCCGGCTATTCGCGCGAGGAACTCATGACGTATGTGTTTGGCGCTCATATATTGCGTTCGCTGGTTTTTGGATCGCAATCGCGAAGAATCGCATCCGAAATTCATGATGGAACGTTTTCGCTTTTTTTGGTTCGGCCGGTGAATCATTTTCTTTTTTATTATGCGCGTGAGCTCTCGGAACGATTGCTCCTTGGTTTTTTTGCCGTTTTGGAAGTGGGTATCATAGTGGTTTTTTTTGATAGTACATTTCTTTTTCCCAGCCATCTCTCTGTTTTCTTTTTTGTCTTTCTGTCGGTATTTTTGTCGCATATGTTGTATTATTGCATGAGCTATGGCATGAGCATGCTCGCATTTTGGTCGCGCGAGGCCATGGGGCCGCGATTTCTTTTTGAGTGGATTTTGGAATTTTTGTCCGGCGCGTTTTTTCCAGTTTCGATTGTCGCCACCAATGTTGCTCTCGTTTTTTTGTTTTTTGCCCTTCCATTCATCTACCTTGTCTTTATGCCGCTCACGATCTATCTTGAGCGAGTGCCGGGGAATCAGCTGTTTCTTTCTTTTGTGTGGCAAGGGATGTGGATTGCGATTGTTGCGGGCCTTCTTCGCGCGCTATGGCGGCGGGGATTGAGGGCATATACGGGGGAAGGGATATAGGGATATACTGACAAATAGACATGTATGAAATACGTTCGCGTGTGGGTCCAATTGGTTCATTGCGCATTTTCAAGTTATGCATCAAACCGCATTGATGCAGGTTCTTATTTTTTGGGCAAACTGATTCGTTTTGGCTTTTTTTGGCTGTTTTTTATTTCGCTTTTTCATTATACGGATTCTTTTGCCGGCTACACCAAGTGGGAAACGCTTCTCTTTTTTGTCACGTTCAATCTGGTGGATGTATTGGGCCAGGCATTGTTTCGCGGCATTTATTTATTTCGCAACGATATACGCAAAGGAAATTTTGATTGTATTCTTGTGAAACCGCTCAATAGTCTTTTTTATATTCTTTCTCGCTTAACAGATATCCTGGATATTTTATTTTTGGCGCCGCTTGGTGTTGCATTGTGGTATGTGGTTATTCATTTGCCACCGCTTCCGGCCGCATCCTTTTTTTTGTATGCGTTATTTTTGTTCGTTGGCCTTGTCATTGTGCTTGGCATTCACATTCTTTCCGCCGCGCTCACCATATGGAGCATGGAAAGCGAGGGGATGATTTGGTTTTATCGCGACGCAACCGCGATTGGGCGGTTTCCGCCGGAGATATTTTCCAAGCCCATTCAATTTGTTTTTACGTTTTGTTTGCCCATTATCGTCATGGTTGCGTTTCCAGTCAAAATGATGCTTGGGGCGCTCCCGCTTTTTTGGGCCATGATGGGGTGTATTATTGCGTTGGTTTTTTTGATTGGAGCGCTTGTTTCGTGGCGCGTCAGTGTGAGGCGATATTCCAGCGCTTCAAGTTAGGACATGCATATGAGCATATCAAAATATTGGCAACTCAATAAAACGTTTCTCCAGCGCCATATTGCGTATCGCGCGCGGGTGAGTATTTGGATTATTGCGGATGTCGCCAATTTTTTGGTATTTCCGTTTGTGTGGCTCGCCGTCTATGGCTCGCGGGAAACGTTGGCCGGGTATGCCAAGGCGGACATGGTGACGTATTATATGGTGATTATGTTTATCAGCGTCGCATGCACGTCTCATATTTCCCGGCACATGAAAGACGATATTATCAAAGGAAATTTGAATGCCATTTTGGTCCAGCCCATGCGATATTTATTTTTTCGCACCATTCACGAAGTAAGCTATCGTATTCTGGCGACAGGTATTGCTATAGCGCTTTTTGGCGCGGCATTTTTTCTTTTTCCCGCCTATATGCGGTTTCCATCGTCTCCGGCATCGCTGATTTTTTTTCTTCTTTCATTATTTTTTTCATTTTATTTTTCACACCTTATGCAATTGTTTGTGGGCTTATCGTCGTTTTGGCTTGGAGATAATACCGGGCCGGACCGTCTGCGCCATATCGTTGAAAAAGTTTTTTCCGGAGAAATTGCGCCACTGGTCTTTTTTCCGCCCCTTCTTCAATCCATCGCGGGTATATTGCCATTTCAATTTTTGTCATACGTTCCGGCGCAGATATTTGTCGGCCAGCTCACTATGCAAGAAATGCGGCATGTGGTGTTTATTGCATCCATGTGGGCGGCCGGATTAAGCGTGTTTGTCCTTTTTTTGTGGCGGCGAGGAGTGCGCCGGTATGATGGCGTTGGCATATGAAAACCTATTGGAACATCTATACAGTCTTTGTGCAAAACGGCGTGTCGTATCTTGCTCAATATCGCAAAGACGCGTGGTGGAACGTTGCGGTCAATGTGTTGTGGGTGGGCATGCTCTTTTTGATTGTGGAAGTGATATTTTCTCAGACCGCGACCATTGTGGGATGGAAAAAAGAGGAAGTGTATCTGTTGACCATCCTCTGGACCATTGTGAGTGAAGCCTTTGTCATGATTTTTGGCGGCAATACCCAGCAGATTCCGCACATGATTACCGACGGCGACCTGGATATTTTTCTCACCAAGCCGGCCAATACATTATTTTTGGTCAGCACCCGTTTTTTTCTGTTCCGCGCGTTTTACCGGCTTCTCGCGGACTTTGGTATTTTGGCATGGATTGTGTGGCGATTTGACGTTGGTGTCTCACTGCCGCATGCGGTTCTTGCTTTTTTTCTTGTTGTGTGCGGGATTATAGTCCATTTTTCGATGACGCTTCTGGCCAATACGCTAAGTTTTTGGTTTTTGCGCATTGACAATGTCAATGACACCCTTGTGTCGCTCCACACCTTGGGGAGGTATCCAATCGATGTGTTTCCAAAAACACTGAAAATACTTCTTTTGACTGCGCTTCCTATGGCCTTTAGCGGATATATTCCGGTTGCCGTCCTTACCGGTCGGTGGCCGTGGTATGCGGTTGGGTATGCTGTGTGCTTTACGGCCGCATTTTTTTGCCTCGCAGTCCGGTTCTGGTCTTTTGCCCTGAAACGATATTCGAGCGCGTCGAGTTAGCGCGAGACACCGTCAATTTTGCTCTATTCAGGCTAAAATGTTCATGGTATAGTACTGTGTACCTGCCTATTCTCTGTCTTATGCCAATTATCAACGTCAACCATCTTTCAAAAACGTACGAATATTATAAAAAACAAGCCGGGCTTTGGAATTCAGTCAAAAGTCTTTTCCACAGAGAAAAATTGTTTACCGTAGCGGTGAACAATATCTCTTTTTCCATTGAAACCGGAGAAATGGTTGGTTTTTTGGGTCCAAACGGCGCAGGAAAGACGACGACCCTCAAAATGCTTTCCGGCATCTTGTACCCCACGAGCGGCGAAGCATCGGTCTTGGGATATACGCCATGGAAGCGGCAGAAAGAATTTCAAAAACAGTTTGCCATTGTGATGGGACAAAAAAATCAGTTGTGGTGGGATTTGCCGGCAATGGAAAGCTTTATTTTGAACAAAGAGATTTATGAAGTGCCGGATGCGCAATTCAAGAAAACATTGGACGAATTGGCGGTATTGCTTGACATTACCGAAATTCTCGATGTGCAGGTGCGAAAATTATCCCTGGGCCAGCGCATGAAGTGCGAGCTCGTCGCCGCGCTCTTGCATTCGCCGAAAGTGCTGTTTTTGGACGAACCGACGATTGGGCTTGACGTTGTATCACAAAATAACATCCGAGAATTTTTAAAAAAATACAATCGAGAGAAACATGTCACCATTGTCCTCACATCGCATTATATGGAAGATGTCGAAGCATTGTGCGAGCGCGTGATCATTATTAATTATGGAGCACTGATGTACGATGGGGGTCTTGTGGAGTTATTGAACCGGTATATTGACCATAAATTGCTTGAGGTCACGTTTACCGAAAAAGTATCGGCGGATCAATTGAAAAAGTTGGGGAAAATCAAGGAACGGACCCCGCAACGCGTCGTGCTGGAAGTGCCAAAGTCAAACGCCAAGCATGTCGCCGCGTCTATGCTGACCCAGTTGCCGGTTGATGACATTCTTATCAACGAGGTGCCGATTGATGACGTCATTCGGAAAATATTTCAAGAAAAACGATAAATATATGCAGACAACCAATAAAATGAGCTTTGGAAAAATGCGGTCGGTATTTTTCTTTTTGCTCATCGTTCTCTTATCCATTGCAATGTTGTATTTGTTTCGGCCGTTTTTTTATCCCATTTTTTGGGCCGCGGTTATTGCCGTCATGTTTTATCCGTTTTATGCGTGGCTCAATCGGTATATCAAAGCAAAGGGATTCAATGTGTTTCTTACCATTATTCTCGTTATTGCCGCGGTGCTCATGCCACTGTTGTTGGTTGGTATTTTGGTTGTGGACCAATCGATTGACGTGTACCGTTCCATCGATTCCGACGATTTGCGGGAAGCCTTGAACACGGCAAGCACATGGGTGGAAGGCACACCGTTTGGCCCGTATGCGGAAACGGTTCAGCGGGAATGGCCAGCCTACGCCAGCAAGGCCGCAAAAGGCATTAGCACTGCCATCTTTACGAGCGTGAAGAGTATTACGCAAAATTCCGTACGCTTTATTGTGATGCTCTTTATCATGTTTTATTCCCTGTATTATTTTCTTCGCGATGGAAAACAGGCACTCCTCAGACTTATGCATCTCTCGCCGCTCGGCGATGTATATGAAGAAATGCTGTATGAACGGTTTACATCCACGGTCCGAGCAACTATGAAGAGCACGCTTATTGTAGGCGGTATTCAAGGAACAATTAGCGGCATTCTCTTTTGGATTGCCGGTGTTGAGGGGGCCTTTATCTGGGGAGTAATTATGATTATTCTCGCCATTATTCCCGCCGTTGGCCCGGCCCTTATTCTCGGTCCTGCGGCCATTATTATGCTTATTTTGGGCCAGGTGCCGCAGGGGCTCGTTCTTCTTTTTGGCGCGATTGTCGTGAGTCTTGTTGATAATTTTCTCCGTCCGATGTTTGTGGGAAAAGATATTGAGATGCATCCGCTGATTGTTTTCTTCGCAACGCTTGGGGGCATTTTTCTCTTTGGGGTTTCAGGTTTTGTAATTGGTCCCATTATCGCCGCGCTGTATATTTCCATTATGTCAATTTATGAGCATTATTATCGCAATGAATTGCAGAATAACTAGAAAAGTGCAGGATTTATTGCCGCCAATAATACTCTATCATTTGGATAGTAAAGTTTTTGTCTTTGGCTTGTGGTATCAGTTCTTCGAGTTCAGAGCGCAGAATGGTTTCGTATAATTTGGATTTTGAAAAGTGAGCCCACTGGAAAGAGCCTGTGTAGTCGGTGAGAATTATTTTTCCTCCGCCATCTGGGAAATGATCTATCCAAACATGGTCCAATCTCACCTTCTTTTTCTTTAAGGTTTCATCTATTGCCTCTTTGAGGGCTTCGCCGGCGATGTCGGAAGACGCATTTTTTTGAAGTTCACGCAGTTCTTTTTTCATAGACTCGCTCAATTTTATTTCCTGTTCAAACATTTCTTCCGTATCGCCGAGGCTATCTTTAATCGTGTTTGTGCGGAAACGCCTTCCAGAATTTCCGACTGGTATTGCCGATTCATTTTTTACCAATCTTTGCCAATTGGCCACATTCGCTTTCACTTTTCCCGACCATATTTTCGTGCCGCTCGTCCCAAGAGCAGTGCGCAATTTTTTGGCTGCTTCTTTTGGATTCAGTTTTTTTAACTCTTCAATTTCATTGAGCTGTTTCATCAAATCAGCTTTTGCTTTTCGCATAGCGGCCATGTCCTGTTCTGCTTGTTTGATAATTTGTTCCAGATGCAATGATTTTTCCGTTTTTTTAGCAAGAGCGAGCGAGCGCTCTATCTTTGCCTCGGCTTGCGCGAAGTGCTCCGTGAATTTTTCTATCCCTTTTTTGCTTGCCTTTACGCCGCCGCCTGCAACCGGAACAAAATCCAAAACCGTCATTATGGAATGCCCGAGAAAGCCGCTTAAGCCGCCGATTCGTGTCAGCGTATCCGCGGATGGATCCAAAAAAATCTCCAAATTCGCATTGGCTTCGGTGATGTTTTCTCTCGGATTTGGAATAAAAAAATTGAGGCTGTTGGACATTTTGGCTATGATCAAAGAGGCAACTGGATTGATTGTTATTGTCATACGCTTGCTTCCCGTATTCTCTAAATCTTTGAATTTATTGAGAATCCAAGATTCTCCGATAGAAGAGGGGTCTTCAAAAGTTTTTCTGACTATAGCAAACGGGGCGAAGATGGATACTGTTGTGGCCTCTTCTTTAGTAAGAGTGTGTGCATTTCCAGTGGGATGACCGTCGGCATCTTTGAGAGTGACGAGAGGTATTTTGCCGTCTTGACTGGTTCTGAGCCAGTTTGTGTGCGCGCTGTCGTCAAAAATTGAAATTTTGGTTTTACCATCGTCATCAGTCCATTGGACAAGGGAAAACCAATACGACGCGCCTAAAAAAAATTCAATAGTCGGCAGTATATCACCCCAATCCACCAATACAGCGGAGTATATACATGGAAGTTTTTCTAAGCGAACAGCAAAAACAATCCCAGCCGCTTGCAAGTCGCTGGGCAATTTTTCGTCGAGTTCAGCCATTTCGGAAAAAAAATTTGGCCGACGGGAAAATGTCTCGGTTTTAATAGCTTCTGTCAATGCCTCTAGGCCGGTCTCATCCTGGTTTATCTCTTCGTCACGCAGTAGATACGCTTCAAACTTTACCACATTCCATTCTTCGGCGATGTTATATATGCTTGCGTGAAATTTATTTGGTTCGGCAATAGAATAATTTATTTTGAAAGTTACCTTGTATTCATCATCACCGTCATATGCCAGTTCTCCGCTCATGTTTAATGCTGAACGTTTATTTTTTTCTGACATAGACGTTATGTATAATTTCTCGCCTCGGATGCGACCTCGGCAAGCAGAGTTTTATAAAAAACACAACCACCCGTTAACTTTATGGGCTGCTGTTTCAGGGTGATAGGGAAGACAAGTGTTTTTTTGTTTTTCAGCCACACGAAATCCACCGTGAGTTTGCGAGCCGCTGACGCAAATTTTGGAATTTTAAGAATGTACTCATACCTGCCAGGCTCTTTTGATTCGCTTTTCCCTTTATCAAATTCAAGGGCCACCCGAGTGACGCCGACATAAGCGCTGTTTGATGATTGACCCTCCGCCACATCCATGAAACCCAAATTCATAGACCACGATAAAAGCGCAAGTCCTGCGGGATCAGATCTTTTAAGCATTTTGATGTTGGCGCGCGCTATATGTGGATTGTAGTCTTCTCCAAAGCATATTTTTATTTTTCCATCGTCTTGAATTTCAAGAGAGGGCGAGAAAGAGATTTCTCCTTTCAGAAGAGCGTTCCCGTCGCCTATAATTCCACCATCATCCAAAAGTGGCGTATTTCCATACGTGATGGTAAATTTTTTTGCAGTAGGAGAATATCTCATGCCGGCGATCCAAACCGATTTTTTTTGAGGCATATAGTATAGTATAGCACAAAGACTATTGTTCTCTATTCAACCGACCGCCAATATATCCCGCCGCCGCGAGTGCCTACGTACAAGATGTTGTTTTCAGTATCAAGTTCAAGGGAAAAAGCTCCTGCATGATTCAGACCTTCATTAAAAGGCTGCCACGTTGCTCCGCCATCACTACTTACATAAACGCCATGGTCGCCAACCAAGCCTCTAGAAGTAACTAGCCGAAAATAGTCAACTGTCGCGGCGTATACAACATTGCTTTTTTTTGGGTTTACCACAATGTCACCAACTCCATAATTTTTGGGTAGTTGCGGTATCTCGAGTTTCTCCCACAAAGCTCCGCCATCATTGCTCTTATACATTCCATCATCGTCTGTGCCTAGATAAAGTATATTTGGATCATTGGGGTCTAAAGCGATAGTATTCGTCTCTCTTGTTTCCAGCCCTGCATTTATTTTTTTCCAGCTACTTCCATAGTCTGTGCTCTTAAACACACCTGACCCGTTGCCGGTTTTCTCTGAAAAGTTTGTGGACCCTTGTGTGGTCACGTAGACGGTAGAGGGATTATTCTTATCGACAATAATTTTGCTCACATGCACATCGGTTTCAAAACCCGCATTCGCCTCCTTCCAACTTTTGCCGCCGTCTTCACTGATTGATATTCCGACGCCGCTCGGTGAATACTGGTCTCCACCGCCTCCAATATACATGCGGTCCGGGTTTGAAGGATCAAAAGCAATGCCATGGAAATGCGCGATTCCGGGAAGCAAACCGGAATCTTTAAAAAACGCTTCGGCGGCGCGCTCCCAAGTCAGCCCGCCGTCAAGACTGGCATATACTCCGCCGTTGGTTGTAATAAACACGGTTTGGGGGTCTGTTGGGTGCGTTGCAATAAGCATGACGTAGGGGTTTTCTAAATTGTAGGAGGAAAATGTCCAGCTCTGTCCTTGATCCGTGCTTTTGAACATGCCGAGTGAATATGTGCCGGCGTAAAGCGCGCCGTCCGCGGCTTTTACAATATCCACCACTTCGCTTCCTATAAAACCATTATTTCTTTCGTGCCAATGCTGGCCCGCATCCTCTGTGTGGAAAAGGCCTTGTCTGCCGGCAATGAATACTTCATCGCTATCCTCGCCTGTTGCCAATCTTTCTATGCCAGAATTCGAGATGAACGGCTGGTCGTGAGTGAAGAAAAAATTTTTCCATGTTTTTCCGCCATCTTCTGTTTTAAAAATTTTTCTGGAGAAAATGGCATACGCAATATCCGGATTATTGTCGTCTATAAAAATGCCTCCTTCCGAGGGGTCAAAATACGATGCCGGAAGCTGTTGCCAGGTTTCACCCACATCAGCGCTTTTGTACACGCCGGCGCACTTCTCTTTTTCTCGTTTGGTAGCCTTTGGGTCTTCTTTGCCGGCTACCTCAAAACAAGTGAAGTCTTCATACACGCCGACTCTTGCGTAGATTTCATTCGGACGTTGAGGATGTATGGTAAGGTCCAATATATCCGTTCTATGAAACGTTTGGTCAACTCTTCGCCAATTGCGCCCTTGGTCTTCGCTTTTGAACAATGCCGAATTCGTGCCGGAAAATACAATGTTCTCAAGAGTAGGATGAGGTTCAATGACTTTTATCCAATTTTTTGATTCTTCTGGAATGCCTGCCCAGACAGGTTCCACGCTCCACTCGGTTTCTGGCAAAAATGATGCCCTCGTCCAATTTTTCCCATCATCAGACGATACAAAAAGCGTTCCTTTTCCCTCCGAAACAGCGCCCACAAAAATAAGAGATGGGTTTGCCTTGCTCATGGCAACCGACGTATACGAATCGGCTTCAAGCTCAATTTTCTGCCAGGTTGTGCCTCCATTCCATGTAATAAAAGGTGTATCGGCGATAAAGGCAATATTGTTCGTGTTATTTGGGTCCACCGCAACATCGAGCACGCGCTTATTGGTGCCTCCCAGCGCTTTCCATGCTAAACCCTTGTTTGTGACCTCAAAAATGCCATTGCCCCCAAGTTCGTATGTAAACGATGTCGCCGCCCACAACGTATCGCCCACTTTTTCCAAATCAGTTATCAGGCCGCCGTATGGGCCGTTTACTTGGGTCCATCTATCGACGCTGATTTTGGTTTGCGGACAATCTTGAACACAACGTGCGCTATTTTCTCCAATCTCGCATGCGGCGTTTCCGCATGTTCTTGCGGCAAGGTAGTCGGCGAGGGGCTTCGGAAGTTTTTCTGTCTCTTTTTCTTCATTCTGTACTTCGGAAGAAGAAATATTTTTATAAACAAAAAAAATTCCTGGGCCCAAAACGATTAGAATGATGAAAGCGATTGAAATTTTTGTTTTCATATGCCTTGGTGTTTTGTTCTCTTAGTGCCGAGAGCGGGATTCGAACCCGCGAGCCCTGGAGGGCAAGAGATTTTAAGTCTCTCGTGTTTACCAGCTTCACCATCTCGGCGCAGCGACACTGTATCATACGTTCCTGTCTTGATCAAGATTTAATTTTTTTATTTTCTTCAAAATCGGACACGCATCATGCCGGCACCGCGCGGGGCAATAGTCCCGGCCATATTGGATCATTCGGAGGGTTAAAGTAGTCCATTCTGAGCCTGGAAATAATCAATCCGAGGTTATTCCATCCGGAGTGCATCAATTGGGTGAAGATGCGCCGCTTTTTTTGCGGGATACAGGCCAAAAAGAATTCCCACGGCCATGGAAAAGCTCACTCCGAGCACAATGGAAAAAAATGGTATGGTGAACGACCATGCCAAATGCATATACCGCGCAATTGCGGCAATGCCATACGCAACCGCTGAACCCAGGAGCACCCCGGCAATGCCGCCCGCAACCGTAAGGACGACCGCTTCAATAAGAAACTGGGAAAGAATGGCAGTCGTCGTTGCGCCGGTCGCCTTTCTGAGGCCGATTTCAAATGTTCTCTCCGCAACCGACACATACATCACATTCATAATGCCGACACCTCCGACCAAAAGAGAAATGGCGGCAAGCGCGATAAGAAGCCAGGTTATTGCAGTGAGGATGGTGTCCACAATATCGGTGGCTTCTTTCATTGTGGTTACCGAAAAGTCATCCTTTTCCGGAGCGGGAATATTATGCCTCTCCCGCACGAGGTATCGGATTTCTTCCGCAGTATTTTCCGCTTTGGTGTTGTCGCGGGTTTGCGCGATAATGAAAAGAATGTGTTCAACCCCCATCAGTTTTTTTTGCGTTGTTTGAAGCGGAAGATAGACCATTTTGTCTCGATTAAAAAATCCGGCATTGCCGAGTTTTTCCATACTGCCAATCACTTCATACGGCTTCCCTTCGATTTTTACGATTTTTCCAATGGGGTTGTTATTGCCAAATAAAACGTCTTCGACCTCAGAGCCGATAACGACCACTTGAGACGCGGCCATGTCTTCGGATTCGGTAAAAAATCGTCCCGACGCGAGCGCGCTTTTATCAATAGCAAGATACGATGCCGTTACGCCGAAAATCATGGGGCGAATTTTTTCATTTTGGTAGGCGAGGACGGCTTGGGTCGTGATGCCCGCATAGGCATTTTGTATATTGTTGAGTTTTTTGATTGCGTCTGCGTCTTCTTTTTTGAGCGTGGTAATATTCACTCCATGCGCGAGATCGCTCGCATTTTTTTGCGAATTTTTTTTCGTCTCCGGGACTTTAATTTCAATATCAATCCAATTGTCTCCAAAGCTCGAAATTTGATCCGTAATAATGCCGCGGACGCCTTCTCCAGCAGAAAAGACGACGATGACCATGCCAATACCGATGGTAATGCCAAACACCGTCAGGCTCGATCGGAGTTTTGTTTTACGGAGCATGGAGAGGCCGAGCAAAAATGACGTGATGATATTATTCATAGCGAAGCGCGTCTACCGGGTTGAGCCGGGCCGCTTTCACGGCCGGCGCCACCCCAAAGATTAGCCCAATGCCTCCAGCGACAGCGACCGACACCAGGAGAGAAAGAGGAGAAATAATAAAACTATAATCGTAATCGAGCGATTGGACCACGCGCGCGATTGCAAAAGAAAGGGTAACGCCGATAAGGATGCCCGCAATGCCGGCGGCCAAGGAAATAATAATCGTTTCAATGAGGAATTGAGCAAGGATATCCTGTCGGCGCGCGCCGACCGCTTTTCGGAGGCCGATTTCTCTGGTTTTTTCTTTCACGGCAATGAGCATAATATTCATGATACCCACGCCGCCGACAAACAATGAGACGGCCGCCACCGCGACCAAAAAAAATCGCATGCCATTTGTAATCGCGGTGAGAATGTCAAGCGCGTCGGCGACGTTGCGGACGGAAAAATCTTCGTCGTTATGCCGTTCGATAAGGGTTTGCCGCACAGCCTCGCTTGCCTCATCCACGTACGATGTATCTGTGACGCGCAGGCGGATGAATGACACATGCCGGACGCCGAGGAGATCTTGCTGGGCGGTTTTGAGCGGAATGAGGACAGCGGTATCCGGATTTTCAAATCCATCCGACCCTTTTGGCTTGAGGACGCCGATAATTTTAAATTTTTTCTTTTGCAGGGTGACAAATTCTCCCACGGGTTCCTGGTTGCCAAATAATTCTTCCGCGATTTGCGAACCAAGCACCATCACATTCGCTTTTGACGATTCTTCCGTGTCGTCAAAAAAACGTCCAGTGTTCATTTCCGTTTTTTCTATAAGGGGATAGCTTGCCATGGTACCCGTGTAGGTGACGTTGCGTTCGTTGTTTTTCCACTGCAAGGTGTCATTTCCGGAAATATACGCGGACACGGACAAAACATTCCTCACATTATGCGGTTCAAGAAGCGCTCGCGCGTCGTCCGCAGTAAGGGTGGTAATGACAATGCCCATGGCTTGGGCCGGCGGTCCTTCCGGGTCGGACGCGCCGGCAAGAATGGCCAGCATGTCGGTGCCGCGCTTTTGCAACATATTGGTAATCAAACTCTGCGCGCCCGCGCCAACCGACATCACCAAGATGACCGAGGTGATCCCAATCACAAGGCCAAGCGTCGTGAGGATGGTGCGCCGTTTGTCGTGGCGAAGGTGTCGAAGGACGTAAAAAACCGTTTCCTTAAAAAACATATCGGGCGTGAGGCATTGTTATTTTTTCAATTCCCCGTGGGTCGCAAATCGCCGATGGCTGACCTGCGCATCGTCAATAATATTTCCATCTTTGATTTTGATAATTCTTTTGGCATGATCGGCCGTGTCTTGTTCGTGGGTTACCATAATAATGGTGCGGCCTTGTGTATTAAGATCTTGCAGGATACGAAGAATTTGATTGCCCGATTTGGAATCAAGATTGCCGGTTGGTTCATCCGCAAAAATAACGTCCGGATCATTGACGAGCGCCCTCGCGATTGCCGTGCGCTGTTTTTCTCCTCCGGAAATTTGGTTGGAAAGATAATCCGCCCGATGCGTGAGTCCGACCGACGCGATGGCGTGCATGGTTTTTTTCTCTTTGTCTTTTTCTTTGCCATAGAGCAAGGGGAGCATTACGTTTTCTTTGACCGTCGTTCTCGGCAGGAGATTGAATGACTGAAAGACAAAACCGATGCGCTTATTTCTCATGGTCGCCAGTTCATCATCGGTGAGATTGCTTGCATTTTCTCCGTCAAAAAAATACGCGCCCGATGTCGCGCTATCGAGAAAACTCAAAATATGCATAAGTGTTGACTTGCCAGAGCCGCTCGGTCCCATGATGGCGACAAATTCTCCGCGATCAATGGAAAAATTGAGGCCGCGCAACACGTCTGTTGTCACGTCTCCGGTTTGGAATTGTTTTTGGAGATGTTCCACGCGAATGAGGGCGGGCATAGGCTACTCCTTGATAAAAGTAATAACCTCTTGTCCCTCGGAGAGTCCGGACATAATTTCTATTTGACCCTCGTCGCCCCGCAATCCTGTGGTTACCTCGATTTCCGTGTAGGCGCCGGTCTTTTGATCGGTCAGTGCGCGAACATATTTTTTTCCATCCTTTTCCAAGATCGCTCGTTGCGGAATGACGAAGACATCTTCCTTTTTGTCCGTGAGAATGGCGAGATTGGCTGTCATACCGGGACGGATGTCCGCGTCCGCGGCGGTATCAATAGATATTTTGGTCGTGTAATAAATAACCCCGGACACTTCTTTTTCTGCCGGTTCAATAAAGAAAACGGTTCCGGAAAACACGCGTTCGTCGCCAAATGCGTCCAGGCTAAAGGTGGCTGGGTTATTCACGGACACTTTTGTAATATCGGATTCGGAAATATCCACCTCAATCATGAGGGATGAAGAAATAAGCCGGACAACGCCGGTATTTGCCGTCACGATTTCTCCGATTTTCATATCAATATCCCGAATTTGTCCTTCAGCCGGCGCCACAATCATGGTTTTATTGACATCTGCCTGCGCATCGGCGACAACGGCGTTTTGGCGCGCCACCTCTGCTTTGAGAGACGCGAGATCAATATCCCGCGGCGGGGCAATCAAGGATTCGTGCGCGGCCTTTGTTTGTTCGAGCGCCGCCTTTTTTATGTTTACCAATGATTCGGCGGTGAGTATGTTGGTTTGCGCTTGTTTTTTAGCCTGTTCCAAATTTTGGACTGCGTCGTCATACGCGATTTGTTTTGCTGTGAGCGTATTTTGTGCGGTTGCGACCGCCTGGGTGCCGTTGGTGATATTGGTTTGGGCCGTATTGACCGCGGAAAAAACCGTATTGATATTGCTTTGCATGGCTTCCAGATTGGTTTGCGTCAGATTATTGACCGGCGAGGTGTTGGCCAACACGGTTTGCACATCAAACAAATGCGTCTGCATCGCCGCAACGGCTTGCTTTCCAAGCGTTGCCGCCTGGTCAATGTCTCCTGGCGCAGTTTGAGCGCCAAATGTTTGGACAAGCGCCGCAAGAGTGTTTTTTTCCTTTTTTGCGATTTCATAACTCTGCCTTGCGGTGTTGAGAGAACTTAAGTTTTTTTGCGCGAGCGCATTTTCAAACGAATCATTGCCATGGATATTGTCGACGCCCAAGATATTGTCGGATTCGGTTAGGGCCTCGGAAAGGGTGCTTGCGGCGCTTTTCACGATATTTTTGAGATCGTCATGTGCGTCGGCCGTCAGCTGGCTCACGTCGGAATTGTTTACGAGCTGTAAGTTGTTGTACGCGGTCTCCACGGCTTTTTGGGCGCTTGCAGTGGATGTCTGATTGGTGATTTTTGTTTTTTCCAAATCCGCTTCCGCCTGCGCAAGGCCCGCTTCCGCCTGAGTCACGGCCGCCTGCGATTCATTGATCTTTTCTTTTGTCGCGCCGACCATTTTCAATTCAAGCGCCGCTTTGGCCGACTGGAGCGAGGCGACGGCCTGGCTCAGCCGCGCGTATTCTTTTTGCGCGTTGAGGCGCGCAATTATGGCGCCTTTTTGGACGGCGTCGCCAACTTTTTTTCCAATCTCGATCACCTTTCCGCTAATTTCAAAACTAAGCGTGAGCTCCAGATCGGCGACTACGGTTCCCGCCTCTTCCACCGATTGGGTGAGCGTGGTTTTTTTCACGGTTGCGGTCGAAAATTCCGGCACCGGCGGATTTTTCATCTTTGCGGCGACAATGCCAATACCGCCAACAGCGACGATGGCAAGAATCCAAAACCATTTGGTGCGGATAAGATTTTTGAGTATCATAGGAGAAAAATACGCTATAGGATAGTATTGTAGAGGAAAGGTGTGGGTTTGGCTAGGGTGAACAGAGAACAGAGTGTCAGGACATTTTTATTGACAGCAAAGCTCTTTTGACGCTAAACTAAGTGAGATTCCAGTTTTTTTTCATTTTTATGTACGAACAAAAATATCGGCCGCAATTTTCGTTTTCGGACGGCCAGGAACAGTCTGCATGTGCTCCCTCTTATAAAGAAGAGGGAAGACTTTCCGGGGAACAAAAAGATGTCGTTTCGTTAACTCCGGGTGAGTTTTTTGATCAGCTTGATAGTAATTTGGCTCAGGCTACTGAGTCTGTGGAGGATGGATATCTTCCGTCCGACTGGGTGCGGGCGCCATGTTCAAACGAAATATTTGGGGACTTTCATCATATTACTTTTTCCAGCCGGGAGGAAAGCGAGGCTTTTGTAAGTCGGTTATTTGTAGAATATCTTGGAGAAGAAAACGAGGAAAAATGGAGTGTATTATCCATTGATACTGAAAGTCAGGTTGGAGAAGGAGATAATTTTCTTTTGACCGCGTTCATGGATATGCTTGCGAAGGATGAACATGCAAGAGATTTGTTGGGACCGGAGGGTATGCAATCTGTTTTTGCGAGGGTTCTTGCATATGCAAAAGAAAAATATGTCCGTTTTTTGCACCAAGGACACACTGGATCGGAATTGGAAGCAGGGCCTTGGTTGGACGAAGGCGATCAATTTGAGTATGAGGATATGGAAGATGAGTCAATCAGTTTTGATCGTGGCCAAGAAGATTTGGTCATTGTGAACAACGCTATCCGTGAATTAGCTCCATATGGCAATACCGAAACGATTGATTTGTTGCTTGATCTTCTCAAAGAGCGAGGACCTTCCGTGTCGCGTAATATGGCGTATGCGTTTACTGCCATAAATCCGCAGTATGCCGCCAAAGAAATACTGTCGTATCTTCGCGGAAAAGAAAGCAGGGAAAAATTGAAGGCCGACCAGTATGAAGGCATGGTACGAGAAGATCTCCAGCGTATGCTGTTCCGTTTGGAAGTGGGCGAAATGGGCGTCGATGAACACGGGGTTGAATATCTCGGCAGGAAATATGATCTTGGCATGTATAATAGCGCGGAAAATGTCGTTCATCGCATTACCGGCTATGGCGACGCGGCTATTTATCATAAACGACAAAAGAAAATGCTTGGGGTGTTTTCATTGTTTCGGGAAACAGATGCGGATCAAGGAGAGCATGATGCGGAAGATGAGAATATCATTCGCGCGGAGATTCGACAGATTGTTCTTACGGATTTATTTTCACATGTTGCGGGTGAAAGGACGCCGGAATACAAAGAGCAACAGGCCATTCTTGAAAAATTTAAAGATGGTCATTATGCGCATCTCTTGGCGGATTTTCATAAAGAAGTCGGCGTGTATCTCAATAATTTATCTCTTCGGGAACAAGCATGGTTTTTGCTTTTTTTGGATACCGCGAGCGCAAAAGATCAGGATCGCGCGAAACAATTGGTTCGCGCGTATGGAGAAGATGGCTTGCGGAGTTTTATCGCGACAGAAATTGATGGCGCGGCATCAGGGGATATTTTCCAAATTGCCAACTCCCCCGTGAGGGAAGAAACAAAACAAGCTCTTTTTGCAAAATACAGCGATGTTATTGATCATCTCGAAACCGTTGAACAAGATATACGGCGTTTTTTTGCCACAAATACGGCGCCTTGGCTCAATCGTGGGGATATGACGTTCGGCATTGCCAAGCGGGCGCGGAAATTGTTGGGTGATTATGCGAACAAGGTTCAATCAATTCCGGATGAAGAACAGAGCCGGGCAAGCCGTGATATTCTTCGGGAGCTTGAAAAAATAAATGTGAGTATTCTTCTTTTTGCAAATATCATAAAACAGATGCCTCGCGAAGAGGTCGCGAACCTGAATCTGAAGGACATTCCTCTTATTGAAAAAGTGCAGGATATGACCGGCACCGAATTGGCAAACCATCCGGAGTTACTTGAAAAAATAAAAACGATCATTCGCAAACAATTTCCGGAGGGGGATGACATCGCGTTTGAAAAAGAAGTGGTTGGGAATAATGATATGCGTTTGACCATTTCGCTTGCAGACGGAGAGGTGCTTTCGTTTTTTACGAAGAAAAAAATCGGAGAAAAGATGGATTATCTTGATTGGTTTATTTCCAATCCGGACGCCGAAATTAAGGGGTTGGGCGAGGCGACCATTAAAATGGGATTCAATGCCGATCTGAAAAAAGGCAGATCATATTACGCGGTTGCCAAGCCCCATGTAAAATCATTTCCGATTAGTGTGAACGAGCTTGGTTTTTCGGCATTTGCCGGTTCGACGGATGATGGTGAATATAAACATCATTATGTCCGGTTGTCTCGTCTTCCGGAGGATGACCGGCTTGTGGCCAAAGCAATGACCGGTGAACAAAAAGAAGAATTGAAGCGGACCGTGCAGTCGGTTTGTGTTGAGCCAAACCGTATGTACCCTCTTTTGTTTGGGGGCGCCTCGTTCAAAGTGTGTAAAGTGGAATTTGGCGAAGGAAAACAAAACAGTGATGATATTACCAAAAACGATCCCGACGGCTGGATTATGGCCGAGATAGAACGGCAATATGGAAAAGGGCGGATTCTGACATCATATATGCCGGACAGCAACGAAAGAGACAATCGTGTGTTTTATGCGGTGTTTGAAAAGGATTCCCATAAGGAGAAACGGGCGAATATGTATGACGTGGCGCATGCGCATGCGGCATAATCTCTTATGACAGCAAGACCCACTGTGAAAAGAAAATGGATTTGAACATGTTGGCAATCGCGGGGCTTGAAATGGCAAGGGCAAAAAATCGCTCTTCTTCCACCGTTGCCATGCACACGTCGTTGTTATACATAAAAATTTCTCCTCCAAAAAAACCAGGCGACAAATCGTGTTCCGGTACAAGACGCGTTTCCCTCAGCGCGTCTTTGTCGTTTTGTTTTAATTTTTTTCCTTCCTCATTGTCAATGGCCAGAACCAATGTTTTCACTCCTGCCGCGATTCTTTTTTTTATAAACGCATCAACGGCACTATTGAGCTGTTTTTCATATTGTGGCGGCTTTACTTTCACAAACGATAAGAGCTCGGTATTGGGCTTGAAACCGTTTGCGATGTAATCCAGCACATCATGAATACCGTCTTCTCCTTCAAAAAACCGCACGCCCGGTTTGTTTTGCGCCAAATTGAACGATCCGGTGAGTTGACGGATGGTCTCTTCCATATCTCCTGCCAAAAGCGCGGTTTCGCGCTTTTTTTCTTCCAAAAGCCCTGCCAGCTTGTTTGGGTGGCCGGCTTTGTAGTAGGCATTGCGGCCTTGTTTACGGTAATCAATATACCCTTTGGCCAAAAGGGTATTTAAGACATCATAAATAGCCGTTCGGCTGAGGCCGAGTTCTTTGGCGAGGGAGGGGACATCCATTTCCCCCCGGGTGTTTAGGGCAAGGTAGATGTCTGCTTCACTATCCGTAAAGCCAAATTGATGGAGTGTTTCTTTTGAGGATGGCATAAAATTTATTATATTTTAGCCAAAAAATTGTATACCTGTCTATATTTCTCAATGCGCAAGAATATACATTTTTTGGCTTATTCTAGAGCAAGTATACCATATCTCTCTTTACTTGTCAAGTAGCTACTTTACAAATAAATGAATACACTTTTTAGCTTATTTTAAACAAAAAAATAGTATAAAAAAGTAAGGATACACTCTTACATTGACATATAGCGTCAATCATGCTATACTATGTCGTTACGCTGAGAAACCAAAAAAGCGCCGAAACAGGACGTAACGCCTTACAACCAATATACAACATTCATTTGGAAGGAGAGAGCCGAATGAAATGTCTCTATCTCGATCTCATTTTTCGTGTTTCAATAGTTATTTTTTTAACTGTGAAACAGGAGGTGGGCGAGGTTTGTGTGACATTTTTTATGAGCTCTCTCCACCAAGAGAGCTTTTTTGTTTCAACCGGCGACCCCGCTTTGCGGGGCCTTCATTCTCCTCGGATCACAGTAATATATGAGTCCGGTACGACGAATGAACCCACGGGGTCACCGGTCGAAGCAATAGTGGTGTGCCGCCCAATCGCCTTTCGCTTGTCGTAAGGTGAAAGCGGACACATATCATATAGTGCATTTGACCTTCACGTTCTTTTTACCCGATGTATTCCCCATTTTGCCCGATTGAAAAGGGAGAGAGATTCCCTCCGGCGACATGAGGACATCATTCTCGTACTCCACACGTTCATCCAAGATGAATATGTGGCTTTGCTTCTCGACTCACGTTGGGAAGAGACTGTGGGAGTTGTTAGATAATACGAAAGCAATTTGGTATTATCTCCTCCGTGATAGTCCTACCGTTCTACGAGAGAACAGTAGTACCGAGTGCGTCCTGTCATATTGTGGCGGCAAAAGCCAATGCAATGTGATCGGGACACTCAGTAGTACAGAGAGAGCTTGAACGGCACAGCCCCGACTGAGTCGGGACGAAAATGAGTTCTTTACAAAATAAAAAAGTCCCAACGTTGTTGGGACAGCAAGATATTGATGGGTGTTATATTTCTGTTCGAACATCGAGGTTGGGGATATGCCGGAAATCTTTCACATTTCTTGTGATGAGCGGTATGTGGCATTCAAGGGCGGTGGCGGCTATTAGGAGATCTACAGTTCCTATGCGGTGTGTTCTTCTAAGAAATGCGGCCTGGTCAGCAATTCGTTCGTTAATTGGGATAAGCTCACAAAAATTAAGAAATGTACGAATTTGCGTTTCTTCTGTTCGACCCATACCCGGATAACGGAGAAGCTCGAATTTAGTAAGAACAGATATGAGCAAAACGGCTTCATTTTCAGCTGGCAAGATCAAGATATCGCTTAAGTGCAGGATAACAATGTTTGTATCAATAAGAACTGATGAAGCCATACCCCTCCTTAGATGTGATTTACTTTATTGGTCCGCGATCAGGCGCTCGCCGTTGTTCTTCAATATACCGTAGCATGTCTTCTGCTCGTTCTTTAGAAATGGTACCTCGGGTACTCTCAAGAGTAGCCTTTGTCGTCCTGGCTTTTCGTAATTCATTTCTGATATCAGTAAGAATTCGCTCAACGGTATACAGTTGTTTGGTAAGTTGACGAATAGTCATATCGAATGGGTATATATCCATCGTATCAAGGAGAAAAAACGTTGTCAATGTCCGATCACATTATCACATGGAACACGCACCATAGTTGAACCGTTTCCCTTCTGTTTTTCTCAGAGCAATAAAGAGAAAGCCAGTATGGGAAATAGTTCCCTCTGGTAAGATTCCGTCTGCCACGTTGGTGGGCGGGAAAAAATTTGGGCTCCAAAGCCCCCCCGCGCCATGTGGGGTCACCTCTTAAAGGAGGAAAACATGGCTAGCAAAACCAACCGCCGCCACACCGTCGCCACGTTTACTTCCGTACACCCAAGCGCTTTCGGGCGCTTGGAAAAAGGGAAGAACGGCGCTGTGCTACGTAGCCTGAGTTTTGTGCTCGGGCTGTCGGAGACGGCAACGACGGTCGGCGGGGCCGACCTGGCAGATCCGGACCAGTTCCGGATCTGCCAGGAGGCGATGACGTCCAGGGCGTAAGCTCTGGCCCTGTTCCCTCCACAGGGTGATTGAGGAGGGTAGGTGCCGGTGACGACACACCGGAAATTGTTCTTTGAAAAGAAAAAAAGCATTCGGTCCGATGACGATTAGCACTCATCGTCGGACCCCTAGAATTTCTAATCGAGAGATTGGAGATTGCAGGGGTACATTTTCAAATTTGTTTTTCTGGAAGACAGGAAGATAGAGAGAAAAAAAATGTTCTTTACAAAAACACCGAGATTACTCTCATACATCCATATCTTTTAAACAGGTATTGATATATGAGAGCAATCTCAGTCGGTCCGCTCGTCATGCGACGAGCGAAGCAACCCACATTTATGTGGGCCGATAGAAAATTTATAAACACACGGACGAATAAGGGTATAAGCCATGGTGAGTCCATGGTGAAATCCCGAAATAAGCCGTGTGGACTGGAGGTCCCATGAGACGCCACTTCTTGGCGCTCGTGCTCCTGGCCCTCGTCGCATTCGGTTGCCTCACGGCGACTGGATGTGGCGGGGCTGAAGAGCCGAGCGCCACAGAGAGGCGGTTCCGGCTCGTCCACCAAGAGAAGGTGGACGGGTTCGGAGTGGTCGATATCCTCAGGGACTCCGTCGACGGCCGCTGTGTCGCTCATTTTCAGAGCGCGCAGTCAGGCTCGTCGGCGGCGGTTCCGTGTCCTGCCGAGTAGGCAGGGCATAGAGGATCTCGACGCGGCGCCCCCTTGCACCGCGACCGCATAAGCCGACCACGGCATAGGGCGGGGGTGCTTTCCCCGGGACTTGTGTCCAAACAAAAGCCGGCTTTCTTTCCTCTGCCGTGCATAGCGCAAAAAAGAGGAACACTCGGGCCGGCGAATGTGCACCATTCGCCGCTCCAATTCTCTTCCTGAAGTTTGGGGAGAGTGAGGAGTGAAGGGGGTGAGACGAACAATCCATCAACCACTACGAACGCAAGGAAGATTCCTCGAGGGCTTCTTTGCCAAATATCTTTCGTAGTGGTTGGATATTTGGCAATATGCCTCACAAGAGTCTTCTTCGGAAGGCTCTTTGTTGTTATACACGTGGTCGGTCTGCCAGTGGACCTTTCATAAAGGTCTGCCGGCGGGTCGCTCCTGCAAAAAGGAAGTCCGGCGCATAAACCAGTGTTGCAATACGCGTCAGCACAATCACGTGGTGTCGCTTTCACATGCAATATAAGGTGTGAACCGGATGATTTTGGCGAGAGGTGTGAATGTTTTGCAGACAGTGATGATCATTACAATTTATTGCCAATGGCGCTAACGGAGATTGCGGTAGATTTCTTTTCTGTGTCCAATCGTCAGAAACACAGCGGTGTTTGTATCCTGAAATAAGAAAAGCACTCGATATCGCCGAGTGATTCTGTTCCTCCTTTGGGAGTTTCCGAAATTGTTTTCGGAACTCTTCCGCGTACAGAATGATCATAGTTTCGGGGCAAGCTTCCCGTGCTTATATTCTTGGAGCGCCCGTTTAAGCGAACGAGTCAGCGCTTTCGGATGCTCAAAGTCATTGAGTGATTCCTTGGGAAGTTCGCGCAAAAACTGTTGCAGGAGACGAGAGGAAAATTCAGAAAGAGAAAAACCAAAACTAAGCGCAATATTTTTTAGTTCCGCGTGCTCTTGTTTAGAGAGAGAAATGATTATTTTTTCTTTCTGTTTTTGTGACTGTTGCATACGAATTTTCACTTCAACGGTATCATACGTCAGCGCAATTGGCAAGCGCATGAGAAGGTGTTTCTCGTGCGTGAAAACAGCGCAATAGCGCTCGCAGAGTTTGTTTCTAAAACAAATTGCGCGAGCGTTATTGCTCGAAAAAAGTGGAATTCGGCCTGCCAAGCCGGAGGGTGTGGCGCATTGGAGGCAATCTGTCCATGATGACAGATTGTTGCGTCGCATTCACATACCTCCACCCGCGCTTCTTGCATGAGCCCCCGCAACGCGGGGAACGTGATGAGTTCCCGGATTGTCCGGAAGGCGTAGGAATTATTTCCACAAAATTTTTCCTTCCCGTTCTTTGTTTCAGCGAGCAAAGATCGGGCGCCCGGAAGGCGATAAATAGGGTCTCTCTGTGGCAAGGAGAGGAGATCATGGGGAACACCATGATTACGCTGAAAATCAACAACACGACGACAATTTTGATGGTAAAGTTTTTTGGCGAGGACGCCGCCACCGAGTGCGTCCAGAGCGTGCTGGGCATGGGGGCCCGGCGCGTCGTCTTCCTCGACACCCCCGCCACGACCCACCTGGTGAGCGCCATCAGCGCGCTCACCACCGACGGCGTCGAGGTGGTCGTCCGCGACCACCACGACGTCCCCGCCCCCCGCAGCCAGCGGGACGAGGAGATCCGTGCGGCCGCCCAGGCCGTGCGGGAGCTCCTGGGCGAGCGGGCGACGATCTCGCACCGCGCCACCCACCCCGCCTGCAGCACCCTGCTGCAGGTCGGCGAGTTCGCCGGCGAGGGGACGGTCATCGTGGCCGACCCCGATGCCGACGGGCTCACCGCGGCCATGAAGGCCGTGGGAGTCACCTACGAGGGGCTCGACGAGGACGCGGCCGTCCTCGACGGCCCGCGGTCGGAGCAGGTCGCCGGGCGGCTCAGCCCGCTCGCCCTGCTCCTGGTCAAGGGCCTGGCCACCGTGCCGGCCTACGACCAGGCTCGGCCGCAGGTCTCCGAGGGGGCCAAGGCGACGCTCTTCGAGCAGTTCGCCAAGGCAGCCTCCGGCGACGAGGCCGCCCTCAAGGGCCTGACCGA